>Ga0105242_10001796_pt1 | contig 16917 bp, 14 predicted proteins | sample KBSM24metaG_FD_81521 | JGI IMG/M metagenome (GOLD analysis project Ga0105242, IMG submission 81521) | Miscanthus rhizosphere microbial communities from Kellogg Biological Station, Michigan, USA - KBS M2-4 metaG | ecosystem: Host-associated > Plants > Roots > Rhizosphere > Soil | place... | reverse complement strand
GCGACAACCTGGGTATAACTGGCTACGATATTTACCGTAGTGGCGTGCTCATTGGCACCGTTGACGGCAACACCTTTAGCTATGTCGACAATGGCCTACTAGACGCCACGCTGTACAGCTACACCGTTGCGGCGCGAGACGCTGCGGGCAACACTAGCGCACAGAGCGCAGTCGCCAGTATCACAACTGCTGATGTAACGCCGCCCAGTACTCCGCCTAGCGTTGCAGCTACAGTGGTTGGCGGTTCAGAAGTTGACCTAAGTTGGACTGCCAGTACCGATAACGTTGCTGTAGCCGGATACTATGTGTATCGCGACGGTGTACTAGTTGCCACTGTTTCCGGTACCACTTACGCCAACACACAGCTAGCCGACGCCACTACCTATGGCTACACGGTAACGGCTTTCGATGCTGCTGGTAATGTAAGTGCGGCCAGTGCTAGCATTAGTGCTACAACTCCAGATGTCACCGCACCGGCTGTCCCTTCTGTCGTGCAAGCAATTGCTGCTAGCGGCAGCTCGGTAACTGTTTCTTGGACTGCTCCGACTGACAATGTTGGAGTGACCGGTTACTACGTCTACCGAAATGGTGCTGCTACCCCCATTGCAACGGTCTTGGGCTTTACCACCTTTACTGACACCGGTTTAGCAGATGCTACGCTGTACAGTTACACCGTAAGCGCCTTTGATGCTGCTGGCAACGTCAGTGCCCAAAGCGCTGCCGCAACCGCGACCACTCCTGACGTCACGGCTCCCACTGCAGTTGCTGGCCTGTCGGCTACACCAGCCATTAACGGCTCTCAGGTTCAACTAACATGGCAGGCTGCCACGGACAATGTTAGCGTGGTTAGCTACAGCGTCTACCGAGATGGCGTATTGATCACCACCACAACTACCCCTGGCTACAACGATACAGGCCTAGTTGACGGCACTACGTACCAATATGGAGTAGTTGCCCGAGATGCGGCCAACAACACCAGCGTGCTAAGCCTGGTAAATGCCACCACGCCAGATGTAACACCACCAACTGCTCCAACTTCACTAACAGCTACAAATGTCATTGCTAACTCAGTTACTGTTGCTTGGCAAGCTGCCACCGACAACGTTGGAGTTACTGGCTACCAAGTATATCGTGGCACCACACTCGTCACTACAACGGATGCGGTTACATTGAGTGCGATTGATCCCGGCTTAACTAATGGTACGGCGTACAGCTACACTGTGTACGCGGTGGATGCAGCCGGCAACCGGAGTGTGGTGTCTAATACGCTCAATGTATTTACTCCAGATATAACACGTCCAAGTGCGCCAAGTAATGTTGTCGCTACACCTCAGAGCGGTACGACAATGAATGTGACCTGGACTGCCGCTACCGACAATGTGGGAGTAACTGCATACCGCGTTTACCGCGACGGCACTTTGGTCGCCACCGTAAGTGGCACCAGCTTCCTTAACACCGGCCTAACCGACGTCACAACCTACAGCTACACGGTCTACGCTGTCGATGCTGCGGGTAATCAGGGTGACGCCTCGAACACCGCTACTGCCGCCACGCTTGACTCCATCGCACCAACGGCTGTAACGCTGACAGCTACTGCGGCTAGCCCAACTCAGGTTAACCTTAGCTGGACCGCTGCCACCGACAACGTTGTTGTAACGGGTTACAGGGTGTACCGTGGCAGCACACTGCTTACCACCACATACGCTACTAGCTACCAAGACACCGGGCTTGTTGCTAGCACGGGCTACAACTACACGGTGTACGCCATTGACGGAGCAGGTAACCAGAGCGTCGTTAGCAATACTGGTGCCGTCACTACTCCCCCAAACAAGCCTACTAACTTCAAGGTTGCCAGTGTTACTGCTACTAGCGAGACGCTTACATGGACCACCCCTGTTGCTGGTAATTCTCCCATAGTGAGCTACCAAATTTACCGCAAGACAACCCTAGTTGCCACGGTTACTGGCAATACGTTTACCGACACTGGCCTGACACCAAACACGTCGTACACCTACCACATCAACGCTGTCGATGCAGCTGGTAATATTAGTGCTCAGGCAACTGCCCCAACGCTTTACACAGCAGCAGATACTACTCCTCCAACCACACCAACAAGTGTCACCGCCGTTACTGGCACCGTAACGAGGACTGTCATTCTAAACTGGGCTGCATGCACTGACAATGTAGGCGTCACGGGCTACCGCATTTACCGCAATGGCTCATTTGTGGCTACGGTATCCGGTACAACCTTGACCTACACTGACACTGCACCTGTTAGCGGCACGACTTACAACTATTACATTGTAGCCATCGACGCTGCAAACAACCTTAGTGCTAACAGTACAACGGTCTCCGCTCGAGCTAAATAGTTCGCGCATCTGCTACACTTCACCTATGATTTCGTTTGTATACTTCGACGTAGGTGGAGTGGTAGTGGATGATTTTAGTGGCAATCACAAGTGGCAGGAACTCAAGCAAGAGCTTGGAATAGACGCCGACCATGATGCTGCTTTTGAAGAAGTTTGGGCGCGCTATGCCTCCGATATCTGCATCGACCGCGATATAGAAGCACTGCTGCCAATCTTAGTGAGCGAGTGCAAGCTACAACTTCCGAAAGACTATTCCCTGCTCCACGGTTTTGTGAGCCGATTCTATGCCAATCCACCGTTGTGGCCAATTCTGACAGATCTCAGGGCTCATACACGTATCGGGCTTTTGACCAATATGTATCCCGGCATGTTTGCTGCTATACAAAAACAGCGTATCTTGCCAGATATAATCTGGGACGAGGTGATTGATTCAAGCGTAGAACGACTGCAGAAGCCAGATAAGCGGCTGTTTGAACGAGCACAACATCGGGCCAATGTTCCAGGTGCAGGGATACTCTTTGTTGATAATAGCCCCGAACACATCTCTGCAGCGCAAACACTGGGTTGGCAGACGTTTCTGTATAATCCAGCGAACCATGAGGAGTCTTGTGCGACTTTGGCGCAATTCCTGAACCAGCAGTCGTAACTAGCTACTGGTTAGTAATCTTGGCGGTGTGGATTTGCCAGTTAGCTACTGATTCGTAGCGGTCACTATCGGTATTTAATGTATGATCTGTTAGACCATACACATGTCCGCGAGTAATGTACAAGAAACGCGGCTGGTACAGTCCTAGCGCTGGAGCGTCGGTTTGCCAGGCCTGCAAGAATGGGCGATATTTTACCACTCGCAGGGCTGGATCTAAGCGGGTGCGTCCAGCTTCCAGTGCTGCATCGGCAGTGGCTGATTTATATTCTGAGAAGTTGAGCCGAGTGTTGGTACGTGGGTCGGCTTGGCTACTATCCCAATAGGCGAACACGTCTGGATCGACACCAATAGATATGCCATACAATAGGGCGTCGTAGGTATGGAACTCCAATGTGGTCTGGAAATCGGTTAGGTTTTGGATGGTGGGCACCACATTTACCCCCATGGCGGCCCAATCGCTCGCTAGTGCGTGCAGCGTGTGGCGGTTTTCACTAGTATCCTCGGCGTATAAATGAATGGTTAAGGTCTGACCATTTTTGGTTCTGAAACCTTTAGCATTTCGCACCCAACCATCATTGTCTAGGATGGCATTGGCGGCGGACCGGTTGTAACTAGCCTGTTCAAATGTGCGATCGTAGCCTAATTGACCCAGCAAGAATGGTTCCTTAACCAGTTTTGCCTGATAGCCTAACTGGTCTAGTATGTTGCCGGTGTTAGCGCCCTGAACGAGTGCTTGACGTACCTGCGCATCGGCAAGTATGCCACTGGATGTTTTGAAGAATGTCATGAGGGCAGCAGTAGAGGCAAAGCTGGTGCTTATCACATCACCTTTGTGCTGCAGCTGTGGCGGTATGCTGTCCAAACCGGCCATGGTTGTAATTTCACGGTGCTGGAAGGCAGCTATTAGCTGTTCTTTGCTACCAAATGCATGGAGCACAAAGCCACTGAGTTTTGGCTTGCCACCTGCATAGTTGCTAAATGGCCTGAGGGCAATCAAACTGAGTGATTTAGCTGGGTCGGTGTTAGTTGTGGTCTGAAGTGCTTGCCAAGCAAATGGGCCCGCACCTACTGGTCTGGTAGTGTTAAAGTCGTCAGATCGTAACTGGGCGGCAGGAGTGTTAGACAAAAGGTGTTCTGGAATGATGCCCGTCAGGAGACTATAGGGGAAAGCGCTAAAAGCGTTAGGCAAATCAAATGCTATGGTTTGTGCATTTGGAGTGGTAATGGCTATATTTTGCCATGCAGCAAGTAATGGCGACTGAGCGTCGGGGTTTTGAATGAGATGGTAGGTAAAGGCTACGTCACTTGCCGTTAGCGGTTTGCCATCTTGCCAAGTCAGATGTGGACGTAGTGTGGCGGTGTAATGCTTTCCAGTACTATCTACGCTGTAGCTGCTGGCGAGGTCACCTACTAGTTGATTTTGATCATTATATTTCAGCAGGCCGGCAAATATAAGCCGCGACACGGCAATGTCTACCGAACCAGTTGCAAACAAAGGGTTTGCATTACTATACGTACCAACAATACCCTCGTTGTAGATACCCCCGGGCACCGGTTGGACAGTTTGGTAGTAGTTACTTAAGTTAATTGTCTGTATGACCGTGCATGCAGTGACAAGTATAGCAAGTCCTAACCAACCAAATGCAAAGCGACGTACCTGTAGCAAATGGTCGAACCTGCCAATGAGGTTGCTATCAAACTGCTTCTCGGCTGCCTCCGTAACGGCTTCGACCTGTTTTTGCTTGCGTCTTAGAACACGCCGCATACGTAGCTGGGTCGCTCGGTTTATTAACGTCACTACTACCTACCCTCCCGTTTTGGTTTCAGCGATGCCTTAGCCAATGATAATGCCAAGCAACAGCGAAAGAATAAACACAATTGCCGAAACAATAGTTAGCTGATAAATAGTCTTGTCGGTACCGCGGCGCTCGGTGTTTACTTCGCCACTGCTGCCCAGACCGGCGCCCAGTGACGCACCCCGTGTTTGTACTAGCACCAAGAGTGTCATTAGTAGCATGGAACCAATTGTTACGTAGTTGTATATAGTCATGATTCCTCTAGTATATCAGATATCGTATTAGCTTCGCTCTTCCAAAATGGTGGTCACTAGATAATTCACCAAGCCAATAATGATGCCGGTAACAATGGCAGCACCAAAACTGCTAATCTGAAGTGGTGAGTAGAGTTTGCTGGCTAAGTAGACGGTGAGGCCGTTAATGACCAGCATGAATAGCCCTAGTGTTACCAAAATAGCCGGCAGGCTTAAAAAGACGATGATGGGTCGTAATATGGCGTTTAACAGGGCCAAAATGGCACCAGCTATAATCACCACACCTACGTGGTTACCATAGGTTACATGCGAGTTTAGCAGGCCAGCGGCAATCCAGAGACCCAGGCTGCATACAAACCAGCGAAGCATAAAGCTATAGACAAAGCCTCGGTGCTGCATATTGCTAATTATTGTACGGGAGTAAGCTCGCGCGGACAAGCGCTACTCAGCACTTTGTAGCCAGTTTTGGTTATAAGTACATCGTCCTCTATGCGGACGCCAATTCCCTCTTCGGGAATATAAATGCCGGGCTCACAAGTAATCACCATGTTTTCTGCTAAGGGCTGCTGATAATTGCCAACATCATGAGTGTCTAGGCCCAAAAAGTGAGAGGTACCGTGAGGGAAATATTGGCGGATAGCTGTATGTGTGGGTTTATTTATCAGGCCAAGTTGCTGCAGCTGCTCGCCCATATATGTCTCAATGTCTTTTTCGTAGATGTTCAGTAAGGTGCCAGGCTTCAGCTGGGAAAGCGCAAAATCTTGAACTGCGCAAACGGCGCGAAATACCTCAGCTTGCCTGTCCGTGATGGGCTGCTGACTAACAGTGCGAGTAACGTCGGCACTGTAGTGCTCCACGCTGGCGCCTACATCGAGTACGATTAGTTCATTGTTTGCTAGGGGTCCCGAGTTCTCTAAATAGTGAAGCGTAGTGCCATGCGCACCAGCTCCGACAATGGGCGAAAAGGCATGTCCTTCGGCACCGCGGCTGCGAAACCCGTAGCCAATAGCGGCTTCTAGCTGGTACTCGTGGTGCACGTTAGCCAGAGCCTTTGCACTGGCAACATCTAATAATGTGGCGCTGGTAATGTCTATGGCTTGCTGCAAGGCGCGTAATTCTACCGGTTGTTTTGTGCAGCGCATGCTGGCCAGTTCCATGCGAATATCTTGGATTTCTAGTGCCGGGTGTAATCGTTTTAACTTAGCAATGAGTCGGCGGCGAAATGGCAATGTGTAGAGGTCGTGCCGCTTTATGTGGCTGGGTGGGGCGGCAAGTGTAGCGACAGTTTTGGCGTGTGTTATATCTTGTTTTAGTTTTTGCCAGCCTTCGTTTACAGACAGAATGGTGTCTATGCCAGATCGAGCGGCGTAGACGGCTATATCGTGTGCTCCGTCAAATGCAGCGCGCTCGGCACTTAGGGTGGGTACTATTAGGTAGGTTTGTTTCTGTGTGATGACTAGCGTTAAGTCGGGTCCGTTTAGCCCAGTTAGATACCAAAAATTACTCTCTTGGTGAAAGCGGAAAGGTTCATCGGCGCCGCGCTGCATAAGCCCGTTGCCGGTAATAATAATCGGCACGGTAGTCCCAAGTCGTTTCTGAAGCGCACTACGGTTGCTAGCGAAGAAGTCTGAAGTAAAATAACTGCTCATTACGTCAGAGTATACCAAACTAATGTCGCGTTAGACGCCACCAAAAACTTGGACCCGGTACATCATGGCGTAATGTTAAGTTTGTTTTTGCCTTAGTGCTCGGTGCGGTCACCTGTAGACTGCCCACTCTACCCTTTTTTAAATGCAGCTGCAAGCTGTGCGTCTCGCTAAAGGCGGTGTCTTTCCAGCGGATTAGCTGTAACATGCTGGTTGTGGTGATTGGCTCGCCGGCACCCCAAGCAGTGTGCACCATGCCCACCTTGGTGTTAGCGTCTGCAATAGTTACCTGCTCAAAACCCTGTTGCATAGAACTAGCCAGCTGGGTGGCGGATTGCAGTGCGCTGCGTAAGTCTGCAGCACCCATCACGGCTCCTGTTGCAGTTATGTCTTTACTGCCCACGCGCAAGGTTGCTGTAAACAGAAAAGCTCCCGGGTCGGCATCATTATTGCCGGTTTTGAGGCCGGTTATACCGTTTATGCCCAGTATGGTGTTGTAGTTCTGCACCCTGCCAACTACGGGTAGGGCGGTACTTTTTTCACTGGCAATATCCATTAAGACTGGGTTTTGCAGAGCTAGTAAGCCAAGTTTTGTTAAGTCGCTGGCTGAACTAACCGTGCTGGGGTCATAGCCACTGGCATCACTGCCTATGGTGGTCTGACTTAGGCCATGTGCGGATATGTACCTGGTGGCGTAGGTACGATAATCGGCCTGACTACCAAATACCCAGCGTACCAACGAATCGGCAATATTGTTGGCTGAAGGGACCATGAGCGCTTCTAGGGCCTGCCGTTCGGTCAGTTTTTCGCCTAGGGTTACCGGGATGACGGATCCATTTTGGGCGACATAATTATCGTAGATTGCCACGTCGGTAGCGGCAATGGTGTAGGTGGGGCCACTCTCGCCCTGTTTCAAGGGTGCCTTTTCTAGGACGCACATGGCAGTGATTACTTTAGCTATGCTGGCAGTAGCGAGTGGTGTTTGTGTGCCGCTGGTAGCCAATACCTGGTAGCCTGGAGCGCCAATGGCGGCTTGAGCATTATTGGGCCATAGAACATTTGGCGTACCGGTGGCTTGCAAGCCAGAAACTGACACGGTCGCAGTAGCGGCCGGCAGGGGTCGCAGGTAATTAGCAGCTCCTAGCAGTACTATGCATATGGGCAGTAACGCCCAGAGTTTTCTCCGAGGTTTTGGCTGTGGCTTTGGTGTATAAGTTGTGGGATGAATTATGTGCATGATGCTGGTTCAACTATACCATTTTACTTTTGCCGGCCCTCGCTCGTGTGCAACTTATAGGCTATACTACTAGCATAAGGTTGATATAAGGAGGCCCTATTTTTATGACCGTGCTTATTATAGCAATTGTGCTTGTACTGATGGTAGCTATCTTCGCGGCCATGTACAACGGCTTGGTTCGCCTGAATGTTCGTTCTAATGAAGCTTGGAGCGACATAACCGTCCAATTGAAGCGCCGCGCGGATCTTATTCCAAACCTGGTCAACACCGTTAAAGGCTACGCCACCCATGAAAAAACTGTTTTCGACGATGTGACTAATGCGCGCGCTCAAACGCTCAGTGCTGGTTCCCCAAAGGAAGCTGGCGCAGCCGAGAACCAGTTCCAGCAAACACTTAAAAGCCTGTTTGCCGTTGCTGAAGCCTACCCAGACCTAAAAGCGTCACAAAACTTTCAAGAGTTGCAGGCGGAGCTAACCGACACCGAAGACAAAATCCAGGCGTCTCGTCGCTTCTACAACGGTGTAGTGCGCGATTTTAACACTAAGCGCACGGTGTTTCCCACCAACGTTTTTGCGAACATGCTTGGCTTCAAACAAGACAAAGAATTCTTTGACGTCGATGAATCGCAGCTGGCCGATTTGCAAAAGCCAGTCAACGTGCAGTTTTAGTCTCCGGTAAATCTACAGACTAAAAGAGTGTAATTAACCTAAAGGGCCCATTTTCATGTACAGTGCCATCGCCAGTAATAAACGAAAAACCATTGCCATATTGTTTGGCTTCGTAATGCTGGTGGGTGCACTTTCTTGGTTGTTTGGGGCCATTTATGGCCGTGCGTCCACCTACTTTGTACTAGCTGTTGGGCTGGTCTACGCACTGGTCGCCTACTACAGTGGCAGCAGCCTAAGCCTGGCTGTTAACGGTGCACGCGAAATTCAGAAGTCAGATAATCCACGTCTGTGGCGCGTGGTAGAAAACCTGGCCATTACAGACGGCCTACCCATGCCACGAGTGTTCATCATGGACGATCCGGCGCCAAATGCCTTTGCTACAGGTCGGGATCCTAACCACTCGGCAGTATGTGTTACCGCTGGCTTGCTGCAGATTATGGATGACAACGAGCTAGAAGGCGTACTGGCGCACGAGTTGGGCCATGTTAAAAACTATGATATTCGGGTAAGTATGATCGCCTTCGCATTAACTGCGGTCATTTCGCTGATTGCTGACTTTATTTTGCAAATGACCTGGTTTCGTAACCGCGACGACAACGAAGGTGGCAACAACCAGGTACTGATGCTACTGGGCATTGCGGCAGCAATCATCGCGCCTTTGGTGGCTACGCTGGTACAGTTAGCGGTGTCGCGAAAGCGTGAATATTTGGCCGATGCCACTGGCGCACTTACCACTCGCTATCCCGAAGGCCTTGCCAGTGCTCTAAAGAAAATTGAGCAAGCTGGCAGCGTGCTGCGCAAACAAAACACCGCTACGGCTCACTTCTTTTTCGCTAACCCGCTACGTGGCCATGGCCTAACAAACCTGTTTAGTACTCACCCACCAATTGCCGATAGAATCGCCCGTTTGGAGCACATGGAGACACATGCCTAAACTCAAAAAACCGGCTACTTCCAAAAGGAAACCAGCGCCTAGTCGTACGCCTGAAGGGGTACGACAGCTACAATTGCCCAAACGTATCTGGTACAAGCCGCTTACCTGGCGCTATACCATGCCAGCTCCTGTCTATAAACCTTTGCCTAAGGCACGCCATTTATTTGCAACTACTGTTCGTCAACTCTGGCAACATAAACGTTTATTTGGTGGCATAATTCTTATCTATGGACTTTTAAACCTGCTATTAGTACGTGGCTTGTCTGGCAGCAGCAACTTGGGTGCCCTTAAGTCACTCCTCGATAGCATAACGACTGGCTTTACCGGTAAATTGATCACCTCTCTGGCTGGTTTTGGTTATTTACTAGCCACGTCGGGCAGTGGAAACGCCCAGACATCAAGCCTGTATCAATCCATTCTGTTTATAGTCTGTAGCCTGGCATTTATTTGGGCGCTACGCCAAGTGTTAGCGAAGCATGTGGTGCGTATTCGTGATGGTTTTTATGAGGGTATGTACCCGTTGATCCCCTTTATGTTGATTCTTTTGATGCTGTGTGTACAGTTAGTGCCAATGCTGGTTGGCGGCGGCTTGTACCAACGGGTAATGGCGAGTGGTATTGCGGTTCACCTTTGGGAGAAAGCGCTCTGGATAGTGCTATTCATAGTTCTAGCGGTGTGGTCGCTTAGGATGTTGGTGGGTACGGTGTTTGCGCTCTATATTGTGATGTTGCCCAATATGACGCCCTTTCGTGCACTCCGGAGTGCTAAACAGCTGGTCTATGGGCGCCGGTTGTTAGTTTTAAGAAAGCTCGTTTTTCTGCCTGTTTGTATGCTACTGCTGGCCATACTGGTAGAAGTGCCACTAATACTGCTTGCGACGCCTGTGGCGGCGTGGGTGTTTTTTGTGCTTACCATGTTAGCGTTGCCGACAGCGCACGGCTATCTGTATAACTTGTACCGAGAGATGCTATGAGTAACGCGAGTCGAGCGGCAGATCTGCGAAAATTGCTAAACCAATACAGTTATGAATATCACGTACTCGACGAATCGTCGGTGACTGATGCGGTCTATGATGGCCTCATGAGCGAGCTAAAACAGCTCGAAGTCAACGATCCTAGTTTGGTGACCCCTGATAGCCCAACACAGCGCGTGGGCAGTACGCCACTTGATAAGTTCATGAAAGTCACGCATAGCAAGCCGATGATTAGCCTGAATGATGTATTTGATCGTGCCGAGGTGGAGGCTTGGGTAGTGCGCATGGATAAGCTCTTGCCGGGTACCAAGCACGAGTATTTTTGCGATATTAAAAAAGATGGTTTAGCCTGTGCCTTGGTGTATCAAGACGGCGTGTTGGTTCAGGCAATTACCCGGGGTGATGGCTTAATTGGCGAAGATGTAACCAACAATGTTCGGACTATTCAAAATGTGCCACTTCGCCTTCGTGAAACTAAAGTTTTCACGGATTTTCACGCTGGCAGAACAGAGGTACGTGGTGAGATTGTGATGTACAAAAAGGACTTCGAAAAGCTAAATCAAGCACGCGAAGCGGCCAGTCTGCCCATCTTTAAAAACCCGCGCAACTTGGCGGCTGGTACTATTCGCCAGCTCGACCCAAAACTGGTAGCTGAACGGCCCTTGCGCTTTGTAGGCTATGACCTGCTGCGCGATGACCCCACAGAAGTGCCCACCAATATGAGCGCCTACGAAGCACTGAGCGAACTAGGGATATATCGGAGCCCCGAAGCCAGCGTGTTTACCAAACTAGACGATGTTATGAATTTTGTAAACGACTGGGATGAAAAGCGGCATGCCCTGCCTTACATCACCGATGGCCTTGTAGTGAAGGTAAATGATCGTGCCCAGTTTGACGCACTTGGGTCGGTTGGTAAAAACCCACGCGGTGCTATTGCCTACAAATACGCCGCCGAACAAGCTACCACAGTTGTGAAAGATATTGTAATTAGCATTGGCCGCACCGGCGCTGCTACACCGGTGGCGGTGTTTGACCCGGTCAGCGTCGCGGGTACTACGGTGCAACATGCGTCCTTGCACAATGCCGATGAAATTGCCCGCAAAGATGTACGTGTGGGTGACACCGTAGTTATATTTAAAGCTGGTGATATCATCCCGCAGGTGGAGAGTGTGGTTAGCGAGCTGCGGCCAAAATCTGCCAAGGCTTTTAGCTATGAAGACGCCCTTGCCGAGCAGTACCCAGAACTGCAGTTTGAACGGCCCGAAGGCGAAGTGGTTTACCGAGTAAAGGGCGCCAGTGGCACTATATTGCTCAAGCAAGCCTTGGAGCACTTTGCCAGCAAAGGTGCACTCGACATTGACACATTAGGCGAAAAGAACGTAGTTGCACTAGTGGACGCTGGGTTGGTGCAAGACCTGGCCGACATTTACACCATTACCAAAGAGCGGCTACTGGAGCTGGATAGGTTTGCGGAAATATCCGCCCAGAAACTAGTGACCGCTATTGCCGATAAAAAAACACCGCCGTTGGAACGGTTTGTTTATGGCTTGGGCATTCGTCATGTGGGAATCCAAACTGCCATCGATCTTGTTAACCAATTTGGGTCTATGAATGCCCTGCAGCACGCCACCATAGAACAGCTAGAGGCTGTGGATGGTGTGGGCACGGTGGTGGCCGAAAGCGTAGTGGCCTGGTTTGCCGATGAAGATAACGAGGCTATGCTAGAAAAGTTTGAACGCTTGGGCGTTCGCCCCCACTTTGAACGTAAAACGGGCAAACTGATGGGTCAAAGTTTTGTCATAACGGGCTCGCTGGAAAGCATGGGACGCGACGAAGCGGCCGAAAAGATTCGATCTTTAGGGGGCACTTTCCAGTCTTCGGTAGCCAAAGACACCACCTATTTAGTAGTGGGTGGTAAAGTAGGTGCCAGCAAGCTTAAAAAGGCCGAGGCCTATGGCACCAAAATCATAGATGAAGCTACCTTGCTAAGCCTGTTACAATAGCCATTATGTTGTCCGCAGAACTTAAAGCCATTGCCGATGAGTACTACACCTCGCTAAGCCGCTCTCCCGAGGCACAGCAGAAACCACAGTTTTGCCTGTGCGTTATAGGTTTAGTAGGGGCCGGTAAAAGTACGGTACTTAGAAAGATCGCGAACCACTTACCTATAATTCGGGTATCCGGTGATGAGGTGCGAAAAATGATCTACGAGAAAGGGTTGCCAGAAGTGTCAGCCGAAATCTTGGCCGAAATGAATGCCATAACGGTCTCTCGGCTGGTTGGTGAAGGCTATCGGTTTGCATATGATAACGATTTTGCCCATCCTGATATCCGATCCATAATGTTAGCTGAGCGCCAGAAGTCAAGTGTTCCAGTGTTCTGGATCAGGGTATCGCCTCCGGAGCAGTTTATTCTGAACAAACTCCGTGCCCATCCGCAACCCACGCATCTTTTTAAAAGCACCGACGAGGCCATCACACGCTATTACCAGCGCAAAGAATTACATACTGCTCAGGCGGCAGAACTAGCGAGACTTCCGTATTTGTACACCTTTGACACGTCTGCACCCGATCTTGATGAGCAAGTTGCCGCCGCCGTACGGATAATCACTGAGCGTACTGGCCACCCTTACCACATGTTTGAATCACAAATACAAGGTTAATCTTATGCTTCAGCGGTGTTATGACGTACAATAGGTGGCATGGATCCCGATAAAAATCCTTGGAACCAACCACAACAGCCAAACGGTCTACCTGCCCGTCAGCATCCGCATCAGCCTCCGGTAGTCCCCGGCGGTGCTCCACCACCACAAAATTATATAGACCCAAATCGTTTCTACCAGCCGTCGGTTCCTGCAGGACCACAAAATGCAACCTACCAGCAGCCGTATGCTGAATCTTATCAAGCACAGATGTCACAGTATTCAGCGACCTTGCCGTATGCTGTGTCAACAAATACGGACATCCTGGTAGATCCGGTTTCGGCGTCACGGCGGTTGTTACGAAGATTGATCATCGGTGCTGTGTTCATAGGCTTATCGATTGTTATAGCAGCGTCTGCTTACTCTATCTTTAAGCCTGCTCCCAAGCCCAGCGCAGTCTTCCAGTCTGCTTTGCAGACCGCACTGTCTACTAAGAGCGTTACTCTCTCCACTACAACTAATTCGGCAACTGCTTCAGAAGTGATGACTACAAAATACTTACTCGCCAACAACCAACATTTGCAGGCCAGCATGCTCGATACCATAACAAGCAAAGGTAAAACCACACTAAAATTGGAAGGGTATGGTACTAAATCCAACACTTACTTAAAAGTTGATAAGTCCACTAGCATAGACAAGCAGCTGCAGAATACGTGGATCCAGCTCCGTAAAAACGGTACACTGCCCGATCCTATAGATGCCGTAGGTACGCACTACCCTGTCTACGATCCTCGGTATGCGTTACTGAGTGGCTTTGTATTTGCGAACGCCTCTGCTGCAGCTCAGACTTCCTACATAGACTATCTCCAGAAACAGCAGATCTATTCTTATGACACAACAGCTGTTACCAAAGAGACACTAGGTAAGGTAGCGGCGTATCGTTATGAAGTAACCATTAAGCATCCTGCGCTGCTAGTCAAGGAAGAAGCGGCTCTACTCGGCATTAAAGATACGACAGCCATAGACTACGCCACTGCGTCGTTAACCGCCCGTCCTAGGCTTGTTTTGCATATTTCTATAGGCAATCCGCGGCTACTAGCGATCAATGTTGGCTCGAACTCTACTACGCTGTACGGTTCTTACGATACGACCACCTTGCCCAAAGAGCCAAATGCGGCACTGCAGTACACGGCATATGGCGTTTTGGTATCCAGCGGCAATGCGGTTACAGATGGCGCCGTGAACGACGCTAAACGGCAATCCGCCCTTGGAGCCATTCAGACTAGCCTAGAATCGTACTACGCTATTGCTGGTAGTTACCCAAGTCTAACGGACATGAATAGTAGCGACTGGGTAGCGGCTAACTTGCCAGATCTGGAACAAGCCACACTCCAAGACCCAACAGGGAAAAGCCCGAGCCTTACAGCTACGCCTGCCAAAAACCAATATGCGTACCAGGTTACCGCAGACGATGGCTCAAGCAGTTGCGAGACAGATGATTCGACTTGTCAGTTATACACGCTGGTTGCAACGCTCAGTGATGGCAGCACTTACAGTCTGCAAAATGCAACTAGCCCTGGCAATTGACAAAAGCCTTGAAATAGCTTATGTTTAAAGTACTTCGTGCGTCCAAAGCGGCGCTTGAAATAAACATTCAAAAACAAAATTGATTGCTACCCACCCGCCGCAGGGTGGGCGCGCACGAACTAAAAAGGCCGGCTACTCACTATGAGTGCCGGTTTTTTGCAGTAGTAATTGAGGTTTTGTACCTCTTTCAGGTATAATTACCGCTGTTCTGCTATAGTTACACATAGAAATTTAGGGGAGTAGCTCAGTTGGTAGAGCACTGGTCTCCAAAACCAGGTGTCGCAGGTTCAAGTCCTGTCTCCCCTGCCAAAAGAAGCGTTCAAGCAGTTGCTGCTTGGGCGCTTCTTTTGTAGGCGGAGCTGATTTGAAGTGCGATAGAGATTTTGCGTAGCAAAAGATCGTACAAGCAGGTTCTTGGAGGCTAAGCTCTCGCAGGAGCTTGCTCCGAGAAAGCTTAGCCGTATAAAGGACGAAGTCCGCTAGTCCTGTCTCCCCTGCCAGGCTTTCATAGATTTGTCAAAAGTTGCAATGAGCAGTCATTTCGGGTGTCATACTTGTCATTAAGCAATTTCCATTATGAATTCAAAAGAAACAAGAAAGATATTCCTCAAGACCCTCTGCTATTACAAATTGAGAGCCCGAGGCTTGAGCACATAGGTGTATTATCGTGATTTTAGCTGGAATGAGGTACGCAATAACTGGCCGCTAATTGCCACGATTCCTTTGGTCCTTGTTTTTAACCTATCTGTGATTGTATTTTGCTCAGTATATTGGAGGGAACTTTTATACCCCAAAGCCGGCGCGTCAGGTAAAGTAAGCTATGTAACGTCCTTCGTTTTCGCCGGGCTGCTGCTTTTTGTACTATACAACAGTTATAAATTCGCTCGGGTAATCTCGCTGTTGTGGCGAATGTCTTACGACCACTCGTTCGATAACGGCTTTCCACCGAAAATTACCGTACGATAGACGAGGTCTCGTTTACTTACTGAGCGCGGTGATTGCCTTTTGTACAACACGCTTGATCTCTGGGTCTTTGACAAGACGCAGCGCTCGATGCAGGTCTGGCAAGAGCGCAGTAAAGCCCTTTTTCCGTACGCCATCGGCGGCCGTCCATGCCGTCTCGGTATGTCGTAGTCCTGCCCGTAGCGCCGATGCGATACGCTCGTCATATGACTTGTCTCTAATTCTCTGTAGCCCAATATACAGCACTGCCAAGTCGTCGGGAGTGTATCTTTTGTCCTCGAACATAGACAAAAGATCAGCGACTTGCCCGGGGTTTAAGTCAGCAACGCGTCCGTTTATAGCATTTGCGATCAAGTCCATCGTTTGACCGTCGGGAGAGTCGTGCGGCATGGCATCAAACAGAATACGCAGCGCCTCGTACGATAGTGGTACAGTCTGGCCGGAATAAAATGCGTTACCGCCGAAAAGTGCTTCGAGTGCATAGTAGCGCGCATTCTCGCGACCGTCGGCCGCAATGCTCTTGGCGATGCGGTGGATATTTCGCTCCAGTACGTCGGGCTGTAATCCCGACAGATCATCGAAAGACTGCAGCTCAAGCTCCACGGCTTCCCCCAGGCTACGCAGAAGATCGTGATACTCTGCGTCTTTTCGGGCCGTAAAAGCACGCTCCTCTTTAGAAAATTCATCCCTTAACCTATTGATGTATTGTTCTTGCTCTGATGGTTCTACCATGGAAAATTCCTTTGTTAGATTCTGCCGTGAAATTATTCGCAATTTATATCCGTACGTGACTCGGTCATTGGATAGGAGCGCAGTAGGCTGAACTTGAATGAATCTCAATCAGCCACCGGGGCTGCACGCGTAAACGATCGCCCTGCAATATCAAGTCCTGTAATCGCGCCGTCCTCGCTGCGTGTAAAGAATCCGCGCTGGCCTTTCATGCCGCCGCCCAACACCACGTATTCGTCCTTGTCGCCAGGCAACAGGCCCATCTCGGCCGGTGGGTAATCGGCAGGCAGCTCTTTGTCCGAGGCGGCGCGAACCTCGGGTTTAATGCCCGCTGCAATGGTTAGCTTCTTGTCGGTGCTTTCAACCGTAATAACCTGGATTTTGTTTTCATACTTTCCTACCAGCTCTTGCGCTCGCGTGGCATCAAAGATGATCGGTTTGGGGGCACGCTCAACAAGTCCAAGGTACTTTTGC
>Ga0105242_10001795_pt1 | contig 16938 bp, 20 predicted proteins | sample KBSM24metaG_FD_81521 | JGI IMG/M metagenome (GOLD analysis project Ga0105242, IMG submission 81521) | Miscanthus rhizosphere microbial communities from Kellogg Biological Station, Michigan, USA - KBS M2-4 metaG | ecosystem: Host-associated > Plants > Roots > Rhizosphere > Soil | place... | reverse complement strand
CCGGCGCGCCTCGGAGGGGACGCTGGAGCTCCACTGGACCGCGGCCGACGGGGGCCGCACGCTGCGCGGCACCCTCTACCCCGCGGGCGACCTCGACTAGGCCCTCATTTGACCGGGCCCCCGCCCGGCCGTACACTCGCGCTCACCATGGCCCCTTCCACCGAGCCCCGCGACCACTCGCTCACGCTGCGCGGCATCCGCTTTCACTACGTCGAGTGGGGCGACGCCGGTGGCCGGCCGCTCGTCCTCCTCCACGGCATCACGGGCCATGCGCGCACGTGGGATCACCTGGCCGCGTCGCTCGGGCCCGCCTGGCGCGTGCTCGCCCTCGACCAGCGCGGCCACGGCGATTCCGAGCCCGCGCCCGACCGGGACTACGGAGTCGGCGCCATGGCGGAGGACGTCGCCGCCTTCGCGGACGCGCTGCGGCTCGACCGCTTCACGCTGCTCGGGCTTTCCATGGGCGGGCGCGTGTCCATGGCCTATGCGGCCGCGCATCCCGCGCGGCTCGAGCGGCTGGTGATCGTGGACATCGCCCCCGACATCCACCCGCCCGGCATGGCGCGCATCCGGACCATGATGGCCAATGCCCCCGAGGCCATCGAGTCGGAGGAGTGGGCGGTGGAGACGGCGGCGGCGGCCAATCCGCGCGCCGACCTCGGCGAGCTGCGCCACCGCATCAAGCACGCGATCCGGCGGGGGCCGGACGGCGTGCTCACGTGGAAGTACGACCGCGAGCTGCGCGAGATGATGCGGCGGGGCGGCCGGCGCGAGACCGTCGACCTGTGGGCCTGTCTGCCGCGCATCACCTGCCCCACCTTGCTCATCCGGGGCGCCGAGAGCGACGTGTACTCGCCCGAGCTGGCGCAGCGGATGCTGGCCGCGCTGCCCGACGGCCGCGTGGTCGAGGTACCCGACGCCGGCCACACCGTACCGGGCGACCGCCCGGAGCAGTTCGCCGACCTCGTGCGCCGCTTCGTGGGCGACATCCGGTAGCCGCCGGCTGCCGCCCGCTCCGCTCTACCGCCGCGCCTTCGTCTGCACCTGCCTCTCGATCTTTTTCTTTTACGTGAGCTTTCACCTGCTGATCCCGGTGGTGCCGCTCTATGTCACGCGCATCGGCGTGGGAGAGGCGGCGGTGGGGCTCATCCTCGGCACCTTCGCGTTCTCGTCCATGCTCTGGCGGCCGCTCGCCGGCTGGCTGGCCGACCGCCACGGCCGGCGGCCGCTGGTGATACTGGGAACCGCCGTCTTTGCCGTCGCCGCGCTCGGATACTCCGTGGTGGGCGGCCTCGGCGCCTTTCTCGTCCTCCGCTTCTTCCACGGCATCGGCATGGGCTTCGGCCCCACCGCCGCGTCCACGGTGGTGGCGGACGTGGCGCCGGCCGCGCGCCGCGGCGAGGCCATGGGCGTCTTCGGCCTCACCGCCACCACCGGGCTGGCCTTCGCGCCCTACGCGGCGATCGAGGTCTTCGAGCGCTGGGGACCGCACGCGGTATTCGCGCTGTCCGCCGCCGTGGGGCTGGCGGCGGTGGCGCTGGCGTGGGCCATTCCCGAGACGAGGCCGCCGGAGCTCCCCGCGCCGCCGCCCATCTCCGCCTCCAGCCTCGTCAGCCGCGGAGCCCTCGCCCCGTCGCTGGTGCTCTTCACCCTCTTCGTGAGCTGGGGCGGCGTGATGTCATTCGTGGCGCTCTTCGCGCGCGAGGCGGGGCTCGGCAACCCGGGGCTCTTCTTCACCGTGTTCGCGGTGACGGTGCTGGTGGCGCGCACCCAGGCCGGGCCGCTCTCGGATCGCTTCGGGCGCCGTCTGGTGGTGGTGCCCGCCCTTCTCGCGGCGGCGCTGGCGATGGCGACGCTGGCGCGCGCCGCGTCGCCCGGGGATCTGGTGCTGGCCGCGGTGCTCTACGGCGTCGGCTTCGGCGGAGGCCAGCCGGCCCTCATGGCCATGGCCACCGACCGCGTGCCCGCCGCCGAGCGCGGGCGCGCGATGGGGACCTACTTCACGCTCTGGGAGCTGGGGATCTCATGCGGCTCGGTGCTGCTGGGCCTTCTCGTGGCGCGCGCGGGCTACGCGGCGATGTGGTGGACGGCGGCGGCGGTGGCGGGGGTGGGCGCGGCGGCCTGCCTGCCCGAGCTCACCCGCCGCCGCGGCTGAGCGTCAGCGGCCCCGCAGCTTCCGCGCCGCCTCCGCCCGCATACGCTGCATCGCGTCCGTCTCCTGATCGGAGTAGCGCTCTTCCTTCCAGGGGTCCGCGTGCATGTGGTAGCCGTTCAGCTCCCAGAATCCGGGCGCGTTGACGTCGAGGAACTCGAAGGCCCGGAGCCACTTGGCGCTCTTCCAGAGGTAGAGCTTGGGCACCAGCAGCCGCAGGGGGCCGCCGTGGTCCGGGGTGAGGTCCTGGCCGTCGTGGCGAAGCGCGAGGAGGACGTCCTCGTCCAGCAGCTCGGCGAGCGGGAGATTGGTCGTGTAGTCGGGATCAGCGTGGATGCGGACGAAGCGCGCCTCGGGCTTCACGCGCACCCGCCGCATGATCTCGCCGACGGGAATGCCCTCGAAGCGGTTGTCGAGGCGCGACCACCGCGTCACGCAGTGGATGTCGCAGCGCACCTCCGCCCGCGGCAGGGCGCGAAGCTCGTCCCAGGACCAGGCGACCTCGGACTCCACGAGGCCGAAGCACCGGAAGGTCCACCGCTTCGGGTCGAAGCGGGGGGTCTGCCCGTAGGTGAGCACGGGCCACTTCTCGGTGAGCACCTGACCGGGGGGCACCCGATGCGCCAGTTCCGCCGGCGGCTTCTTCATGAAGGCTACTCGCGGATCCAGGACTCGGCCAGCGGGATGTCGGGGATGTGACGCTCGCGCGGGCCCTCCGCCTCGGAAGGCGAGAGCGCGGGGCCGCCCGCGGGCGCCACGCGCAGCAGGGCCTCCACCTCGGCGCGCCGGTAAAGCCGCTGGCGCTTGATCCCCTGCCGGTAGCTCCGGATGACGCCCCGGCTCACGTAGGCGTAGAGCGTGGCCGGCTTGATCCCCAGCAGGGTTGCCGCCTCTTCCACGGTCAGGAACTCGTCGCCGTCGAGCACGATCATCGCGCTCCCATCGTACAGGCCACCCCGCCCGCTGACACCCGGTTCAATGCCCGTCTATACGAATCAATATAAATCATGTATAGTCAATCTACACCAACAGCCCGGCGGGGCAACCCACGAGGAGGGACAGGACATGGCAGCGACGGCGACGCAGGAGGACTGGAAAGCCGGCCTGGAGGACGTGGTGGCGGCGCGGTCGGCGATCTGCGCGGTGGACGGCGCGGCGGGGCGTCTTTACTACCGGGGCTACGAGATCGGCGACCTCGCCGGGCGAGTCTCCTTCGAGGAGGTCACCCAGCTCCTCTGGGACGGCGAGCTGCCCGAGCCCGCCGCCGCCCGCGCCTTCGCGGCGAGCCTGACGGAGGCGCGCGGCCTGCCCGCCGAGGTGGCGGCGCTCCTCCGGACCCTGCCCCGCGATTGCCACCCGCTGGACGCGCTTCGCACCGCGATCTCGCTGGCTGCGGTGCGCGATCCGGATGTCCGCTCCAGCGATCCCGAGGCCAACCGCCGCAAGGCGATCCGGCTCATGGCGCTGGTGCCGGCGGCGGTGGCCGCCTGGCACCGGATACGGGCCGGCGGCGAGCCGGTGGCGGGCCCCCGCGACGGCGGGCACGCCGCCCACTTCCTCCACCTCCTCGAGGGCCGGCCCGCCGCCCCCGAGGTCGCCCGCGTCCTCGACGTCATCCTCACCCTGCACGCGGATCACGAGCTCAATGCCTCCACCTTCGCGGCGCGGGTGGCGGTGGCCACCCTGGCCGATCTGCACGCGGCGGTGGTGGCCGCCATCTCCACGCTGAAGGGCCCGCGCCACGGCGGCGCCAATGACGACGTCCTCGCCATGCTCCACGAGATCGGGGATCCCGCGCGCGCCGAGGCGTACGTGGAGGCGCGCATCGGCGGCCGCGGCCGGCTTTCCCGGACCGAGCGCGCCGATCCCCGCGCGCGCATGCCCGGCTTCGGCCACCGCGTCTACAAGGTCGACGACGCGCGGGCGCGCGTGCTGCGGGGCATGGCGCGCGGGATGGCCGAGGCCACCGGGCGCACGCGCCTCTTCGAGGTGGCGGAGGCCGTGTACACGGCGGTGACCACCCGCACCGGGCTGCCGGTGAACGTGGACTTCTTCTCCGCGGTGGTCTATGACGCTCTCGGCATCCCGCCCGACTTCTGCACCTCGATCTTCGCCACCGGCCGCGTGGCCGGCTGGTGCGCGCACGCGCTGGAGCAGTTCGCCGACAACCGCCTCATCCGGCCGCGCGCCCACTTCACCGGTCCCGCCCCCCGGCCCCTGCCGCGCTGATCGCGCGTCGAAGTTGGCCCGCCCCGCGCCGCCCCCTATAATGGGGGCCAGCAGGGCGGGCCGGGCCCGCGGGAAGGACGGCGGATGAGCGACGACAGGAAGCTCGCGATGTTCATCGACTTCGAGAACATCGTGCGCGGGGTCAAGGAAGCGCAGTACAAGCAGTTCGAGATCAAGCTGGTGCTGGAGCGGCTGGTCGAGAAGGGCAAGATCATGGTGAAGCGGGCCTATGCGGACTGGAACCGCTACACCGAGTACAAGCGCCCCTTCCACGAGCACGCCATCGAGCTCATCGACGTCCCCCAGAGCCGTTACAGCGGGAAGAACTCCGCCGACATCCGGATGGTGGTGGACGCCATGGACCTTGCCTACGCCAAGCAGCACGTGGACACCTTCGCGCTGGTGTCGGGGGACTCCGACTTCTCGCCCCTGGTGTCCAAGCTCAGGGAGAACGATCGGTATGTGATAGGTCTCGGAGTGAAATCATCGTCCTCCGAGCTTCTGGTGGGAAACTGCGACGAATTCATCTTTTACGAGGACCTCATCCGCGAGTCGCGGAAGACCACTGCGCTCCGCGGGCTCCCGGAGAAGAAGGCGGAAGCCTTCGCTCAGCTCATCGAGGCCATCCTCGCGCTGCAGCGCGAGAACAAGGACACGCTGTGGGGGTCCATGGTCAAGCAGACCATGATCCGGAAGAATCCCGCCTTCAACGAGACGTACTACGGGTACTCGACCTTCTCCAAGCTCCTCGAGGAGGCCGAGAAGCAGAAGATCGTCACTCTCGAGCGCGACGCGAAGAGCGGCACGTACATAATTACCTCCCTCGAGGAAGGCCGCGCCGCCTAGGCCGGCGCCGGGAGCCCGGCCCCGGCGTTTTTTCGCGCGCGAGCGCGGCCGCTGTCTTGCCTCGCCTCCGGCTCTCGCGTATGGTGAAGACACCACCCGATGGTGCTGCCGATCCACGAGGTACATTTGATCGCGCGATGACACGTCGGATCACGAGTGAAAGGGAGGCCGGTGGCACGAACGGCGAGCTTGATCGCGCTGACGCTGGCCCTCTGGGTGAGCGCCTGCTCCGGCCAGACCGATGGATCGGTGGCCGGCACCATCACGGTGGATCCCCTGATGACCAAGGGACCCGCGGAAGCCGCCGTCACCATCGTGGAGTTCTCGGATTACCAGTGACCCTTCTGCAAGCGCGCCCAGCAGGTGCTGGGCCAGGTGATGGCGGAGTTCCCGGGTCAGGTGCGCCTGGTCTTCAAGGACTTCCCGCTCGACTTCCACGACCGCGCGCGGCCGGCCGCCCGGGCGGCGCGCTGCGCGGGCGAGGCGGGGCGTTTCTGGGAATACCACGACCTCCTCTTCGTGGGGCAGCCGGCGCTGAGCCGGGAGAGCTTGCTCGAGTACGCGGAGCAGCTGGGCATGGGCCGCGAGACGTTCGCGGGATGCCTGGACGGCGAGCGCTTCCAGGCGGAAGTGGAGAAGGACCTGAACGAGGGCCGCGCGCTCGGGGTGACCGGAACGCCGACCTTCTTCATCAATGGCCGTCGGCTGGTGGGCGCGCATCCGGTGGAGACCTTCCGCGAGGTGGTGCGCGAAGCTCTGGAATCCGCCCGGCGCTAGAGCCGGATGAACCCGTACCTGGTCGGGAGAGCGCGAGATGAGCGAAGCGGCGACGAGTCTCCTCGTCACGACCGCCGACGTGCCGTGGGTGGAACGACGGCCCGGCGTGTTCTGGAAGACGGTGTGGGAGGATCCCGATGGCCGGCACAAGGCCATCCTCATGCGGTACGCGCCGGGAGCCACCATTCCCCGACATCGTCACCTCGGAGACGAGCAGATCTACGTCCTCGAGGGCAGCGTGGCCGACGACACCGGAGTATGCACTGCAGGCAACTATGCCCGGCGACCGCCGGGTTGCGTCCACAGCGTCCGGAGCGAGACGGGTGCGCTCGTCTTCGCCGTGACGTCGGGACCTACGGAGGCCGTCTGAGATGGAGCGTCGTGTGAATCACGTCCGCAAAGCGCTGGGTACGAGGATTCGCGGTCTCCGCAAGGAGCGCGGCTGGAGTCAGGAGGCGCTGGGCGAGCGCTCCGCCTTGTCCGGCAAGTTCATCGGCGAGGTCGAGCGGGGCGAGAAGTCGATCTCGGTGGACAGCCTCTACCGGGTCTCGGTCGCGCTCAAGATCGCGCTGCGGAAGCTCATCGATCTGCCCGCCCGGCCCCAGTAGCGGACGCGTCAGCCGTCGACCGCCCCGAGGTCGAGGGCATCGGTGAGCGTGCCGAGGAGCAGCGCGAAGCTGGCCCGCACTCCGTCGTCGTAGTCCGCCGCCGCGCCGCCGCCGTAGAGGGTGGCGAGGACGTGGGTGACCAGGCTCGGATGCGCGGCCTCGTCCATGGCCCGCACCACCACGCCGGGATCGGCCGCCGCCTGCCCGTCCAGCCACGCCCGCGTGGCGGCATAGGCGTCGGCGATCCGCGCCTCCGCCAGCTCGGGAAACGGGCGTCCCAAGCTCCGCTCCAGGACTTTGAAGAGCAGGAAACACAGTCCGAGCGCCGCGCGCTGCACCGCCTCGTTCGCGCCCCGGGTCACGGCGTGGGAGAAGGCGGCGACGTGCGGCTGCTGCGCGAGAAACGCCTGCGCCTCCGCGGCGACCCGCTCCGGAGCGTAGCGCGTCATCTCGCGCCACACCTCGTCGACGAGCTCCGGATCGATTCCGCGCAATACTCCTTGCTCCGCTGGGACGTCTCCGGTAAGGTGAACCGCTGGAATTCTAGCACGCAGGAGCGAGGATACCGACGAGCGATGGGAATCAGCGGCGAGCATGTGTGGGTGGCGGTGGGCTTTCTCGGGCAGACGCTCTTCTTCATGCGCTTCTTCCTCCAGTGGGTCGCCTCCGAGAAGCGGAAGGAAAGCGTGATCCCGGTGGCGTTCTGGTACTTCTCCATCGGCGGCGGGCTGGTGCTGCTGACCTACGCCATCTACCGCCGCGATCCCGTCTTCATCGTGGGCCAGGGCACCGGGCTCTTCGTCTACCTGCGCAATCTCTTCCTCATCCGCCAGAAAGAACGCCGGCTCGCCGAAGCCGGCGCCTGACCGACGGGGAGCCCCGGAGGACCGCTCATGGAACCCAGCATCCAGTGGGGCACGCCGCAGGGCCGCGCGATCTTGATGATCCCGGGCCCCACCGAGCTGCCCTGGTCGGTGGTCCAGGCCATGAATCAGCCGCCGACCATCCAGTACGACATGAACTTCGACGTGAACGTGCTGGAGCCGACCACCCTCGCCCTGCGCGACGTGTTCCAGGCCCCCCGGGGCGAGGTCATCGTGATGCCGGGCTCCGGCCGCACCGCGCTCGAGGCGGGCGCCATTTCCGTGATCGAGCCCGGTGACCGCGTGCTCGTGGTGGTGGCGGGCGTGTTCGGCATTCTCATGCGAGAGATCATGGTGCGCGCCGGCGCGGAGGTGACCGAGCTCTCCGTGGAGTGGGGCCGCCCCCTCGACCTCGGCCAGCTCGAGCGCGAGATCGAGCGCGTGCGGCCGAAGGCGGTCACCATGGTGCACAACGAGACCTCGACCGGCAGCACCTACCCCGCCGCCGACGTGGGCAAGATGGTGAAGCGCCACGGCGCCCTCTTCATGCTCGACACCGTGTCCTCGCTGGCCGGCATCGACGTGCGCACCGACGAGTGGGGCATCGACCTCAACATGACGGGCTCGCAGAAGTGCCTCGCCGCCCCCCTGGGGATGTCGCTGGCCGCGGTGGGCCCCGCCGCCTGGGACGCCATGGAGCGGCGCAAGCACAAGTCCAGCTCGCTGGTCTACGATCTCCTGCGCTGGAAGGAAAACTGGATCCCCACCTCGCGCGGTGGCCAGATCCCCGACGGCCAGGGGCGGCGCCAGCCGGTGTCCATCCCCACCCACCTCACCGCCGCCCTTGCCGAGGCCACGCGGCTGATCCAGGACGAGGGGCTGCCGAACCGCTTCCGCCGCCACGCGGTGTCGGGCGCGGCGTTCCGGGCGGGTCTGGGCGCCATGCGACTCGAGATGTTCTCCGACGCCTCGATCGCCTCGGACACCGTGTCCTGCTTCAAGACCCCGGCGGGGATCGAGGCCGCCGAGGTGGTCAGGCACATGCGCGACCGGTACGGCATCCTCATCGGCACCGGGCTCGACAAGATCCGCACCACCACGCTCCGTGTGGGCCACATGGGCATCACCGCCAACCCGATGTACGTGCTCCCCACGCTCTCGGCGCTGGAGCTCACGCTGCGCGACCTGGGCCACCGCAGCGAGTCCGGGGCCGGCGTGGCCGCCGCCCAGACCGTGTTCTCGGCGAAGACCGCGTGATCGTCGTTCCGGACGACTTCCCGTCGGTATTCCAGGGCTCGGCGGCCCAGGAGCGCGCCAAGGCCCTGGGCGCCCTGCGCGTCTTCAGCGAGCGCGGCGCCGATCAGGAGCAGGAGCTGATTCGCCGCATCGGCGACGCCAGGGTGGCCATCAATATCCGGGCGCACGCGCGCTTCAGCGACGGCGTCTTCGTCGCCTGCCCCGCGCTGAAGCTGGTGTCGGTCTGGGGCACCGGCACCGACAATATCGACCTCCACGCCGCCGGCATGCGGGGCGTCACCGTCTGCAACACGCCGGGCGTCAACGCCTTCGCGGTGGCGGAGCACGCGCTGACCCTGATGCTCGCGGTGGCGCGGAAGATCCCCGCCATCGACCGGGACATGCACGCGGGCAAGTGGCCGCGCGAGATGCTCACCCAGCTTCTCGGCAAGACGCTGGGCGTGTTCGGCATGGGTACCATCGGGAGCCGGGTGGCTGCGCTCGGTCGCGCCATCGGGATGGACGTGCTCGCCTGGAGCGCGCGCGGGGACGAGGGCCGGATCCGCGCGGCGGGAGCGCGCGCGGCGACCAAGGAGGACATCCTCCGGCTGGCCGACGTGGTGAGCCTGCACGTGCGCCTCGCCGAGGACACCCGCGGCTTCATCGGCCGGAAGGAGCTCGCCGCGATGAAGCCCACCGCGATCCTGGTGAACACGGGCCGGGGAGCGCTGGTGGAGCGGGACGCGCTCATCGCCGCGCTCCGCGAGGGCAAGATCCAGGGCGCCGGGCTCGACGTGTTCCACCAGGAGCCGCTGGCGCCGGACGACCCCATCCTGACCCTGCCGAATGTCGTCTGCTCGCCGCACAATGCCGGGCAGACTCCGGAAGTGGTGCGGGACGGCCTGCTCCGCGCGGTGGCCAATGTGGAGCACTTCCTGGCCGGCAAGCCCACCGACGTCGTCGTCGCCCCCGTCAAGTAACCTCATGGTGCTCAGGGAAGATCGCGGGGCCGTGGCCGTGCTCCGGATGGAGCATGGCCGCGCCAATGCGCTCGATCCGGAATTCCTGGGCGCCATCGGGCAGGCGCTCGCCGCCGCCGAGGACGCGGGCGCCGTCGTCCTCACCGGCGCCGGCGCGATGTTCTCCGCCGGCGTGGATCTCAAGCGCCTGGCCGCCGGCGGCCCCGGCTATGCCGCCGCCCTCCTCCCCGCTCTCTCCGACTGCTTCGCCCGCCTCTTCTTCCATCCGCGCCCCGTGATCGCCGCCGTCAACGGTCACGCCATCGCGGGCGGCTGCGTGCTGGCCTGCGCCGCCGATGGGCGGCTGGGGGCGCGGGGGGCCGGCCGCATCGGCGTCACCGAGCTCCTGGTGGGCGTCCCCTTCCCCGCCATCGCGCTGGAGATCATGCGAGCGGCGGCGCCGGGGCCGGCCTTCACGGAGATGGTCTATTCCGGGCGGACCTGGGACATGGCGGAGGCCGCCGCGCGCGGACTGGTGAGCGCGCTCGTGGATCCCGAAGCGCTCGTGGACGCGGCCGTGAAGGAAGCGCAGGCGCTCGCGGCCTTGCCCGCGGCGACCTTCACCCTCACCAAGGCGCACGCGCGCCAGCCCATCCGCGACTTTCTGGGGCTGCACGCCGCTCGCATCGACGGCGAGGTGGCGCGGATCTGGAGCGCGGCGCCCGCCCAGGACGCCATCCGGCGATACGTGGCGCGGACGCTTCGCTAGCGCGCGCTAGATCAGCGCGTCGCGGAGCACCTCGGCCGGGTGCTTGGCCCGGCGCTCGGTGAGGTGCGCGATCTGCTGGCGGCACGAGATGCCCGGCGCCACCACCACCGTGTCGGCGGCGGCGGCCTTGACCGCGGGCGCGAGTCGGCGGTTCCCCAGGCTCACCGAGAGATCGTAGTGCTCCTTCTCGAACCCGAACGCGCCCGCCATGCCGCAGCACCCGGAGTCCACCTCGGACACCTCGTAGCCCGCCCAGGCCAGCGCGGCCACCGTGGGCGCGGTGCCCACCATGGCCTTCTGGTGGCAGTGCCCGTGGAGGAGCGCCTTGCGCGGGACGCCCTTCCTCCACGCCAGGGTGAGCCCCCGCCCGCGCTCGCGAAGCAGGAACTCCTCGAGGAGATAGCTCGCGCCGGCCACCGCGCGGGCGGCGTCGGTGCGGAGGAGGTCCACGTACTCGTCGCGCAGCGTGAGGAGGCAGGAGGGCTCGAGCCCCACCACCGGGACCCCGCGCTCCACCCACGGCGTCAGCCGGGTCACGTTCCAGTCGGCATGGGCGCGCGCCTCCTCCAGCATGCCCTTGGAGATGAGTGGCCGGCCGCAGCACTTTCGCCCCACCAGCTCCACGCGATAGCCGGCCGCCTCCAGCAGCTCCACCGCCGCCTGGGCGACCTCGGGGGTGTTGTAGGTGTTGAAGGTGTCGTGGAAGAGCACCACGCTCCCGCGCGGAGCGTCGGCGTTCGGCTTGCGCCGATCGAACCAGTCGGTGAAGGACCGCCGCGCGAAGGCGGGCAGGGGCCGCCGGCGGTCCACCCCCACCACCACGTCGAGCAGCCAGCGATTGATTCGCCAGCCGCCGATCCAGTTGGAGAGCGGCGCGAGGCGCGAGCCCCACCAGGACAGATCGCCGATATGCGCGAAGAGATCGTTGCGCATCGGCGTCGGGTGGACCTTGTAGTAGTGGTACAGGAACTCGTACTTCATCTTGGCCATGTCCACGTTGGACGGGCACTCCGCCTTGCAGCCCTTGCACTCGAGGCAGAGGTCCATCACCTCGTAGAGCCGGCGGCCGGTGAAGTCCGCCTCCGGCACCCGGCCGGACAGCACCGCGCGGAGCGCGTTGGCGCGGCCCCGGGTCGAATGCTCCTCGTCCCGGGTGGCCATGTAGGACGGGCACATGGTGCCCTCGAGGTTCTTCCGGCACACGCCGACGCCGTTGCACATCTCCACCGCGGCGGCGAAGCCCCCCTGCTCGCGGAAGTCGAGCAGGGTCCTGGGCTCCCAGGTCTTGTACTGCGCGCCGTACCGCATGTGCTCGGTGACACCGGGGCTGGCCACGATATTGCCGGGGTTGAGGAGGTTCTTCGGATCGAAGGCAGCCTTGAGCTCCCGGAAGGCCCCGAACACCACCGGCCCGAACACGCGCTCGAGGTAGGGGCTCCGCGCCCGGCCGTCGCCGTGCTCGCTGGAGATGGCGCCCTCGAACTCCAGCACCATGTCGAAGATCTCGCCCGCCATGGCCTGCACCTGGTCCAGCCCGCGCTGCGTCTTGAGGTTGATGAGCGGGCGGATGTGCAGGCACCCCACCGAGCAGTGGCCGTAGTACGCGCCTTCGGCCCCGTGCTTGGCCATGATGTCGCGGAACCGCGGGACGAAGGCCGCCATGTGCTTGGGGTCCACCGCGGTGTCCTCGATGAACGCGATGGGCTTGGCGTCGCCGCGGGTGCCGAGGAGGAGTCCCAGCCCGGCCTTGCGGAGCTTCCAGATGGACTGCTGCTCGGCATTGTCCAGGGCGACGTGCCCGGCGTAGCCGAAGCGCTCGCGCGCGCGGAGCGCCTCCAGCTTCTCCACCTTGTCCTTCACCTCGGCGTCCGTCTCCCCCGTGTACTCCACGATGAGAATGGCGCCGGGATCGCCCTGAACGAAGGCCATGCGCTTGCTGTACTCGATGTTCCCCCGGGCGAGGTCGAGGATCATCTTGTCCGTCAGCTCGACGGCGTAGGGGCCAGTCTCCAGGATGGCCTGGGAGGACTCCAGCGCCTCCTGGATATCGTGGTAGTGGATGACGTCCACCGAGGTCCGCTTCGGTCGCCGCACCAGCCGGACCTTGGCCTCCACGATGGTGAAGAGCGTCCCCTCCGAGCCCACCAGCAGCCGCGCCATGTTGAGGGGGCCGTCCTTGATCAGCTCGTTGAGGTTATAGCCGCAGACCCGGCGCCAGTGGCCGCGGTAGCGCGTCGCGATCTGGTCGCGATACTGGTCGCGGATGCGCGCGACCTCCCTGTAGATCTGGCCCTCGAGCGTCTCCAGGCGGGTCTTGGCCGCGAGCTCCGCCGCCGTGACGGTGCCGAAGGTGACAGGACTGCCGTCGGCGAGAAAACCCTTGAGCTCGATCACGTGCTCGACGGTGAGGCCGTAGGCGATGGAGTGGCTGCCGCCGGAGTTGTTCCCCAGCATGCCGCCCAGGGTGGCGCGATTCGAGGTCGAGGTGTCGGGACCGAAGAGCAGCCCCTGCCCCCGGACGTGGTGGTTCAGCTCGTCCTGGACGAGCCCCGGCTGGACCCGCGCCCAGAGCTCCTCGGTATTGACCTCCAGCACCCCGTTCATGTAGCGCGAGAAGTCGAGCACCACCGCGTGGTTCACCGTCTGGCCGGTGAGCGACGTGCCGCCGCCGCGCGCCAGCAGCGGCGCGCCCAGCCGATTGGCCACCTCCAGCACCGCCTGCACGTCGTCGGCATGACGGGGAATGACCACTCCCATCGGCTCCACCTGGTACATGGAGGCGTCGGTGGAGTACAGGAGGCGCGAGTAGGAGTCGAAGCGGACATCGCCCTCGACGGCGCGGCGCAACGCGTGCTCGAGTTCGCTCATGCGCGAGATTATACTGGATGGCGTGATGGCTCGAGCACGGCTTCTCCGCGCCGGTTCCGCGCTGGCCCTCGTCCTGGGCATGGCCGCCGCCGCCGCCGCGGCGCCGGCCGCCCCCGCGTTCTCCGCCAAGCTGCTCGATGACGGCCAGGCGGTGGACTCCCGCACGCTCATCGGCAAGAAGGTGGTGGTGCTGCGCTTCCAGGCCTCGTGGTGCAAGGTGTGCACCGCGCAGACGGCGGGGATCCAGCGGCTCGCGGAGAAGTACGCTGCGCGCGACGTGGAGCTCATCGGCGTCCACGTCAACGACACCGCCGCCGAGGCGCGCGCCTGGCGCCGGCGCTACAAGCAAACCTATCCGGCCGCGCTCGATCCGGGGGCGCGCATCGGCACCCGCTTCGGCTTCAAGCGCGCGCCCTACACGGTGGTGATCGACAAGAAGGGCGAGATGGTGGCGCGCATCACCGGGTCGGCCGACGAGGCCCGCCTCGCCAAGATCATCGAGCCCCTGCTCGTCCCCTAGGGCTTGAGCATCACCTTGATGGCGCCCTCTTCCTTCTTGTCGAAGATGGCATAGCCCCGCGGCGCCTCGTCGAGGCCGAGGGTGTGGGTGATGATGCGGCGCGGGCTGAGCCGGCCCGCCTGGACCAGCCCCATCAGGGGCGTGATGTAGTTCCGCGCATTGCAGATGCCCATCCGGAGGGTGAGGTCCTTGAAGAACGCCTCCCGCACCGGGAAGCCGATGGCGTCCTCCACGTAGACGCCCACCGAGGACATGGTGCCGCCCGGTCGCACCGCCATGATGGCCTGGGCGAATGGAACCTCGTGGCCCACGCATTCCAGCACCGCGTCGGGCCCGCGCCCGCCCGTGAGGGCCCGGAGCTGTTGCGCCGGATCACCCGCGTCCAGATTCACGGGGATGCCGCCCAGCTCCTCCACCAGCTTCAGGCGATAGCCCACGCGGTCCACCACGTAGACGCGGCTGGGACCGAAGAGGTGCGCCGACTGCAGCGCGAACAGCCCCACCGGACCCGCGCCGAAGATGGCGACGTTGTCGCCGGGCCGGATCCCGGCGTTCTCGGCGCAGAAATAGCCGGTGGAGAGAATATCGCCCAGGAAGAACGCGTCCTCGTCCGCCATCCCCTCGGGTACCTTCTCGCACATGAAATCGGCGAAGGGCACCCGGATGCGCTCGGCCTGGCCGCCCGGATAGACGTGGCCGAATCGGCCGCCGAACACGGCGCGCCCGGTCACCGAGCACTGGGTGGGCAGCCGCATCCGGCACCACTCGCACGCCCCGCAGGAGATGGAAAACGGCGCCACGATGCGGTCGCCGCGCTTGACCCGGGTCACTCCCGGCCCCACCTCTTCCACCACGCCCATGAACTCGTGGCCGAGCACCACGCCCTTGGGCAGGCCCGGCACGCGGCCGTGATACTGGTGCAAGTCGGAGCCGCAGATGGCGCTGGTGGTGATGCGCACCACCACGTCCCCGGGATCCACCACCCTGGGATCCGCCACCGACTCCACCCGCACATCGCCCGTGCCGTGCAACGTGATCGCCTTCATGACCTGGCTCCTTTGCCGATCAGAGATTGCCGAAGTGCGCGAGGTGGATTCCCTCGCGGGCGAGCGCGGCGCGCGCCTCGGGCGCGGTGAGGCCGGCCACCTCGGTCTCCCGCTGCTTGCCGTAGCGGCTATAGGCGAGATCATCGTCGAAGTAGCCGGGATGGGTCATGAACTCGCTCACGCCCGCCGGGAGCGCGCGCAGGTGCTCGAGCACGCGCTCGCGGGACCAGTAGGGATCGGGGCCCGACTCGCCCATGAAGTGATCCGGAGTGCGGATGCGATCCTTCTTCGCCCGGGCCCGCACTCCCGCGTCCTGCGCGCGCATGGGAATCTTGAGCGCCTGCGCGAAGAAGCAGAGGAGATCGAGGAGGGCCCCGTCCTTCGCCACGTGGTGGTGGCTGTCGAGGTGGGTGGGAAAGCGGCCCATGAGCCGCTGGAACTCCTCGATCTGATTCCCCATCTCGATGCGGGCCTCGTCCGGGCGGGCGCGCTCGGCCTGGACCCGCGCGTCCCGCACGAGCTGCCCCTCGCCGTCCAGCAGCGAGGCCACGCGTCGCGGATCGGAGATCGGCGTCCCCAGGGTGAGGTTGACGTGAAGGCCCACGCCGAGCCCCGAGCCCTTGAGCTCCTCGAGCTGCGCGGGATCGGCGCCGCGATTCACCATGAGGGTGGTGCTGGTGACGATGCCGTTCCGATAGCACTCGAGGATGCCCCGACTCACGCCCCGGGTGAGGCCGAAGTCGTCGGCATTGACGATGAGCCGGCGCACCGCGCTCACCGCTGCCCCATCACGCGGCGGAAGTAGAGCCGGAGCGCCTCCTTGAGCTGGGCGCGCGGGCCGGCTCCCGTCTGGGCATCCTCCAGGAGGTCCAGCTCCAGGGGCAGCGGCACGCCTTCCTTCTTCACGCCGTCCAGCTCGGCGGTGAGCCCGCAGCGCTCGTCGGATTCGGTGAAGACGAGCTTGGCGCGGCTGAAGGTCTTGTCTTCCTGCGCGAGCTGCTCGACCGTTTCCGTGAGGAGCCGCTTGATGGCCTCCTGGTCGGGGCCCAGCACCGACGAGAACGCGGCGGTCAGGCTGATCTCGGCCACGGCGCCGCCTAGACCCCCGCCGCGCTGGCGTCGCTGGTGGCGTCCAGGCCGGCCTCGAGACCCTTCTTCGTGATCCGGATGGCGATGGGCCGGGCGAAGAAGAGATTGCCGACGGAGCAGTGCTTGGGGGTCACCGGATGCTTGCGCTTCCGGAGCCCGGCGAGGGCGGCCTCGCCCACGCGGTCGTCCACCAGCAGCTCGCCGCCTTCGGTGTGCAGCCGCGGCGCTTCCACCGCCGCCTGCGGGCTGTCGCCGGCATCCGCCATGTTGGAGATCACCTGCGGCACCACCGCCACGATCTTCCGGCCGCCCGGCGCGCCGAGGGTGAAGAGCGGCTCGCCCTTGCGGAACCCCAGCACCGGCACCATGTTCACGAGCGGGCGCTTGCCGGCGGCGACCGAGTTCACGCGCCCCGGCTCGGGGTCGAACCAGATCATGCCGTTTTGCAGCAGGATGCCCGTGCCCGGAACCACCATCCGCGCTCCGAAGAGCGAGACGGCGGTGTTCGTGAACGAGACCATGTTGCGGTGACGGTCGATGCAACCGATGTGGGTGGTGCAGTCGCTGGTGGTCCCGGCAAGCGTGCGATTTGTTATCAGCGGGGGCCTCGATATGGCCCCCGCTCTCCCCCCACCGCGGACACTCGTTTCGGCCCCCGCTCTCCCCCCACGGCGGACATTCCCGTTTTGAGCTCCCGAATGGGTTGCGCCGTATTTCCAGGGGTCGGGGGCGGTCACGTTGGCGCGGGAGGGCTTGATCTGGCGGGCGAGGTCGTGGGCGTAGGCGCGGGAGGCCAGGCCGTCCCAGGGCGCGGTGACCCGGAGCGCGTCGCCCAGAAGACGGAGGCGGTCCAGGAAGGCGAGGCGCACCGCTTCGGCGCGCAGGTGGAGGCCCCCCACGGTGCGGTACGTCACCTCGCTCGACGAGAATTCGGCGAGGAGGTTGAGAATCTCCAGCGAGGTGATGCCGCCCGTGG
>Ga0105242_10001794_pt1 | contig 16938 bp, 9 predicted proteins | sample KBSM24metaG_FD_81521 | JGI IMG/M metagenome (GOLD analysis project Ga0105242, IMG submission 81521) | Miscanthus rhizosphere microbial communities from Kellogg Biological Station, Michigan, USA - KBS M2-4 metaG | ecosystem: Host-associated > Plants > Roots > Rhizosphere > Soil | place: Michigan... | reverse complement strand
CGGTCGTGATCGGTCTCCGCTTCAACCAGCCCGTCGACGCCGACACGATCGTGCCGCACCTCCAGCTCCGCACAAACGCCCATTCGATTCCGGAGATCGGGATTCCGGAACTGGGAGCGAAGCGCCTGACGCCCGCCGAACGGCAGGCCTTCGAAGCGAAGAAACAGAAAGCGGCAGCGGCGGCGGCATCGGACAACGAGCCGGTCTTCGCGTTCATCCCGCCGGAGTGGGACACGGAGCGCTTCGCGAAAGGCAAAGACCTGGTCGTGCTCGAGACCAAGCCGGGCATTCAGCCGGACACCTGGATCCGCGTCGTCCTCGATGAAAAGCTGGCCCGGTCGCCGCGCAACGCGGCAACCGGAACATCGCAGACCTACGTCGTCGAGCTCGATCCGATGCTCTTCATCACCGAGATCAACTGCCTCGAGACCTGCGACCCCGACTGGCGCAACGCGATCACGTTCCGCACGAGCTCCGGCATTCCCTTCGCGAGCCTCCTGAAGTCCGTCACCGTCACCGACGTCACCGATCCGAAGAACGAGACGGTGGTGAAGCCGAAGAAAGTCTCGTATACGTACGAGTACCCGTCGTCGAACTACAGCTTCGACGAGCTCGGATACTCGCTGTTGCCCGCGCGCAAGTACTTCGTGCGCGTCGATCCCGCTCTCACCGCGGGCGACGGGCAGAAGCTCGGCTACGCCTGGGCGGCGGTGATCTCGAACTGGCACCGCTCCGCGTTCGTCAGCTTCGGCTCGGGACACGGCGTGTGGGAGTCGAGCGGCGGCTCGGTCCTGCCGTTCCACGCGCGCAACTACCGCAGCGTCACGCAGTGGCTCGCGCCGCTCAAGCTCGAAGAGCTGATGCCGACGATGCTGAAGCTGCGCGACAGCAGCTTCGCGCTCGCCCCGCCGAACGCGACTCCGCAGCCGAAGAAACTGAATCTCCCGAACGACAAGATCGTGTCGATCGGCCTCGATCTCGCCCCGGCCATCGGCAGCGACAACATGGGACTGGCCTGGGCCGCCATCCAACCCGGCGAGGCGATCCCGGAGGCGCGCAGCTACAGCCCCGACGTCACCGCCACGCTGGTGCAGGCCACGAACCTCGGCATCTCCGTCAAGGACAGCCCTCAGAACACGATCGTCCTGGTCACGCGTCTCGACGACGGGAAGCCGGTCGAGGGCGCGAAGGTCTCGATCCGCGACACCGCGAACAAGGTCTTCTGGAGCGGAACGACCGACGCGAAAGGCCTCGCCCTCGCGCCGAACACCGACCTTCGCCGCACCAGGACCCCGGAGATGAACGATTGGGAGGTCGGCTGGCGCGCGCTCAGCGATCTGCACTTCATCGTCGTCGCCGAGAAGGACGGCGACGTCGCCTACGTCGGCAGCGACTGGAACGAAGGCATCACGCCGTGGGAGTTCAACGTCCGCTACGACGTGATGGAAGCCGATCCGCAGCTCCGCGGCACGATCTTCGTCGACCGCGGGGTCTACAAGCTCGGCGAAGAAGTGCACTTCAAGGCCATCGTCCGCGCCGACACGCCCGCGGGCATGAAGCTCGTCGCGCCGGGAACGAATGTCGAAGTGCGCGTCGTTGACAGCCAGAACCAGGAAGTCGACAAGCGCATGGTGGCCGTCAACGCCTGGAGCAGCGCCGAATGGACGGTCAAGCTCCCGCTGGAAGCGCCGCTCGGCACGTACATGATCTTCGGCGCGCTGCCCGCGCATCGCGGCACGATCAGCGGCAACTTCCTCGTCGCCGCCTACCGCCGCCCCGAGTTCCGCGTCGACACGACGCTGACGTCGAACAGCTCCGTCGCCGGCACGAAGCTCAACGGCACGATCACCGGCCGCTACCTCTTCGGCGCGCCAATGGACGGCAAGCCCGTGACGTGGACGTATTCGAAGGAGAAGTCCTACGAGGTCCCGGCCAAGATCCTCGACCGCTTCCCCGAAAACCGCTTCACGTTCCTCGGATGGGAGTGGGACGAAGAGAGCGAAGAAGAGTACTCGGGCCCAACCACGATCTCCCAGGGCGAAGGCACTCTCGACGCGAAAGGGGAGCTGAAGCTCAAGCTCGACACCGACGAAGCGGCCGGCTGGCCGTACAGCTACACGCTCGAGGGCGTGGTCACCGACGTCACGCGCCAGCAGATCGCCGGACGCGCGTCCTCCCGCGTCGATCCCGCACCTTGGTACATTGGTATCAAGCCACCACCATACTTTGCTACCGCGGTAGCAGGCGTCGACACCGAGGTCGTCGCCGCCGGTCTCGACGGACTGGCCGTCGCCGGCGTCGAGGTGAAACTCGAGTTGAAGCGCCTGCAATGGACGAGCGTCCGCAAGGCCGTGGGCAACGGCTTCTACGAATGGGAAACGGAACGAAAGGAAATCGCGGCCGGCGAGTGGACCGTCACCACGAAGACCGAGCCCGTCCCGCTGCACATTCCGATCACCGACGGCGGGCAGTACGTGCTCCGCGCGCGCGCGGATGAGCCGAAGTCGAAGCGCTTCACGGTCACGACGGTCTGGTTCTACGCGATCGGCGAGGGCTACACCGCGTGGGAGCGCTTCGATCACAACCGCATCGACCTGGTTCCGGAGAAGGAAACGTATCGCCCCGGCGAGAGCGCGCGGATCATGATCAAGTCGCCCTGGGAGACCGCGACCGCGCTGCTCACCACCGAGCGCGAAGGCGTGCGCACCTGGACGCCGTTCGAGCTGACCTCGACGCAGCAGACCATCTCCGTCCCGCTCACGGAAAAGGAAATCCCGAACGTCTACGTCTCCGTGCTGCTCGTCAAAGGGCGCACGAAGAAGGATCCGGACAAGGACGGCAGCGATCCGGGCAAGCCCGCCTTCCGCCTCGGCTACGTCGAGCTGAAAGTGGAGGACGCGTCGAAGCGGCTCGCCGTCGATGTGAAAGCGAATCGCGACGAGTTCCGTCCCGCGTCGAAGGCGAAGATCGAAGTGAACGTGAAGGACGCGAAAGGCAAGCCCTCGCAGTCCGAGGTCACGTTGTGGGCCGTCGACTACGGCGTGCTCTCGCTGACGAACTATCAGACGCCGGAGATCCTCGACAAGATCTATCTCGAGAAAGCGCTGCAGGTCGCGAACGAAGACTCGCGGCAGCGCATCATCAGCCGCCGCGTGCTCACGCCGAAGGGCGGAGGCGAGGGCGGAGGCGGCGGCCGCGACGCGGGTCCGGGCATGCTCCGCCGCGATTTCCGCGTGCTCGCGTTCTGGCTCGGATCGCTCGTCACGGATGCGAAGGGACGCGCCCGTACCGAGGTCACGCTGCCGGAGTCGCTGACGACGTATCGCATCATGGCCGTCGCCGGCGACAAGGAGTCTCGCTTCGGATCGGCGCAGGCCGAAGTCCGCATCAACAAGCCGCTCATGCTCACGCCGTCGTGGCCGCGCTTCCTCGCGGTCGGCGACAAAGCACACTTCGGCGGCGTCGTGCACAACCAGCTCAAACAGAGCGGCAAGGCCACGGTGTCGATCGAGAGTCTCGACCCGCAGATCATCGACGTGAAGGGAAGTACGACCGTCGACGTGAAGCCGGGTTCGACGACGGAAGTCCGCTTCGACGCGGAGGCGAAGTCCATGGGCAACGCGCGCATCCGCATGCGCGTCAGCATGGGCCGCGAGAACGACGCGTTCGAGGACATCATCCCCGCGCGCGTGCTCGTGTCGCCGGAGACGGTCGCCGCGTACGGTGAAGCGAAGCCGCGCGCCGAGGAGAGGATCGAGATTCCGGCGGACGTCGTGCCGGGCTTCGGAGGCCTGCGCGTCGAGCTCTCATCGACCGCGATGATCGGACTCGCGGAAGGCGCGGAGTATCTCATCGAGTATCCGTACGGCTGCGCCGAGCAGCGTTCGTCCCGCGCGCTCGCGCTGATGCTCATCACCGATCTCGGCGAGGCGTTCTCGCTGCCGGGCATGGAGCCGGCGAAGCAGAAGGCGTCCGTCCAGTCGAATCTCGACGAGCTCCGCAAGTTCCAGTGCGGCGACGGCGGATTCGCATTCTGGCCGGACGCGTGCGGCGGACCGTCATCGCCGTATCTCACGAGCTACGTCGTGCACGTGTTTCAACGCGGACAGAAGATGAACTACACCGTCAACGCGGACATGATGAACCGCGCCTACACGTTCCTCGAGGGCGTCCTCGGACAGCCGCAGCCGCCAAACGAGGGATGGTGGCCGGCGTACACGGCCTGGCAGGCGTTCGCGGTGAAGATCCTCGTCGAGGGCGGGCGCAACGAGGACAGTCACATCAACCGCATCTACGAGTATCGCGATCGCATGCCGGTGTTCGGGCTCACGCATCTGCTCGACGCGATGATCGCAAAGAAGGAGACCAGCGGCGCGCGCGTGAACGATCTCAAGCGCCGCATCACGAACTCCGTCCTCCCCGAGGGCGGCTATGCGTTCGTCAATGAACTGAACGATCCGTACCTGCTCTGGTTCTGGAACTCGAACGTCCGTTCGACCGCGATGGCGCTGCAAACGCTCGTGCGCCACGGATCCGACGAGGAATTGGTCAAGCGCATGGTGCGCTGGCTGATGAAGGTACGTGAAGACGGGCGGTGGGGAAACACGCAGGAGAACGCGTGGGCGATGGAGGCGCTCGTCGACTACTACCGCAAGTACGAGTCCGAAGTGCCCGACTTCCTGGCCACGGTCGCTCTTGGCCCCGAGACCATCGGCACCGAGACGTTCAAAGGCCGCTCGACCAAGGCGGCCACGAAAGAATTCACGATGCCGCAGTTGCTGGCGAAGGCGCCGGCCGGGCAGCAGCTTCCGGTCGTGTTCACGCGCGAGGGAACGGGGACGCTGTTCTACATGATGCGTCTCCGTTACGCCGCGAACGTGCTGCGCTACAAGCCGCTCGATTCCGGATTCCACGTCGAGCGCTCGTACGCGCTGCAGTCGGGCGGAGGCGAGGGGACGACGTTCAAGGCCGGCGATCTGATCAAAGTCACGCTGCGCATCCGCAACACGAAGGAGCGGCGCTACGTCGCGGTGACCGATCCGATTCCCGCGGGCACTGAGCCGGTGGAGACGTGGTTCGCGACGACGGCCGCGCAACTCGCGCAGACGCAGCGCAGCGAAGAGGCGACGTCGTGGTGGGACTGGTGGGAGCGCGGCGGCTTCGATCACGTCGAGCGCCACGACGACCGCGTGACCCTCTTCGCCACGCGCCTCGGCGAAGGCACGCACGAGTTCAGCTACCTCGTCCGCGCCACCACCGCCGGAACGTTCGTGACCGCGCCCACGCACGCCGAGGAGATGTACGAGCCGGAAGTGTTCGGGAGGAATGGGACAGTGACGGTGGAGATCGCGAAATGAACCGCCGTGTCATCCTGAGCCGCGAAGACGGCGAAGGATCTTCCGAGGTGCGCGGGGGAAGATCCTTCGCTCCGCTCAGGATGACACTGGGCGCGGCGATCATCGCGCTCATCGCGTGCGCCCTCTACCTCCGCCTTGGCCCGCTCCCCGCCATCAACGACGCGCACTTTCAATCCACCACGATCCTCGATCGCAACGGCGAGGTGCTCTACGAGCCTCTGGCGGCGAGCGGCAATCGCGCGCTGTGGGTCACCGCGGACAAGCTCCCGCCACTGGTGGTCGAGGCGACGATCGCGGCGGAAGACCGGCGCTTTCTGCGGCACATCGGCGTCGATCCGCTCGCTGTCGCGCGGGCGATGCTGCACAACATTCGCGCGCGGCGCGTGGTCGAAGGCGGCTCGACGATCACGCAGCAGGTGGCGAAGCTCGTCCTGCAGTCGCGCGACCGGTCCCTGAGATCGAAACTGCGGGAGACCGTCGTCGCGTTGCGGCTCGAGCATCGCTACGACAAGCGTCAGATCCTGGCGATGTATCTGAACCTCGCGCCGTACGGGAACCGCATCAACGGCATCGCCCGCGCGAGCCGGACGTACTTCGGCTGCGCGCCGGCGAACCTCACCGCCGCGCAGGCCGCGTTCCTCGCGTCGCTGCCGCAGCGGCCGAGCGCGTTCAATCCGCTGCGCGATCCCGGCAAGGCGCGCGCGCGGCAGCAGCTCGTCCTCGCGCGCATGAACCTGCCGCGGCTCGAATACCAGCACGCGCGCGCGGAGCGCCTGCGGTTCGCGAAGAACGCGCAGCCCGCGCTGGCGATGCACTTCATCGAACAGGTCGTAAAGAGGGTGGGCGTCTCGCCCGCCTGGCGGGCGGGACGCCCGCCCTCCGTGCGCACGACGCTCGATGCTGATCTGCAGCGCGCCGTCGTCGGCATCGTTCAGGCCCATCGCGCAGATCTCGTCCGCCACGGCGCGCACAGCGCGGCGGTGGCGGTGCTCGACAACGCCACCGGCGAATGGCTGGCGTGGGAAGGGTCGGGCGACTACTTCGACGACGGCTTCGGCGGCGCGATCGACGGCGTGACCACGCCGCGCCAGCCGGGATCGACGCTCAAGCCGTTCACCTACGCGCTCGCGTTCGAAGACGGCGAAACGCCGGCGACCGTCATCGCCGACGTGCCGTCGAATTTTCCCACGGCCGAACAGGGCGTGATCTATACCCCGCGCAACTACGACGGCCGCTTCCGCGGCCCGCTCCGCATCCGTGCCGCGCTCGCCGGCTCGGAGAACGTGCCCGCCGTGGCGATGCTCGCGAAGCTCGGCCCCGAAGCGCTCCTGCGCCTGCTGCGCAACGCCGGCTTCAACGATCTGCAACGAACCGCCGATTACTACGGCCTCGGCCTCACCCTCGGCGACGCCGAAGTCACGCTCGAACAACTGATCACCGCCTACGCCGCGTTCGCGCGAAACGGCAAGCAAGTGCGAACGACGATGCTCCTCGCCGCGCAACCCAGCAACCCAGCAACCCGGCAACTGCTGTCCGCAAAAACCGCCTTCTTCATCACCGACATCCTCAGCGACCCCGAGGCCCGCGCGTACGCGTTCGGCACGGGCGGCAGTCTCGACTTCCCGTTTCCGGTCGCGGTGAAGACCGGCACGTCGCAGTCGTATCGCGACAACTGGACGATCGGCTACACGAAAGACGTCACGGTCGGCGTGTGGGTCGGCAACTTCGATCGCCGCGAGCTGCGCGGATCGAGCGGCATGACCGGCGCCGCGCCGATCTTTCACGGCGTGATGCTCGCCGCGATGCAGCGCGCGCGCGGACGCCTGCCGGTCGGCGACTCCACGCCGATCCTCGCGCCGCCGCCGGACGTCGAGCCGGTCGAGATCTGCACGCTTTCGGGTCTGCGCCCCTCGCCCTGGTGCGAGTCGGTGCGGAAGGAATGGCTCCCGGTGAGCGACGTGCCGCGATTCTGCTCGTGGCACCACGACGGCTCGATCGATTGGCCGGCCGAATATCGCACGTGGGCGCGGTCAACTCTGGGCACCGCGACCGCTGAGGCCAGCGGTCGCCACATCAAAACCTCCCATCGCGCGGCGCTCCAGATCGCCAACCCCGCCGACGGCGCGACCTACCTCATCGATCCGACGCTGCGCCTCGAATTCCAGACCCTCCGCCTGCGCGCCGTCGCGCCCACGCGCGTCAGCTGGTTCATCGACGACCGGCGCGTCGACCCCGAATGGCCTCTCGCCCGCGGCACGCACCTGGTCACCGCCGTCGATGAAGAAGGACGGCGGGAGTCGGTGCGGATCTTCGTGAAGTGAATCTCTGTACGGAGTGCTGAGTCCTGAGTGCTGAGTCCTGAGTCTTTCTTTCACTCAGCACTCAGGACTCAGCACTCAGCACTCCACGAAAACTGGCCCGAGTTCAGCATCGTTCAACAGCGTGAAACCATACTGGCTCAACAGCAGCGAAGAAACGTGTTGCGCGTGCGAGCACATGCATGCGTATGCGGTCGCCGCGCGGTGCGTGTCGTGCGACCGGTCGTTCTGTCCGATGTGCATCGTCGTCGTGGCGGGCGAAGTCTTCTGCCCCGAATGTCACGATGAGGGAAGGAGGGCGCGGTGGCGGCGCGGGCGATCTGGAAGGGTGTAATCAAGGCCGGCACGCTCGAAGTGCCGGTGAAGCTCTATTCGGCGGTCACCGATCGCACGGTGCACTTTCGCCTTCTGCACAAGACGGACAAGGCGCCGGTGAAGCAGCAGCTCGTCAGCTCCGAGACCGGCGAGGCCGTCGACTACAAGGAAGTGCGCAAGGCGTATCCGCTCTCGCGCGGGCGGATGGTCATCCTCGAGGACGAAGAGCTCGAGAAGCTCCAACCGGAGGACTCGCGCGACATCGAGATCACGCGTTTCGTCGATCCCTCCGAGATCGATCCGCGCTTCTACGACCGCTCCTACTACCTCGGACCCGACGGAGATGCGAAAGCGTACTTCGCCGCCGCCGAGGCGCTGGCGCGGAAGGGGAAGGAAGGGATTGCGAAGTGGGTGATGCGCGATCGGGAGTACGCCGGCGCGCTGAAGGAAGAAGACGGATATCTGATGCTCATCGTCCTCCGTCACGCCGGCGAGATCATCGACGCCGATGCGCTGAAGCCGCCGGGCGGCCGCGCGCTGCAGAAGCGCGAGATCGAAATGGCCGAGCAGCTTCTCACCGCGCTGCACGGCGAGTTCGATCCTTCCGAATATCGCGATGAATACCACGAGCGCGTGATGGAGCTGGTGGAAACGAAGGCGAAAGGACGAAAGCCGAAGGTGACGAAGTTCCGCCCGCGTGCGGCGGCGAAAGACGACCAGCTCGACGACGTGCTCGCCGCGAGCCTGGCAAAGGTGAAGAAAAGTGCCTGAGCCGGCACGGCCGGCAGCGTAGGTTGCCCAAGGCTCCGCCGTGATGGTCGCCAGTAGGATCGAATATGGCTGAAGAACAAGAAGATCTCGAAAGCAGCGCACCGAGCGGCATTCGCTCGTTCTGGACCGGCACGATCTCGTTCGGACTGGTCACCGTTCCGGTCGCGCTCTACGCGGCCACGCGTTCGCGCGGCACCGCGATGCGCATGGTCGCGCCCGACGGATCGCCCGTCGAGCGGCGCTACGTCTGCTCGAAGGATGAGAAGACGCTCGACGGCGACGACATCGCGCGAGGCTACGAGATCGACAAAGGAAAGTTCGTCGTCGTCACGGACGACGAGCTCGAGGCGATCGAGCCGCGCAAGTCGCGGGAGATCGACCTCAGCCGCTTCGTCGACGCCGATTCGATCGATCCGGTCTACTTCGACCGCGGATACTTCCTCGTCCCGAGCAGCGGAACGAACAAGGCCTACCGGCTGCTGGCCGAGGTGATGGAGAAGAAAAAGTACGCCGGCATTGCGACGTTCGTGATGCGGGCGAAGGAATACCTCGTCGCGATCCTGTCGGAGAACGGGATCCTCCGCGCGGAAACGCTTCGCTTCGACGACGAGATCCGCACGCCCGCGGACGTCGGCCTGCCGAAGAAGACGAAGGTCAGCGCTGCGGAAGTGAAAAAAGTCGAGGCCCAGATCACGCGCCGCACGAAGAAGCTCGCCCTCGGCGAGCTGGCCGACGACTACGCCGAGCGCCTCGAGAAGCTCGTGGCCGCGAAAGAGCGCAAGCGCGAAGACATCGTGCGCGTGAGCGAAGAGGAGTCGCCCGGCGAAGGTGCGGAAGTCGTCGATCTCCTCGCGGTGCTCAGCCGGAGCCTGGGCGGGGGCGGCGTGCGCAAGCCCGCGCGCCGCTCGGCCGCATCGGAGGCGAAGAAGAGGGCGAAGAGGAAGTAGTTGCTGGGTTGCTAGGTTGCTGGGTTGCTAAAGACGGCCTGCAACCCAGCAACCCAGCAACCTAGCAACCCAGCAACTCAGCAAGCAACGCTGGTTTTCATCAGCGCGAATTTCGCATAATCCACGCATGACGAAACCCCTCATCGGCATCGGATCAGATGTCCAGAGTCCTCCCGGCAAGCGCGAGCGTGCGTTTGCGTATCTCACCTACGTCGACGCGCTGCGGCGCGCCGGAGCGATTCCGGTGCTCATTCCGCCGCAGCCGGAGAATGCCGCGCAGCTCGTGCGTGAGCTCGACGGCCTCCTCCTCGCCGGCGGCGACGACTGCAATCCCGCCGTGTACGGCGAGGAAGCGCTTCCCTCCGTCGAGCCGATGGATCCGCGCCGCCAGGCGAACGAAGTCTCGCTCGCGAAGGCCGCGCGCGAGAGCGACATCCCCACCCTCGGCATCTGCCTCGGCGTGCAGGTGATGAATGTCGCCGCCGGCGGGACGCTCGTGCAGGACATCGACTCGCAGATGGAGACCGAGATCGAGCACGCCAGCGAGCCGGAGGACCGCGCCCGCCACGACGTCATCATCGAACAGGGCACGAAGCTCTCGAACATCCTTCCGCAGCGCGAGCTGAACGTGAACTCCTCGCATCATCAGGCCATCCGCCGCGTCGGCGAGGGACTGCGCGTCACCGCGCACGCGCCCGACGGCGTGATCGAAGGGCTGGAGGATCCGCGGCATCCGTTTTATGTCGGCGTGCAGTGGCATCCCGAGGACATGGGCGGCGAGACCTCGGCGACGTCGATCTTCAGCGCGTTCGTCGATGCGGCCCGGCGCCATGCCGAGGAGAAGAAACGTTCGGCCACTGAATCGTCACAGGAGGTTGGTAGAAGTCGCTGAGAGGAATACGTCAAAGTACGTGGGCCGTTTGGCACGGTGGAGCGGCGGGCTCTTAGCCCGCCGTGAATGTAGCGGGAAACGGCGGGCTGAGAGCCTGCCGCTCCACTACTTTGGAGGCCTTTTCTCTTGAACCGAAGACTCATTCTGCTGATCGTGGTGGCGCTCGCATGCGCCCCGCAGTTGTTTGCGGGGAAAATCTGGCTGAAGAGCGTCGCCGCAGCGCAGAAAGCCGCGAAGGAAAAGAATCAGCTCATCCTCGTCGACATGTTCGCCGAGTGGTGCGGCTGGTGCCATCGCTTCGAGCGCGAGGTCTACCCCTCCGCGGTGTTCCAGGACGCGACCAAAGACATCATTCTTCTTCGTCTGAACACCGAAGACGGGCAGGAAGGGACGCAGTTCGCGCGCAAGTACTCGGTGACGTCGCTGCCGACGTTCCTCCTTCTCGCGCCCGATCTCTCCGTCGCCGGGCTGCTGCGCGGCTACGCGCCGCCGAATGACTTCGTGCAGTCGCTGCGCGATACGCAGAAGTCGTACGCCGTGTTCACGAAGCGCGCGAACGACGAAGCGGCGATCGCGAAGGATCCGGTCGCCCGTCTCGCGCTGGCGAAAGAGTTCACGCAGCGCGGCGTCTATGAAAAGGCCGAGGCGCGTTTGAAGAAGCTCACCACCGACAAAGGCATCCCGGTCGCGATCCGCGACGATGCCTACTACAACCTCGCCGTCACGTACACCGTGCAGAGCAAATTCACCGAAGCGCTGGCCACGATCCGTCAATTGACGTCGCTCAGCAAACTGGGCGAGTCGGTCGAAGGGGCGCGCATGCTGGCCGGCCAGATCTATCTCCAGCAGGGCAATCTCCTCGGCGCCGCGAACGAGTTCCGCAGCTTCAAGAAAACGTTCCCGAACTCGCCGCATGTGGCGAACATCGACATGATGCTGCCGGAGATCGAGCGGAGGCTGTCGGCGTCAGGCAAATGATGTTCTTCAAAAAGCACCTCCTTCTCTTCCTCGTCCTCGCCACTCCCGCATTCGCCCAGATCGACCTTCCGGGCGGCGATCTCACGCCGAAGGTGACGATCGAAGGCGCGCTTCAGCAACGCAGCGGCGACGCCGTCGAGGGAACGGTCACGGCGAGAGTCGCCGGCGGCTGGCACATCAACTCCGCGACTCCGACCGAGGAGTTCGCGATCCCGACCGTGCTCGAGCTCGAAGGCGCGGGCGGCGTGCAGGTGAGCTATCCGGCGCACGTGATGAAGGCCTTCGAGTTCACGGGCGGGAAGCAGCTCGCGGTCTACGACGGCACGGTCGCGCTCCCGTTCAAGGCGAAGCTCAACGCCGGCGCGACCGCGCTGCGCGCGAAGCTGCATTACCAGGCCTGCAGCGACCGGGTCTGCCTTCCGCCCGCGGACGCATTCGCGGACATCGACGTGAACAAGATCGTCGCCGCCGCACCGGCAGCCGCGAATTTCACGCCGCTCTCCGCCGCGCCGAAAGGCGCGAAGGCGAAGTCGAGCCTGTTCTCCAGTGACGTCAGCGGCACGTTCACCTCGCGCGGACTTCCGCTCACGCTGCTCGCGATCTTCGTGCTCGGACTCGCGCTCAACCTCACGCCGTGCGTCTATCCGCTGATCCCGATCACCATCGGCTACTTCAGCAACCAGAGCGGCGCGCGGCGCTCGCGCCGTATCGCGCTCTCGGTGCTCTACGTCCTCGGCATCGCCATCACCTACTCGGCCCTCGGCGTTTTCTCCGCGCTGTCGGGGAAACTCTTCGGCGCGTGGCTGCAGCATCCGGCGGTGCTCGTCTTCTTCGCCGCGCTGATGCTGGTGATGGCCTCGTCGATGTTCGGGCTGTTCGAGATTCGCGTGCCGCACTTCATCTCCAACCGCTCCGGCGGACAGGCGGGACTCGCCGGCGCGCTGACGATGGGCCTCCTCATCGGCATCGTCGCCGCGCCGTGTGTCGGTCCGTTCGTGATCTCGCTGATCGCCCTCGTGAGCAGCCTCCAGAGCCCGTTCCTCGGATTCCTGATGTTCTTCGTGCTCGCTCTCGGGCTCGGAGTCCCGTATCTCCTGCTCGGCATCTTCTCGTCGGGCATGAGCGCGCTGCCGCGCGCGGGCGAGTGGATGCTGCACGTGAAGAAGGGGATGGGCTTCATCCTCATCGCGATGGCGGTGTACTTCCTCCGCCCGTTGATCGGCGACGTCGCGTTCCAGTACGGAGTCGCGGCCAGCCTGCTCATCGGAGCGGCATTTCTCTTCCTGGCGCGCTCGCAAGGCGCCCGCGTGTGGCGCATCGCGATCGCGATTCTGCTGCTCGCCTCCGGCGTCGCGTTCGCGCTGCCGAAAAAACACGCGGTGGAAGTGCGCTGGGACAAGTACGACACGAGAGCGCTCGCGGCCGCGCGTGCCGCGAACAAGCCGGTGGTCATCGACTTCTACGCCGACTGGTGCCTGCCGTGTAAAGAGCTCGACGCGAAAACGTTCACCGACCCGGCCGTCGCCGCGGAGCTGAATCGATTCGTGCGCGTGAAGGCCGACCTCACCGCGGCTGACGACGAGACCACCAAGCGCCTGACGAAGGAGTACGCGATCCTCGGCGTCCCGACTCTGGTCTTCCTCGACGCGAACGGCAGCGAGATTCGCGCTCTCCGCTTGACGGGCTACGAGCCGGCGCGAGAGTTCCTGGCGAGGCTGCAGAAGGTGCGCTGACGTGTCATCCTGAGGCGCGGGAGAAGATTCTTCGCCGTCTTCGCGGCTCAGAATGACACTGACCGGATAAGATGCGGACGTGCTCACCGCGAAACAGCGCCAGTTCCTCCGAGGCCTCGCTCATCCGCTTTCGCCCGTGGTTCGCGTGGGAAAGGGCGGAGCGACGGCGGCTGTGATCGACGAGACGAAGAAGTCGCTGGTCGCGCACGAGCTGATCAAGATTCGGATCGAAGTCGACGACAGCGCCCAACGCCGCGCGATCGCGAACGAGCTCGCGTCCGCAACCGACTCACAGCTCGCCGGCACGATCGGAAAAGTCGCGATTCTCTATCGCGCACGGGAAGAGAAGCCGAAGATCAAGTTGCCGGGATAACCCCCTACTTCGGCGATCCGCCGCCGCCGTGCGTGCTCACGGTCGTCGCGCGCGCGGAGCTCACGACGGGCGCGAGGGCGGCGGGCGGCGTTGGGGTGGGAGGCTTTGCAGGCTCCGGCAGACGCAGGACCCACGAGGCCTCGACGCGTTTGCCGGTTTTCGTGTCGATGCCCCAGACGATAGCGCGGTGATAGTGGGCCTTGATCGAGCTGATCGCGTCGCTGAGGACGAGCGAGATCGAGCCGCTGCGCGAGTCGTACGCGTACGGCAGAGGCGAGCCGGCGCTGAGCAATGCCATCCCGACGGACTTCGGGTCCAGTGACTTGAAGTCGGGGATCTTCGCCGAGATCACGGTCACGCCGGGATCGATCGCCTGTCCGGGATTCGGCGTCACTTCGGCGAGCTGCATCGGCGTTGCGCCGAGGTAGCGGCGGAATGCGGCGAAGTCCATGCGGTCATCGATCACGAAGCGGCGCATGCGCAGCGGATCGCTTCCCGGTTTCACCCGCCCGAAATCGCACGTCAGCGCCGCCTTGTAGCCGGCGCCGGTCACGTACTTCGCGAGACGCGTGTCGTAGTCGCCGTACGGATAGGCGAGGAACTGGACTTTCTTTCCCGTTTCCTTCTCGAGCAGGCGCTTGCTCTCGGCGAGCTCGCGCTGCACCCAGCGAACGTACGAGTCTTCGTCCAGCGAGACGTGGCGGCGGCGCGTGAGATAGGGATGCGAAAGCGAGTGGCTCTGGATATCGACGCCGGCGTCGGCCATCTCCCGGATCTGGGCCCACGACAGCGCGTTCGAAGTCTGTCCGATGATCTTCGGATAAATGAATACCGTGAACGGAAATTTGCGCTTCTGCAGCTCCGGAAACGCCTCCGTATACGTGCTGCGCCATCCGTCGTCGATCGTGATCACGACCGCGTTCCGCGGAATCGAAGCCCGCTGGCCGGTGATGTACTCGTAGAGCTGGCGAAGCGGGATCACGTTGTAGCCGGTCATCTCCAGATAGCGGAGGTGCTGGCGGAAAACGTTGCGGGTGATGTGCATCCGCGGCGCGGCGGGTGCCTCGACGATGTGGTAGCAGAGCACCGTCGCGGCCGGACGGTCATCGGTCTTCTCGCGCTGCTGCGCGGCCGGGGCGGCGGAGGCAAGAAGAATGAGGATCGTGGCCGATAACGCGCGACGCGCGGTCATGTTGCTCCCGGACTGACTAGAGATCAAAGGCGACTTGCGGCTGCTGCAACGATTGTACCGCTAACACGGAGGGCAGATGGCGGAGCGCAGAGGGCAGAAGAAAAAGCACCGCTCTTCTGCCGTCTGCGCTCTGCCCTCTGCCCTCTGCCCTCTGCCCTCTGCTTCGGGAATCCCCGGCGCTCATTGACCGTTCCGCGCCCAGGAAGTACAGTTCCCGCTCTTCTGACGGAGGCTTTTCTCTCCCATGGATCGTCAACAACGGCATGATTTGAAACACGACAAGTTCGTCGACGAGATCGGCGCGCTGTCGTCGCGGGCGCGCGATAACCAGCGCCTGCTCTACATGATCGGAGGCGGCGTCATTGCCCTCGCCCTGATCGTCTGGGGCGTCTACTTCTATCGCTCCTCGCGGGAGTCGAAGGCCCAGGCGGCGCTTGCCGCCGCCATCGAAACGAACGAGACGCCCGTCGAACAGGCCCAGAACCCGAACCGGCCGAAGCCCACGGGACCGACGTTCAAGACCGAAGAGGAACGGAACGCGGCGGCGGAAAAGCAGTTCCGTGAAGTGCAGGCGAAGTACTCTGGCACCGACGCCGCCGACGTCGCCGGCCTCTATCTCGCCCGTACCGCCGCGGCCAAGGGCGACACTGCCACGGCGAAGAAGATCCTCCAGGACTTCATCGACGACCACGACGGCACGATCCTCGTCGGCGCCGCGCGCTTCAGTGTCTACCAGCTCCGCATCGATAGCGGAGAGGCGGCCCAGGTCGCGGCCGAATTGAACGCGGAGTTGAGCAAGGCCGAGCCGGTCCTTCCCGGCGACTCGCTGCTCATCCTGCTCGCGCACTCCTACGAAGTGCAGGGCAACCAGGCCAAGTCGCGCGAGGCCTACCGCCGCATCACCACCGAGTTCCCCGATTCGCCATACGCGGTCGAAGCCTCCCGGCGAGCGGGTTAGATGAGTGCTGAGTTCTGAGTGCTGAGTCCTGAGTGCTGAGTCCTGAGTAGCCTTTCGGTGCACTCAGGACTCAGCACTCAGGACTCAGGACATGCGTTTCGTCTCCTACATCATCCTCGCGTATTGGGTCTTCGCGTTCGCGCGCACGATCCTGAACCTGGCTCTCGTGCCGCGGCTTCGGGCGCGGGTGCCGGAACGCTTTCCGCGGGTCTCGGTGATCGTTCCGGCGCGCGACGAGGAGCGGATGATCGAGCGCGCGGTGCGGGCGTTGCTCGCGCAGACCTATCCCGCGCTCGAGGTGATCGTCGTCAACGATCGCTCGACCGATGCCACCGGCGCGATTCTCGCGCGGCTGGCGCGTGAAGACGAGCGCCTGATCGTGATCGACAACGAGGAGCCTCCCCCCGGATGGCTCGGCAAGCCGTGGGCGATGCATCAGGGAAGCCTGCGTGCGCGCGGCGAGCTGCTGCTGTTCATCGATGCCGATGTGCTTTATGAGCCGGAGGCGATCGGCTCCGCGGTCGCGAAGATCGAAGAGCGCGGAGTTCCGATGCTCACGCTGACGCCGCACGTCGAGATGCACGGCTTCTGGGAGCACGTGATGATGCCTCAGCTCGCGGTGTTCGCGTTCACGCTGATGCCGTTGTGGCTCGTGAATCGCACCCGCATCGCCGCCCTCGCCCTCGGCGGCGGCACCGGCAATCTCGTCCGCCGCGCCGACTACGACGCCTGCGGCGGCCACGTGGCCCTCCGCGACGCCGTCGTCGACGACATCGGCCTCGGACGTCTCTTCCGTCGCGACGGCCGGCGCACGGAGGTCATCGTCGCGAACGACTTCATCTCCGTCCGCATGTATCACGGCCTTGGCGAGATCGTGCGCGGCTTCACGAAGAACGCGTTCGCCGTTGCCGGCCGGAGCTACGTCGTCACGTTGATCGTCCTTCTGCTCGGCGTCGTCTTTCACCTTCTGCCGTACGCGCTCGCGATCCTCGGAGATCCGATCAGCCTCGTTTCCGTCTGCCTCATCAGCCTCACCCGAGTCGTGCTCTTCTCCTCGCTTCGCTACCGCCTCGACAGCGCGCTCCTCGGGCATCCGCTGATGAT
>Ga0105242_10001793_pt1 | contig 16941 bp, 17 predicted proteins | sample KBSM24metaG_FD_81521 | JGI IMG/M metagenome (GOLD analysis project Ga0105242, IMG submission 81521) | Miscanthus rhizosphere microbial communities from Kellogg Biological Station, Michigan, USA - KBS M2-4 metaG | ecosystem: Host-associated > Plants > Roots > Rhizosphere > Soil | place... | reverse complement strand
GTGGTCACGATGACGGGCCGGCCGGCGGCCATCGCCTCGATCGTCACGTAGCCGTAGTCCTCCTCGTAGGGACCGAAGTAGACGCCCAGCGCGTCGCGATAGAGCTCGATCAACTCGTCGTCCGATACGCCGACGCGGATCTCGACGCGATCGGCCAGCCGCGCGTCCGCGACGTGCGTACGGATCTTCTCGAGCTCGGTTCCCGACCCGACGAGCAACAACCGGACGTCCGACCGCACGTGTTGCATCGCATCGACGGCAAGCGCCTGCCGTTTCAGGGGGTCGAATCGGCTGGGGAACAGGAGGTAATCACCTGCACCGTCACCGGGATCACGAGCCAACAGACGCTCGGTGAGATCGGAGCGATGGTAGAGGACCTCGCCGCGCACCCCGAGGGATCGCTCGAGCCGGCCCTTCACGTTCTCGGAATTCGTGAAGATCCGTTCGGCCTCCCCGAACGCGAGACGGTCGGAGGCGACCACCAGATCCCGGATCGCCGATCCGTCGGGGGCTTTGGAGAGATCGCCGAAGCCCGGATGACCCCACAGCTCATAGGCCGTGCGTTGCTGGTGGATGAGCCAGATGATCTTGCGCGGATGGTTGACCAGGTATGCGGGAAACTTCATCGCGACGACGAGGTCGATAGACATCCCGTTGGCTTCGCGCAGATCGAGGCTCCGCCAGAGCCCCATCTGGTGCACCAGCTCCGAGGGTGGTGCCCACTGGAACGGGATCGTGGCGATCTCGGCCTCGTGACCGGCCTCGCGCAAGGCGCGGATCAATCCGTTGGCGTGCGTTTCGGCGCCGCCGGACATGAACGGGGGCTGGGGATGGCACACGAGGATCCGCATCAGGGCTTCCTCGCGATCAAGGCGTAGTCCTGGGGTCGTTCGTCCTCGTCGGCGTTCATCAAACGAACCTCGGCCGAATCGAAGCCGGCGAAGCCGGCCATCACGCGGAGCGTCTCGGGGTTCGCGGGCCAGGTGTGGGTGATGTCACCGAAGAACCATCTGGCGAGCGCATCCACGTTCAGAGGGTAGATGGTCTCCACGACCAGGGCCCCGCCCGGGGCGAGCGCTCGTTGCGCATATTGCAGGAGCGGGAGCCAGGACGCCGGCGGAAGGTGTTCGACGACCTGGATCGCGCTCATCGCCGCCGGAGCCTCTCCCTCGTACGTGAGCAGGAAGTCGGGCAACGTCCCTTCGACGGCATCGATGCCACGCTCCTCGCACGTCGCGACGGCCTGCGCCGAGATATCCATGCCGAGCACCCGCCAGCCCCATCCCTGGAGCAGCGCGAGGAACTGGCCCTCCCCGCATCCCAGATCGAGCCACAGCGGCGTACCTCCGTGTTGCGTCCGCAGCTGATCGGCGAGATCCCGATACTGGAGCAGCTTCTGCTCGATCGACTCCTGCGAGCCGCGGAGCGCGGCTTCGAACCTCCAGTAGAACGCGTCCGGCAGGGCGGCCTCGGGATGGGGGGCCGGTGCCGCCGCGGCTGCCGGCGTGGATGCGGGCGCCGAACCGGTCACGCCGCCCGCCGACGCGAGCCGTCGGGACAACGCTTCGAGCTCTGAAGCCGCCGATCCGATCCGAACATCGTGTTCATGGGCAACGGTCTGCGATGCCCGTAACGCCGTTCGGACCTCATCCCACGCCGCCTCGGCCCGGCGAAGATCGGACCGGAGTTCCTGGAGCTCCGACGTGAGGCCGGCGATCTCCTGGCGGGCCGCCTCGAGCTCCCGGGACGTCTCGAGTCCGATCAGCGCCAGGTCGGCGCCGATCCGGTCGTACCGACGCATCAACGGACGGAGCATCCGGAAGGTGTGCCGCTTGATCCTCCGCTTCAGCGGGCGACCCATCTGGAGGATCTGATCGTCCGGGAGCGGTCGGGAAGCGTGATCGCGACGAAGCGTCGCCTCCAGCTCCCCCCAGCGGATCGCGAGGTCCGACGTTCCGTCGACCGATCGGGATCCCGGCGAAGAACCGGACACGGGCGGCGCCGCCCAGTACAGCTCGCGGGCGAGTGAATCTGCGGCGGTTTCCTCCGTCGTCGACGTCCGTACCTCGTCGCCCGTCACGAGCTCATCCCTCCGGTCGGGTGGCGGCCGAAAGGCTAAACGAATCGGAAGACCGACCGGGTTCGCGGTTCGAACGCTCCGACGGGTGGTTCACGGGAAGGCGGAACGAGCGGCCACGCCGCTCGACGATCCCGTCGCGGACGAGTCCGCTCACCGCTGACCCGACGCGATCGGCTCCGAACCCCGTCGCCGCGGCCAGGCCCAAGAGACCCGCCGACGGCCGCTCGCGCAACACCGCCACGATCCGCCCGCGGACCTGACGGTTCGATCCTTCGAAGGGCGACTGCTTGGGGGCGACGGCAGACCTCCCGGGCCTGCCGGCGCTGCGGAACCGGCACCACGGCTCGAGCGGACACACATCGCATCGAGGCGTCGGGCGGCACACCTCGCGCCCGAGGTCCATCATCGCCTGGTTCCAGGTCGCGGGGTCACGCCGATCGAGCAGGACCCGAGCGGCCGCCGCGATCCGAGGACCGTCACGTTCCTCCGGCTCGCGACCGAGCACGACACGCGACGCTACCCGACGAACGTTGACGTCCATCGCGACGACCGGCCGGCCGAACGCGATCGCTGCGACGGCCGACGCGGTATAGGGACCGACCCCCGGGAGCTGCTGGAGCGCTCCCGGATCGCCCGGCACCTCTCCACCGTGGACCCGGACGATGGTTCGAGCGGCCTCCTGCAGGGCGACGGCACGCCGGTGATACCCGAGCCCGGACCATGCGCGGAGCACGTCGGCCGGCGCGGCGGCCGCGAGGGTCGATACGTTCGGGAACCGCCGGAGGAACCCATCGAAGGCCGCAGCGACGCGGGCGGCCTGCGTCTGTTGCAGCATCACCTCGCTGACGAGGACCGCGTAGGGACCGATCCCGTCCCGGCGCCAGGGGTACCCCTCGCGCCGCGGGCGATACCAGGCGCGCAGCACTCGTCGAAGGGGGCTAGGCTCAAGAGTGGTCATGCCGGCCATCCGCGAGCTCATGAGCATCGATCTCATCTCGGTCCCGCCCACGGCGACCGTCGCCGAGGCCGCTCAGGTGATGAGCCTCCAGCACGTCGGCGCAGCACTCGTGATCGATGGTGAAGCCCTGGTGGGCATCTTCACGGAGCGGGACATCGTGCGGGCGCTTGCCGCGGAGCACGACGCGGCAACCCATGAGGTCGGGGAGTGGATGACCAAGGACCCGGTCACCTTGGACGCCGACGCGTCCGCTCAGGAAACGCTCGCGCTGATGCTGGCCAAGGGGTTCCGTCATGTCCCCGTGACGGAGACCGGGCTGCTCGTCGGCATCGTGTCGATGCGTGATCTCTCCATCCGATGACGGGCGGCTCCGTAGCCGGCCCGTGACGCCGTTGCTAGAAGCCGGCCCGAGACTCGGAATTGATCATGGCCGTGACGACCTCTTGGAGCGCCGCGTGGACGGCGCGGAAGATGTCCGCCACCTGGTCCGGCGTCGCCGTCGCGGCCGAGCCTCTGGCCGCCATCGCCGTGATGTCGCATGCCTTGTCGAACACGTGCCAGTCGCTCTCGCGGGACATCGGATGTTCCTCCTCGTGGTTCCGCTCGTGGATGGGAGATCCTCGCCACCCAGGCTAGCCGAAGAGCATGGACATCGAAGTCGAGGACCTCGAACGATGTCGGAACCGCCTTCGGCCGTTCGTCAACTAGGGTGAACGGGCGGCATCAGGCCGGCCTCGGCCCAGGAGGGTGTGCATGAAGTATGCGTTGTTGATCTACGCGGACGAGAAGGCGTGGGCATCGGTCCCACACGATGAGCAGCACGCGATCTACGAGGAGTACGACAAGTTCGCGAACGAGCTCGTCGAGCGCGGCGTCATGCGCGGCGGCGACCAGCTCGCGGACAGCCCGGCCGCCACCACCGTCCGCGTGCGGGACGGCCAGCAGCTCGTCACCGATGGTCCGTTCGCGGAGACGAAGGAGCAGCTCGGCGGCTACTTCCTGGTTGAGGTCGACGACCTCGACACCGCGATCGAGCTCGCGGGCAAGCTCCCGGGGGCGCGGCACGGCTCCGTGGAGGTGCGCCCCATCATCGAGGGATGACCGACGCGCTCGGAGCCCTCGAGCGATCCTTCCGGCAGGGCTCCGGGCGGGCGGTGGCGGCCCTGATCCGGGTCACGGGGGACTTCGACCTCGCCGAGGAGGCGGTCCAGGACGCGTTCGAGGTCGCGCTGCGCACCTGGCCGAGCCGCGGCGTGCCGGACAACCCTGAGGCATGGATCGTGACGACCGCGCGCAACCGCGCGATCGACAAGCTCCGGCGTGAGCGCGTCGGCCGGGCGAAGACCGAGGCCGCCGCGCAGATCGCCGAGCTGGAGTCGATCGGAGTCGGCGTGCAGGAGATCCCGGACGACCGTCTCCGCCTCCTCTTCACGTGTTGCCATCCTGCGCTCGCGATGGACGCGCGCGTCGCGCTGACGCTCCGAACGGTTGCCGGGTTGTCGACCCGCGAGATCGCGCGAGCTTTCCTCGTTCCCGAGCCGACCCTCGGGCAACGACTCACCCGCGCGAAGCGCAAGATCCGCGACGCGGCGATCCCGTACCGCGTGCCGCCGAGGGAACTCCTGCCGGAACGTCTCGATGGCGTGCTCGCCGTTCTGTACCTGGTCTTCAACGAGGGATACGCGGCGACCCAGGGCGAGCTGCTCCGAGCGGAGATGGGCGACGAGGCGATCCGGCTGGCCCGGCTCGTCGATCGGCTCCTCCCGGGGGACGAGGACGTTCGCGCCCTGCTCGCGCTGATGCTGCTCCAGCACGCCCGTCGCGCCGCTCGAACCGACGGGGCCGGCGACCTCGTCCTGCTCGAGGACCAGGACCGCTCCCGATGGGATCACGTCATGATCGACGAGGGGCTGTCGTTGCTATCCGAGGCCGCGCGGCGGCCGGGCGCCTATCGCGTGCAGGCCGAGATCGCCGCGTGTCACGCCCGGGCACCGCGCCCCGAAGACACCGACTGGCCCGAGATCGCGACCCTGTACGGCCGTTTGGCGACGCTCCAGCCGTCGCCGGTCGTCGAGCTCAATCGGGCGGCCGCCGTCGCGATGGCCGACGGGCCCGAGACCGGGCTGCGGATGCTCGTGCCGCTCCAAACCGACCTGGATCGCTATCACCTGTTCCATTCCGCCAAGGCCGATCTGCTCCGTCGCGCCGGGCGGACCGACGACGCGGTCGAGGCGTACCGGCGGGCGCTCGACCTGACGACGAATGACGCCGAACGTCGCTTCTTGGAGCGACGGCTGACTGCGCTGCAGCGAGCCTGAACTCCGCCCCACGCTCCGGACCACGTCCGATGCGTGGCGTAGCATCGTCGACGCGATGCTCTTCCCCACGACGGACTTCGCGATCTTCTTCTGCCTGGTGTTCCTGGGCCACTGGTGGCTGAACCACAACCCGCGGTTGTGGAAGCCCTTCATGATCGCCGCGAGCTACGTCTTCTACGGCTGGTGGAACTGGCGATACGTGTTCCTCCTCGCCGCTGTCTCCCTCATCACCCAGATCGCGGCGATCGCCATCGACCGCCAACGAGAGCCGAGGCGCCGGTCGGTCGCCTTGGCGCTGGGCGTCGCCGCGACGATCGCACCCCTCCTGTACTTCAAGTACTACGGCTTCTTCACCGTCAACGTCGCGAACGCCGCCACGACGTTCGGGCTGCACGTCGCCCCGCCGCTGATCCAGGTCGTGCTGCCGGTGGGGGTCTCCTTCTACACCTTCATGGCGATCGCCTACGTCGTCGACATCTACCGCGGCGACTTCGAGGTCGCGAGCTGGATCGATCTGTTCCTCTACCTGTCGTTCTTCCCGCATCTGGTCGCCGGGCCGATCGTTCGTCCCAACGAGCTCATCCCGCAACTCGACGTGCGGCGCGATCCCAGACACATCGACGTCGCCGGGGCGATGTGGCTGATCCTCGGCGGGTTGTTCAAGAAGGTGGTGATCGCCAACTATCTGGCGGGAGCGATCGTCGATCCCGTGTTCGGCGACCCTGCTCGGCACAGCTCGCCGGAAGCGATCGTCGCGATCGTGGCCTACGCGGTCCAGATCTACTGCGACTTCAGCGGGTACACGGACATCGCGATCGGGATCGCGAAGTTGCTCGGGTTCCGATTCCCCCAGAACTTCGACCGGCCGTACAGCGCGCGCTCCGTCCAGGAGTTCTGGCGCCGCTGGCACATGACGCTTTCCCGATGGCTGCGCGATTACCTCTACATCCCGCTCGGGGGGAACCGGAAAGGAACGAGGCGCACCTACGTCAACCTGATGATCACGATGCTCCTGGGCGGTCTGTGGCACGGCGCGGCCTGGCACTTCGTCGTGTGGGGGGGCTTGCACGGCGTGTACCTCGCGGTGGGCCACTGGAAGGACGGCAAGCGCGAGGCGGGGCAGCTCGCCGAACCCCCGGAGACGGCCCTCGTCCGCGGGATGCAGCAGCTCGCGACGTTCACGCTCGTGTGCATCGCGTGGACGCTCTTCCGAGCGGATTCCGTCGCGACCGCCCTCTCGTTGCTCGCGCGCACCGTGACCGCCTGGGGGCTGCCCTCACCGCTCGTCACCGCCCCTGTCCTGCTGGCCATCTCCGCCGGGCTCGTGACGCAGTTCCTTCCCCATCGGCCCGCGGAACGACTCAAGGTGGCTCTCTCGCGGCTCCGCCCGGTCCCGCTGGGGGTGACCGTCGCGGTCGTACTCTTCCTGATCACGACGCTCGGACCCCGCGGCGTCGCGCCGTTCATCTACTTCCAGTTCTGAGATGACCACCGACACCCAGGAACGCACGACGACGCGTGAGCGGCCCGAGAACCCCGGCGACGGTTTGCCTCCGGGCCGCCGGGGCATGCCCGCCGGGCGGGTCCTCGTGGTGCTCCTCCTCGGGCTCCTCCTGTGGAGCCTGCTGTACGCGCCCGAGCTGAAGCGATCGTCGGAGGCGCAGCCGGACGGTCTCCGGCGGACGGTCTCGCTCGCCGTCTTGGACCCGGTCGTGTGGGTGGAGGACCGCGTCGGCCTCGCGAGGCTGATCGACAACGCCACCCAGGCGCTGGGTCGCCACCCGAACGAGGCGGTCGGGGGCGGCATCGACGTCGACCCGCTGCCGAGCGTTCCCGCCCCGGCACACCCGGTCGGACTTCCGCAACGAGACACGAAGATCCGTGTGCCCACCGTCGCCAAGCCGTTGCGCGTGGTCGTCGTCGGGGACTCGCTGGCGCAGGGCATCGGGTCCTTCGCCGAGCGCGTATTCAAGCCGTCGCTCGTCGACGTCATCAAGCAAGGGCGCATCTCCACCGGGCTCGCTCGCCCCGACTACTTCAACTGGCCGGCACAGATGCGGACCATCGTCGATCGCTCTCGTCCCGACCTGACGATCGTGATGCTCGGCGAGAACGACGCCCAATCCCTGGTGACGCCGGCCGGCCAGGTGGTAGCCCAGATCGGCACCGGGGATTTCCCTCCCGCCTACGAACAGCGCGTCCGTGCATTCGCGAGCCTCGCGACGTCGGAGGGCGGCCACGTGATCTGGGTCGGGCTCCCCAACCCACGCGACTCGCGGCGCTGGGATTTCATCGAGCGACAGAACGGCGCCTTCCAGGCGGTCGCCGACGAGCTCCCGAACGTGTCGTTCTTCGATACGTGGAGCACGTTCGCCGCGCCGGGCGGCGGCTACAACGCGTATTACCATGACGGCAGACACCTCACGCTCGTGCGTGCTGATGACGGTGTGCACTTCAACGCCGACGGATACACGATCTTGATGCGGTTGGTCGCCCAGTTCGCGACGGATCAGTTCCGGTTGGATCCCAAGACCTACGAGGGATGACGGGCGGATCCGTCGGTGAGCTCCTTCACGACGTACGTGCACACGCCTGCTACGGGAAGGGCCATCCCTTCGTCCGTCTCGAGCCGAGCAGCCTGGACGAACGGTCCGTGCGCGAACACGTACCCGAGCCGCCGGTAGAGCGACCGCGCCGGCGCGGAGTCGTCCTCGACCCCAACGCCCAGCCCCAGCCGGGCGAACCCCGCCGAGCGCGTCTCGCGCTCGGCTGCGGCGACGAGCGCCGTCGCGATCCCGCGACGGCGCCGTGCGGCCGCGACCCCGAGGTCCCGGATCTCCGGGCATCCCTCGCGATACGCCGACGGAGACCACTCCGGGTGACCGGGGAACACGACCATCGCCTTGCCCGCAGCCTCCTCTCCCACCCAGGCGACCAGCTGCACGGCGAGGCCGCGCTGCTGGAACGCGAGCCGCTTGGCGTACTCGGTGGTGTTCCAGGCCGGCATGCCGGCCTGGAACGGCGCGAGGTCCGCCGGCGCGAGCCGGCGGACCTCCACCGACGCGGTCACCCGCCGAGCGAGGGTGCGTCCGGGAGGCCTGCCAGCGCGGCATCCTCCGCGGCTGGATCGAACTCGAAGTCCGGCAGCCGGCCGTTGAGGTAGTCGTCGTAGGCCTGCATGTCGTAGGCGCCGTGGCCCGACAGGTTGAACAGGATCACGCGTTCCTCGTTCGCCTCGCGCGCCGCGATCGCCTCGTCGATGGCGCCCTTGATCGCGTGCGCCGACTCCGGCGCGGGGATGATCCCCTCGGCGTGCGCGAATCGGATCGCGGCGTCGAACACCTCGTTCTGGGTGTACGCGCGCGCCTCCATATGGCCGTGCCGCACCAACAGCGAAAGCGACGGCGAGTCGCCGTGATAGCGGAGACCCCCGGCGTGCACGGGCGCCGGAACGAACGTGTGCCCGAGCGTGTACATCGGCAGCAGCGGCGTCATCCCGGCCGCGTCGGCGAGGTCGTACGCGAACACGCCTTTCGTCAAGGTCGGGCATGCCGCCGGCTCGGTCGCGATGAACCTGGTCTGGGTGCGCCCGGCCAACCGATCCGCGATGAACGGGTAGGCGAGCCCGGCGTAGCTGGAGCCGCCGCCCACGCACCCGATCACGACGTGCGGGTCGCTCTCACCGGCGAGCTTCATCTGCTCCTTCGCCTCGAGCCCGATCACCGTCTGGTGCAGCAGGACGTGATTCAACACCGAGCCGAGCGAGTACTTCACCGCGCCGTTCGACGTGGCCGCCACCTCGACCGCTTCGCTGATCGCGATGCCGAGCGACCCGGTCGAGTCGGGATGTGCCTCGAGGATCGCCTTGCCGGCCTGGGTGGTGGGCGACGGGGACGGGATCACCTCGGCGCCGAAGGTCTCCATGAAGATCCGGCGGTACGGCTTCTGCTCGTACGAGGCCTTCACCATGAAGACCTGGCATCCGATCCCGAAGAACGAGCACGCCATCGAGAGGGCAGAGCCCCACTGCCCGGCGCCCGTCTCGGTCGCGATCCGCTTCGTGCCGGCTTCCTTGTTGTAGAACGCCTGCGCGACCGCGGTGTTCGGCTTGTGCGAACCGGCCGGCGAGACCCCCTCGTACTTGTAGTAGATCCGGGCCGGCGTCTGCAGCGCCTGCTCCAGGCGAACGGCGCGATGCAGTGGCGAAGGCCGCCAGAGCCGGTACACGTCGAGGATGCCGCCGGGGATGTCGATCCACTCCTCGGTCGCGACCTCCTGCATGATCAGCGCCTCGGGGAACAGCGGCGCCAGCAGGTCGGGCGTGACGGGTTCCTTCGTTCCGGGGTGCAGCGGCGGCAGCGGTTGGATCCCCGCCTGCACGAGCGAAGGCATGATGTTGAACCACGCGGTCGGCATGCGTTCCTGCGACAGGTCGAACCGGGTGGGCTCCATCATGTGGCGACCTCCTGTGGGACGAGCGCCGAGCCTACCGCCCCGCCGGTCAGCGAGGGAAGCCGACCTACCCGACCGGTTCGGCCGAGATCTCGACCCACCCGTCGACCTCGCGGGCAGTGAACACGGCCAGTGGATCGCGCGCCGGCCCCTCGAGCGGCTCGCCGGTCTCGGCGTCGAACACGCTCTCGCACGCCGCGCAGAGGAGCCGATCGGATCGATCGTCGAACGAGCCGTCGGCGAGCGCGCACCCCTGGCCCGTGCAAGTCTCGCTGACGGCGAACAGCCGTCGCTCATCGTGCGTCACGACGACGCGGCCCGCCGGGACGTCGTAGGCGCGGAGCTCACCCTCCGGGATCTCCGCGAGCGCGCCGACCCGGACGAACTCCGTCATCAGGCGCCTCGGAGCGCCGAGTACACACGCTGCACGACCGTCACGGTCCCGAGGACGGAAAGGAGCACGAGCACCGGCAGCATCGCGCCGGGGATCACCAACCCGATGATCAGCGCGAGCACGCGCTCGAGCCGCTGGAACAACCCGTCGCTCAAGAGGACTCCGGCCGCCTCCGCCTCGGCGCGGATATGGCTGACCACGAGGCTCACGACGAGCGTGATCAACGCGAGCGCCGCCTCCAGGCTCTTGCCATCGGCCGCTAGACGCCAGAACAAGCAGGAGAACAGGATCATGTCGGAGACGCGGTCGAGCACGGAGTCCATGAACGCACCGGCCCGCTTGGCTTCGCCCCGGTGTCGGGCGACCGACCCGTCGAAGACGTCGGACGCGCCGGCGAGGATGAGGACGCCTCCGGCGGCCAACCACGCACCGGTCACGATCAGCACGCCCGTGACGACGTTCAACGCGAGGGACAGCAGGGTCAGCTGCCACGGGCGGACACCAGTCCAGATGAGGAACGCGAGGATCCCTCGGTACGGCCAGGCGAAGACGCGCTGCATCGCCCCACCGGCCGCGCTCTCGTTCTTCCTCGGTGCGGGCAGGTCGCGCACGCGCGGCGCTTCCCGGACCGGTTGCCCGCGATCTCGCCCGTGGACCGTCATGACCGGCTCAGCCGGAGATCGGCTCGAACGAGACAACCCGGTAGCGGAAGGTTCCTCCCGGAGCCTCGTAGGAGACCTCGTCTCCTTCGGATGCGCCCATGAGCGCCGAACCGAATGGCGACGAGGTCGTGACGGTCCGTGCTCCGGGCGCTTTCTCCTCGGCGTGTTCCGCCAACAGGTAGGTCTCGTCCTCGTCTTCGAGATCGAGCGGCTTCACGGTGACGATCATGCCGGGACCGACCTCGTCCGCGGAAGCGGGCGCCTCAACGATCTCGGGGTCCCGCAGCATCGCCTGGATGTTGCGGATGCGCGCCTCCATGAGTCCCTGCTCGTTCTTCGCGGCGTCGTACTCGGCGTTCTCGCGGATGTCGCCGTGCTCGCGCGCGGCCTTGATGCGTTCGGCGATCGTGTCACGGCCGGAGATCGTGAGCTCCTCCAGCTCCGAACGGAGCCGGGTGTACGCGTCTATCGTCAGCGTCGCCGTCGGCTCCTGGCCGGCGGGGCGCGGTGGACGATTGCGCAGCTCCTCGGGGAGTTCGGCCATCCGCCAGAGTCTAGCCAGCAGCGTCTAGCCAGGTGCGAAGGGTGCGTTCTGCGGGGCCGGCGCGTCGCCCGAGGGGAGCCAGACCAGGAACGATGCCCCGCCGCCATCCCGCTCCTCGGCCCAGGCCTTGCCCCCGTGCAGCTCCGCGAACCGCGCCACGAGCGTGAGTCCGATCCCGGAGCCGGGAGCATGCGTTGCGGCGTTCACCCCTCGTTCGAAGGCGCCGAAGACACGTTCGCGGTCCTCGGGCAGGAGCCCCGGACCGTCGTCCTCGATCGCCAGGATCGCGCCGCCGTCGCCGGGCTGGACCCGGACCCAGATGTGCGCGTCGGGGGGCGTGTGCCGGGCCGCGTTCACCAGCAGGTTCTCGACGATCCGCTCGACCTTGGGGACATCGATCGCGACCGTTGTCGTGATCGCGTCGACGGTCACCACTCGGTCGGCGACCGCGTCCGATTCGGCGACCACGTTCCGTACCACGTCGGCGAGGTCGACGGTCGCCCGCTGGGGTTCCAAGAGGCCCTGCGAAAGCCGGTCGAGGTCCAACAGATCCGTCACGAGTCGCAGCAGCTTGCGCGCGTTGCCGGCGATCCGGCGGACGAGGTCCCGCTGGACCTCCGGGTCGAGCTCGACGTCCTCACGCTCCAGCGTCAGCGCGCTCCCGAGCAAGGTGGTGAGCGGTGTTCGCAGGTCGTGCGAGACGGCCTGCAGGAACGTGTTCTTCAGCTCATCGAGCGAACGGAGGCGGGCGGAGGCCTCGCGCTCGATGTCCAATGCGCGAGCGAGGTCCTCTTCCGCTTGCTTCAAGGTCGTGATGTCGAACATCACGCCCGACCAGAAGCGGGGTTCGCCGTTCTCGTCGCGCACGACCTGGGCTTGGTCGAGTACCCAGACGACCCGGGTGTCGGGGCGGTACATCCGGTATTCGATCGAGAACGGCTCGAGCGTGCGTTCGGTGCGCTCGTCCTCCGCGTTCACGCGTTCCCGGTCGTCGGGGTGCACGAGCTCGAACCACATACGCCGGGTCATGAACTCGTCGGGAGTGACCCCGAGCATCTGTTCGATGCCCGGGCTCGTGTACAGCGGGACGTAGTCCTCCCCGATCACGTTCACATAGACCACGGCGGGGATCTGTTCGACCAGCGTCCGATAGAGCTCTTCGGTCTCGCGCAGGCTCCGCTCCGTCTGCTGACGATGGATGGCGGCCCCGAGCGTTCCGGCGGCCGCGCGGAGGGCGTCGATCTCGGCGCTCGTCCATCCCCGCTCGTGTTCGCAATCGTCGAACCCGATCGAGCCCCACCACTCCTTCCCGGCGAACACAGGCATGTCGAGGAGCGAGACGATCCCCTGCGACGCGAAGTCGTCCTTCGTTGCCGGGGGGAGGTCGGCGACGTTCACCATCCAGGGCTCGCCGCGGCCGAGCGCTGCGCGCCATTCGTCCTGGGAGGGATCGAAGGCCTGGTCGATCGTCGCGGGATTCCCGATCTGAGGCTCCACGCCCGGTGCGCACCACTCGAAGCGGTTGGTCGACCCGCGCTCACCGCTCGACAGCACCACGTTCTCGAACACGTGCGCACGCGACACCGCCGCTCCCTGTCCGAGCCGTCGCAGGACCTCATCGATCGCGTCCTCCCAACGGTCGGCCTGCAGGAACAACTGTGCCGCCGCGCCGATCGTTTCGAGGATCGCATCCCGCCGACCGAGCGCCAGCTCCTGCCGGACGGCCGCCGAGGCGTCCGTGAACGACGCGATCAGGTGCGGCTCACCGTTCAGTTCCGTGAGTCCGACCGCCATCCGGGCGAACGCGTCGCGCCCGTCGGGCAGCCGATAGTGGATCCGGGTGACGAGATCCCTCGCGTCACGCTCGTCGAGCGCGGCGACCTCGCGGAGCACGGTCGCCGCGTCCGCCGCGTCGATCAAGCCGATCTCATCGGGCCGTCGCCCGAGGAGATCCGCCAACGGCCGGCCGCTCGCACGTTCGAAGGCCGGATTCGCAGCAACGAAGGTCAGATCGTGCATCCGCAGGACGCACATCGATGACGGGTGATCGCGGAACGTGGCCTCATAGACCTGGCCGAGTGACTCTCCGGTGCGGGCATCCTTCATCACGGCCACGCCCCCGGGAGCTCCATCGGATGCATCGTAGACCCGACGCCGCCGCGCAGGATCAGCCGAGCGTCGCCTTGAGCACGCGGCATGCGCGAAGGGTCACCCACTTGCTGGGACCTCGGCCGAGATCGACGTCCGTCCACAACCTCCCGCGGTAGGGATGCTCGTTCCGCCATCGACCCTCCGGATCTTGCTTCGACAACACGAGCTCGATCGCGTGACCCAGCCGGGGATCCTTCGCACGACCGAGCTCCGCCAGCACCTCGAGGTTCTGGAGCGCGTCGGCCACGTAGCCGGACGGGAAGCCGAACCGGAACCAGTTTCCGCTGACCGCGGTGTCGGTCGGGTAGTCGGCGATCGCCGGGTCACGGGAGAGCAGGAGCTCGACCCCGGCGCCGATCGCGGCACGGACGACACGCGTCCGCCGCCTCGGCGGGATCGCCGCCAACCCCCGAAGCGCCTTGATCGCACCCCAGGCGCACGGCTCGGCTCCATTGATCCCGCACCGGAATCCTGGACCCGCCGTGGCCCAGCGGTAGTAGCCGTCGAACCGCTCACCCGTGATCGAGCGAGCCTGCCAGTCGACGGACGCACGCACGGAGGGATCGTCCAGGAGGCCGAAGTCGATCAGGGCGCGCAGGACGTTGCCATTGAGGCAATGCACCACGCCGCCATCGCTGTTGCTCCAGCCGAACCCTCCGCTCGGAGCCTGCGTGTGCTCAAGGACGTATCGGCACGCACGGCGGACGCGGCGGTCACGAGGATCGGCGCCCATCTGGTCGAGGAACATCAGGGACCAGACCGTGCCCGTGTACTTCGGCCCGTACCCCGGCCCCGGCTTCACCCAGTACCCCGGCGCCTCCTGACCGTCGAGGATCGACGAGATAGGCGGCACGCGCATCGCCGCGGCGCGCGCACGCCGGACCGATGGAGCATCGGCAGTTTCGTCGAGGAGCTTGCGCAGCGCCAGATGACGGATCGCGGGGTCCCCCTGCTCGAGCAGCCACGGGAGCGGGTCGCCGCGCAACGGGCGCTGCCACGCATCCAGCGCGAGTCACTCCTCGTTGAAGTAGATGTTCTTCACTTCGGTATACAGGGCGGCCGCATGCATGCCCATCTCTCGACCGAACCCGCTCTGCTTGTAGCCCCCGAACGGCGCCTCGGTGAGGACGCTGCTCGAGGAGTTCACGCTCAGTACGCCGGTCCGGACCCCTTTCGCCACGCGGATCGCGCGACCGATGTCGCGGGTCCAGATCGAGCCCGACAACCCGTAGGGAGAGTCGTTGGCGATCCGGATGGCCTCGTCCTCGGTATCGAACGGGATCATGGCCACCACCGGACCGAAGATCTCCTCGCGGGCGACGCGCCATGCGTTGTCGACGTCGGCGAGCACGCACGGGCGGAGGAAGTACCCTGCGCCGTCCGGGACCTCGCCCCCGGTGACGAGCTTCGCGCCCTCCTGCACACCGACCTCGATGTAGTCCAGAGAGGTCTGCCGCTGGCCCTGGCTGATGAGCGGACCCATCTCGGTCGCGTCCTCCAGCGGGGGACCGACGCGGATCGCCTCGGTCCGTTCCGCGAACCGGGAGATGAACTCGTCGTACAGCGGTCGCTGGATCAGCTGACGCGATCTGGCGCAGCAGTCCTGCCCCGCGTTGTCGAAGACCGACCAGAGGGAGCTCTCGACGCATGCATCGAGGTCGGCGTCGGCGAACACGACGTTCGCCGACTTTCCACCGAGCTCGAGCGACACACGGGTGATGTTGTCCGCCGCCGCCTGCATCACCCTCGTGCCGACCTCGGTCGAGCCCGTGAACGATATCTTCGCCACACGCGGGTCGGCGATCAGCGCGCTCCCCGTCGTCGAGCCCGGACCGGGCAGGACGCTGAGCGTCCCCTCGGGAAGGCCGGCCTCGGTGAGGATGTCGGCAACGGCAAGGATGGTGAGCGGCGTCTGCGAGGCGGGCTTCACGATCGCGGTGTTCCCACACGCGAGCGCCGGCGCGATCTTCCAGCTGGCGATGACGGTCGGGAAGTTCCAGGGCGCGATCAGCACACAGACGCCGACGGGCTCGCGAAGCGTCACATCCAGACCGGGTGGCACGACCGGGATCGTTTCGCCGAAGATCTTGTTCGCGGCACCGCCCCAGTACTCGTACACGTTCGCGACGAGGTCGATCTCGGCACGGGCGGCGCTGATGGGCTTGCCCACGTTCCGCGCCTCGAGGCGGGCGAGCTCTTCCTGACGCTCGCGGATCAGGAAGGATGCCCGCGTTAGGACGCGGCCGCGCGCGCGTGCTGCCATGTGCGACCACGCGCCCTCGTCGAACGCGCGCGCGGCGACACCGACCGCCCGTCGCGCGTCCTCGGGGCCCGCTTCGGCGACCTCCCACGCCGGCTCGCCGGTCGCCGGCTCGACGACCTTCGTGGTCGCTCCTTCCGCGGCGCCGACGCGCTCGCCCCCCAGCATCAGCAGCTCCGTCATCGTTCGTTCCCTTCGTTCGCCGGCATCTCAGACCGTGTTCGCCCGTGACCACGTCGCTCGGGACGCTCTCGGCCTCCCCGACCGTACCGTAGGCTGGCGCGGGTCTGCTGCCCAGGGCTGTCCACGCCGCGGCCCGATGCCATCGCCGAGGGAGGGTGCATGCGTCTCGAAGGCAAGGTCGCACTGATCACGGGCGGCGGCAGCGGGATGGGCAAGGTAGCGTCGGAACTCTTCGCCCGGGAGGGCGCGCGCGTGGTCCTGACCGATGTGAACGACGAGGCGGGGCGGGCGACCGCGTCGGCGATCGGGAACGATGCGCACTACGTCCACGCGGACGTCTCGCGCGAGGCCGACGCACAGGCGATGGTGGCGGACGCGGTGGAGCGCTTCGGACGGCTCGACGTGCTCTACAACAACGCCGGCGTGATGCTGCCCGATGATGGATCGGTCGACACCACCGACGAGACCATCTGGGACACCACCCTTGCGGTCAACGTCAAGGGCGTCGCCTTCGGGTGCAAGTACGGGATCCCGGCCATGCTCCGCAACGGCGGAGGCTCGATCATCAACGTCGCGTCCTTCGTCGCGTGGATGGGCGCGGCGACGTCGCAGACGGCATACACCGCCTCGAAGGGCGCGGTGCTGGCGATGACGCGCGAGATCGCCGTGGAGTACGCCCGCCGGGACATCCGCTGCAACGCCTTGTGTCCCGGACCGATCGAGACGCCGCTCCTGATGCAACTCCTGTCGGACGAGCAGAAGCGGCAACGCCGGTTCGTCCACATCCCGATGGGACGGCTGGGTCGGGCCGAAGAGCTGGCGAAGGCCGCGCTGTTCCTCGCGAGCGACGACTCCAGCTTCATGACGGGTGCATCCCTGATCGTCGATGGCGGCATCACCGCCGCCTACGTAACGCCGGAGGACTGAATGACCACGGAC
>Ga0105242_10001792_pt1 | contig 16941 bp, 20 predicted proteins | sample KBSM24metaG_FD_81521 | JGI IMG/M metagenome (GOLD analysis project Ga0105242, IMG submission 81521) | Miscanthus rhizosphere microbial communities from Kellogg Biological Station, Michigan, USA - KBS M2-4 metaG | ecosystem: Host-associated > Plants > Roots > Rhizosphere > Soil | place... | reverse complement strand
CTGGACCTCGACCATCGCCCCGACCCTGTCGTTGGCGTGGATGTAGGAGGAGACGACGCCCTCGTTGGTGCCGCGGCCTTCGCGCTTGGCGGCCGAGGCTTGGCCCTTCACGCGCAGCAGCTCGATGGCGCGCTCAGTGTCGCCATCAGCCTCGGCGAGGGCCGCTTTGCAGTCCATCATCGCCGCCCCGGTGCGATCCCGGAGCGCCTTCACATCGGCAGCGGAAATACTCACGACTGGCCTCCCTCTTTCTCAGCGTTCTCGGGAGCCGGGGGCTGCGCCTCCGGCGAAGGAGAGGTTTTCTCCGCGGCGGCCGGAGCCGGCTCCACTTTCGGGGCGGCCGCAGGAGGCGGCGAACCCTCGGCGGGGTCCGCCGATGCACCAGCGTTTACCGGAGGGGCTTGTGCCGCGGGTGGCGCCGGGGATGGAGCCTCGCCCGCAGCTTGCGAGGACGAGGTGTCGTCCCCGGCGACAGGACCCGCGGCCCGAGCCGCTTGCTCCTGAGCAGCTTTTGCTTTCGCCGCTTCCTCTGCAGCTCGTTTAGCGGCTTCCTCTGCCTCGACCCGCGCCTTCTCTTCTTCCTCGCGTTTGCGCCGCTCTTCCTCCTCCTTTTTGCGGCGCTCCATCTCCGCGGCGATGCGCTTCTCCTCCTGTACGCGCCAGGCGCTCGAGCCCTCCTCGACGGCGCCGCCGATCGTGCCGATGACCAGCTCGCAGGAACGGATCGCATCGTCGTTGCCGGGGATCACGAAATCGACCGGGGTCGGGTCGCAGTTGGTGTCGACCAGGCCGATGATCGGGATCCGCAGGCGAGCCGCCTCGTGGACCGCGATCTCCTCGGTTTTAAGGTCGGTGACGAAGACCGCGTCGGGGAGGCGATCCATGTCGCGGACGCCGCCAAGGTTGAACTCGAGCTTGGCGAGTTCGGCCTCCATCCCCATTCGCTCCTTGGTCGGCAGGAGGTCGAGTTTGCCCTCCTCTTTCCAGCCGTTGAGCTCGTGGAGGCGGGCGATCCGGCCCGACATCGTGTTGAAGTTGGTCAGCAGCCCGCCCAGCCAGCGTTTGTTGACATAGGGCATCTGGCAGCGTTCGGCCCATTCCTGGACCGAGTCGGCGGCCTGCTTCTTGGTGCCGACGAAGAGCACGGTGCCGCCGCCGCTGGCGAGCTCGCCGGCGAAGCGGCGTGCGTTCTCCAACAGCGCCTCGGTCTGCAGAAGGTCGATGATGTGGATCCCGTCGAGCTCGCCGAAGATGAAGCGGCGCATGTTCGGGTTCCAGCGGCGCGTCTGGTGGCCGAAGTGGACTCCGGCCTGGAGCAGCTCGGTGAGGCCTGCCTCTGGCATGGAAACGGTTCTCCTTGGTTGTTTGTGGCGAATCTCCCCGTCCCACTTGCCGGGACCCGGCGCGTTCTGGCGCTGGGCAGGATCCGGTTCGCTGCCGGCGGGGGGTTGGATTACGAAGAGAAGATTGTAGGGGTCGGCCGCTACTCGGCGCGGGCCGCGTTGAGTGCCGCCGCCAGGTCGGCTGGCAGCGCCGACTCGAAGCGGAGCCCCTCCCCCGTCACCGGGTGCTCGAAGCCGAGCCGGTGGGCATGCAGAAACTGACGCTCGAGCCCGTAGCGCTCGGCGCCGCCGTAAGTGGTGTCGCCGGTCAGCGGGTGACCAATCGCGGCGAAGTGGGCGCGGATCTGGTGGGTGCGACCGGTCTCCAGCCGTACCTGCAGATAAGTCTCGCGCGGCAGCAGCTCCTGCACCTCGAAGTGGGTCCGCGCCTGTCGCGAGGCGGCGCCGGAGACCGCCATCCGATGCCGCTGGCGAGCGCGGCCGATCGGGGCGTCGATCGTCCCGGTCCGGGAGGCGAGCTGCCCACCGGCTAGGGCCAGGTAGATCCGTTCCACCTCGCGCGCCTGGACCTGCGCCTGCAGGGCGGCGTGTGCCTCGTCCGTGCGGGCGACAACGAGCAGCCCGCTCGTCCCTTTGTCGAGCCGGTGGACGATTCCCGGGCGCTCCGGGTCGCCGCCGCCGAGGATCTCGGCTAGCTCGCTGACCAGGGTCGGCCCCTGGTGCGAGGGCGCCGGGTGAACGACCAGGCCAGCCGGCTTGTCGACCACGGCGAGCGCCTCGTCGCGGTAGACGATGCGCGGCTCCAGCTCAGCCATCGTCGGCTCGCTCGCCGCCGGCAGCGTCACGCAGGTAGAGGACGACGAGGACGACCACGCCGGCGGTGATCGCCACGTCGGCGAGGTTGAAGGGCGGCCAGGGCGGCAGGTCGATGAAGTCGGTGACGGCGTCGGCGCGGACGCGGTCGGCGAGGTTGCCGAGGGCGCCACCGGCAACCAGCCCGGTCGCCAGCCACATCCAGGGGCGGGTCGGATCGCGGGCGAAGAGGTAGCCGACCACGCCGAGGGCGAGAAGCCCGATCACGATTAGGCCAACGCCGCCGCCCCCGGCCAGGCCGAAGGCGACGCCACGGTTGTGCGAGAGGGTCAGTTCCAGCGGCCCCAGCACCTCGACCTGCTGGCCGATCACCAGATTCGCCTCGATCGCCGCCTTGGCGGCCTGGTCGGCGGCGACAACGAGAGCGCAGAGGGCGGCGGCGAGGGCCCAGGCGCGGGCGGCGGGGCTCACCCGGCGATCAGGTTGACGACCACGGCCTGCAGCACGAAGAGGACGATGATCCCGATCATCGGGCTGAGGTCGAGGGCGAAACTGCCACCGCCGATCGGCGGCAGGAAGCGGCGGAAGAGGTTGAGGTACGGATCGGTCGTGTCTTTGACGAAGTCGAGAACGGCGCGCAGCGGCGGGCTATAGGGGATCCGCGGGATCCAGGAGATGAGGATGTTGCAGAAGATCAGGACGATGTAGACGATGAAGAGCGCTTCGACGTAGGTGGCGATGTCGCCGCGGGTTACCGCGAAGGCGATCATCCGCGCATCCGCTCCAGCGAGGCCTCGACGGCGGCGGCGAAGGCGTGGGCGACGCCCTCGCGATCGAGCGCCTCAAGGCCGGCTTCGGTGGCGCCCCCCGGCGAGGCGACAGCGCGGCGCAGCTCGGCCGGATCGTGCTCGCGGAGCAGCGCAGCGGTGCCGACGGCCGTCTCGACGACCAGCTCGCGGGCCAGCTGCGGGTCGAAGCCAGCGGCGGCGCCAGCGTCAGCCAGCGCCTCGGCGGCCAGCGCCAGATAGGCCGGCGAGCAACCCATGATCGCCGTCGCCACATCGAAGTCGGAGTCCGCTATCTCGGCCATGTGGCCGAGTAGGGCCAACTTCTCGCGCACCGCCGGGCTCGCTTCGCCGCTGACGCAGAGGACGCCGCGGCGCACTTCGACAGCCACGTTCGGCATCACCCTCAGCACAGCGGCACCGGGCAGCGCCTCGTTCAGTTTCGACAGCGGCGTCGCCGCCAACACCGAGACGATGTGGCCGGCAGCGCTCAACTGCGGCGCCACCTCGTCCAGCTTCGCCGGCTTGACAGCGAGCACGATCAGGTCCGCCTCGGCGGCAATCTCCGCATTCGAGGCGACCTCGCCGCCGAGCTCAGCGGCCAACGCCTGGGCACGGCCTGAGCCGGAGTCGGAGAAGAGCATCCGCTCGAACTCCCCAGCCCAGCCGCGGGCAATCGCGGCGGCCATGTTTCCGGAACCGACGAAACCGACGACCATGGCCCGGGAGACTATCCCCGGGCCATGGTCGCGACGCGTCACCCGCCCAACGTCTGGAACAGGTCGGTGTGGTCGTTGGTGCCGAGCACGTCGAGCGAGCCCGGGCCGGAGCCCCAAACCGGCACGACGGCACCGGTGTGCTGCTGGCTCGGCGGGATCGCCGCCGGACCGGCGCCCGGAGCGCCGCCGTATCCGGCCGTGCCGTAGGTCAGCGAGAGGGTCTGACCATCCTTGGTGGTCAGGTTGGTCGAGTAACCAGTCGGAAGACCCGAGCCGGAGGCGTCCTCGCCGACGATCTGGCTGGTGTGCGAGTGGTCGGCGGTGACGACGACCAGCGTGTCGGGGTGCCGTTCCTGGTAGTCGAGAGCAACACCGATCGCCCGGTCGAAGGCGACCGTCTCACCGATCTGGCCGCAGGCGTTGGTGGCGTGATCCTGCTTGTCGATCGAGGCGCCCTCGACCTGCAGGAAGAAGCCACGACCGCGGTTGTCGCTGAGCAGGTCGAGTGCTCGTTGCGTCATCGCCGCCAGGCTCGGCTCGCTCGGTGGCCGCTGACCGGGCGTGCAGGGAGCCGGAGCGTTGCCCTTGCCGGTCGAGGCGGCGGGGCCGGTCCACTCCAGCGACATGTTGCCGGAGTTGAAGAGGCCGAGCACCGGTTTGTTGCTACCGGCCGTGCTGAGACCGTCGGCGTCGGTGACGTAGCGGTAGCCCTTGGCGAGGGCCGATTCGATCACGGTCTTGCCACTGTCGGGACCGCCGCTGATCGTCCCTTCGAAGCGGGAACGCCCGCCGCCAAGCAGCACGTCCACCTTGTGATCGACCTCCTGCTCGGCGATCGAGCCAAGGCCGCCAGCGGCCTTCGTCTCGGTCGGGCAGGCGCTCATGTTGGCCGGGCCCTGGCAGCCGCGCAGCGAGATGTGCGAGGCGAGCACGGCCGGAGTCGCGTCGGTGATTTCCGCGGTCGAGACGTCGCCCACCTTCATGCCCCGTTTCTGGGCCAGCTCGAGGACCGTGGTCAGGTTCGCTCCGGGGATGTTTTCGGCGCTGCTGGGGCCCTGCGAGATCCGCTCGTCGATCGTTTTCTGCCCGGTCGCCCAGGCGGTCCCGGTCGAGGCCGAGTCAGGGTCGTAGTCGGGCAGGTACGGCGCCCCGGCGCCCGGCTTCACCGACCAGGTGGTGTCGAAGCCGGTGATCGGCATGCGGTCGACGTTGAGCGGGTTCTGGACGCCTTGGTAGTAGCGGGCGGCGGTGATCTCCTGGACTCCCATACCGTCGCCGAGCAGGAAGATCACGTTCTTCGGCGCGTGGTTGCGGAGCGCGGCCGCGACTGCTTTTTCCTCGCTGTCGCGAGAGTGGCTGGAAAACGCTCCCGTGGCGGCGGCGGTGCCGGCGGCTGCGAGTGCAACCACGAGCAACCCTGCCAGGGCAGCGGTTAGGCGCTTGGCCTTCATCTACTCCTCCTCTGAGATGGTGGATCGAGACTGGACGGAACAGAGGCAAGCTAGGCTCGGCTCCGCGGAGCGATGTGGCCGAACGGTTGTCTCGATGTGAAGATCGCGTGGCCGGGAGGCGACTGGCGATCTATACCGCTAGGACTGGTTGAAGAAGCCCTTGTCGATCAGTCGCGCCCTTTCCTCGGCGGAGACCTCGACGTTGCGCGGGGTGAGCAGGAACATCTTCTCGGCGATCCGCTGCATGCCGCCGTCGAGCGCGTAGGTGAGGCCGGAGCAGAAGTCGATCATCCGCTTCGAGAGCTCGTGGTCGGCGGTCTGCAGGTTGAGGATCACCGGCACCGACCGTTTGAACTGGTCGGCGACCTGCTGGGCATCGTTGAAGTTGCGGGGGATGACCAGGTGGACCTGAACGTCGGCGCCACCGTTGTCGACCGGGCGCAGGGTGCGCGTGCGGCTGGCGGCGATCGGCTCGTCGTCGGCGAAGATGTCGTCGATCTCGTCACGGCGGGAGCGGCGCGAGGTCGGCAGGCGCCGCACCGAGCCGGAATCGCGGTCGCGCTCACGGCGCGCCTCGAAGGCTTCCTCGCTGCCGGTCTCCGGCTCGAAATCTTCCTCGTACTCGGGACCGTAATCGTGGTCCTCGGCGAGGCCGAAGTAGACAAGTGCTCTGTGCCAGGTATCGCGTAGGGCCATCGGTATCGCGTTGTTTCGGCCTGGGGCGGCCGACTCCTTTACCTCGATTTCGGTCAGGTTAGCGCCGATTCACACAAAGAGCGCCGTTCCCAGCCGGATTATCGTCGCTCCCTCTTCGACGGCCACCTCCCAGTCCTGCGAAGTCCCCATTGAGAGGTGCCTCAGCCCTTGCTCGGCGGAGAGCTCGGCGAGGCGGGCGAAATGCCGCCGCGAGTCCTCCGGATCTTGACTGAAGGGCGGCATCGTCATCAGACCCGCGACGCTAACCGGGCAGCGGGCGATGAACTCGCCGAGCTCGGCCGGGGCGACACCGCCCTTCCCCTCCTCGCCGGCGATGTTGACCTCGATCAGCACCTCGGTCTCGGGCCTGCCGTACTTACCGAGCTCGCGCAACACCGAGTCGGTCGCGACCGAATGGACGAGGCGGCAGAGCGGCAGCACCTGCCTGACCTTGCGGCTCTGCAGGTTGCCGATGAAATCCCAGGTGAAGGCGTCTCCCCAGCGCTCGTGCTTGGTGGCGAGATCCTGCTGGCGGTTCTCACCGACCAGGGTGACGCCACCCTCGGCGAGCGTCCCCATCTCCTCCAACGGCACGTACTTGCAGGCGACCAGCACCTCGACCCCCTCCCCCGCCCGCTCGCGCACGCGCTCGAGGTTGCGAGCGACCGTGGTGGACTCGATGCCGTGAATCAGGCCGGGCATCAGGCGGCCTCCAGCCAGGCGATGCCGGCCTGGCGGCCGGTGCGGCCAGCGTCGCGGCGGTGTGAGAAGAACAGCTCCGGCTCGCAGCTGGTGCAGAGCCCGGCGGACTGGATCCGCTCGAGACCCGCCTCGGCGAGCAGCCGGCGGGCGACCTCGGGCAGGTCGAGCATCCGCCCGGCGGCAATCCCCTCGCCAAGTCCCGCGAAGGCGCCGAGTACCTCGTCGCCGACCTCGTAGCAGCAGCCGCCGATCCCCGGGCCGATCGCGGCGTCGGTGGCGCCGACGGCGGCGGCGCCACGGGCGACGATCCCGGCCGCAAGCCCGCGCCAGCCACAGTGCAGCATGGCTACCCCGCCGGGCCCGTGCAGGGCGACGGGCAGGCAGTCGGCGACGAAGACCAGAGCGGCCATCCCCGGCGCGGTCAGCACCTGGCCGTCGGCCTCTGGCAGCGGGTCACCGCCTATTGCCGGCTCGGCGTGCGTCTTCAGCTCGGCGCCATGGACCTGTCGAGCGAAGACGATCTGCTCTGGGGCAAAGCCGAGAGCGTTGGCGAGGCGCGCGCGATTCTCGGTCACTGCCGAAGCGCTGTCGTCGGTCAGCAGGCCGAGGTTGAGGCTGTCGAAGGGTGCCTCACTGGCGCCGCCAAGGCGAGTGCTGAACGCGACCCGCGCGCCGCCAAGGTCGGCCTCCAGCAAGCGCAAGCGGTTCTCTTCACACCACTCCATGGTCTGAAACAAAGCAGACCGGGCGGCTCCGCTGCCGGCGAATCACCCGCGAGTGGCGGCAAGGGCAACAGCGAGCTCCTCGCCGCGGCCGGAGATCTCGCCGTTGAGCTTGGCCGCGAGGGCGGCGCTGAGCCCCCGGCCGAGAGCCGGTCCCGGCGGGATGCCAGCGGCGAGCAGGTCGCCGCCATCGATCTCGAGGGCAACGTGGCGCCACTCCGCGATGTAGCGGTCCAGCCACTCAGCCCCGAGCGCCCTGGCGAGCACCAGCTCGATTGGGTCGGCGGCGCCAGCCACCTCGACCGCGTCAGACGGGCGGATAGGGTCGGCAGCCACAAGCGCCTCGGCGCGCGCGATCGGATCAGCGTCGACTCGTCCAGTTGGCTCGGACGCCCTCGACGTTGAGCCGGCCTCAGCCGTCGGGTCAACCACCGCCGCAGCGAGCACCGTAAGGTCGCGTGCAGCGAACCCCCTCCACAGCGATCCCTCGAGCAGCTCGCCGACACGCTGCGCCAACTCCACTCCCCCCTCGCGCGGCTCGACCAGCCCCCACCCGGCCAGCAGCTCGAAGCCGCCCGGTGCCGTCACTTCCGCCGCCAGACGCAGCAGCTCGGCGCGGCGGCGGTCGGCAGAGACGGTGCCGAGATCGGTCGCGCGTAGCAGCAGCTCGGTCTCGGGCTCCAACGCGAATCCGAAGCGAGCTGCGTAGCGAGCTGCCCGCAGGGCCCGGGTCGGATCGTCGACGAAGGAGCCAGCGTGCAGTAGCCGCAGCAGCCCCGCCTCGAGGTCGGTACGGCCGCCGTGTGGGTCGATCAACTCACCCGCCCCTTGTAGCGGCAGCGCCATCGCGTTGATCGTGAAGTCGCGCCGCGAGAGGTCCTGCTCGATCGAGTCAGCCGGGGCAACGACCGGGAGCGCTCCGGGCTGCGGATAGCTCTCCGAGCGGGCCGAGGCAACGTCAACCTCATGACCGTCGAGCTGCACCTTGGCGGTTCCGAAGCGCTCGTGCTCGGTGATCTCGGCGCCCAATCGAGCCGCCAGTGCCACCGCGTCGCCCTCGACCACCAGGTCCATGTCGGTGCGGCCGCGTCCGAGCAGCAGGTCGCGCACGGCGCCACCGACCAGGTAGACAGGCGCCTCGGCGACAGCGCGAACCGCCTCCAGCTCCGGGTAGGCGCGCGCCAACGCCTCACCGAGGCCCTCGCTGGGGATTTCGCGGCCCGTCATCGCTCCTCCTTACCATGATCGGCTGCGCGGATGACCAGTCGGGACTCAGAAGAGCACGAGCAAGACGATCGTGGGGCCGTCCTGCGCACGCGCCGCGAGGAGCAGCACCGCCGTCGGGTCCGCCGCCGCCGCCTCGTCGTCGGCCTTGTGGTCGCGGTGGTCGCGATCGGTGTCGCCCTCGTGCTCGCCCTCGGTGGCGGCGGCAACTCGAAGCAGCCGACCGCCGACGTCTCCGGTCCCGCCACCGTGGTCGACGCCGGCGGTCCAGGCGCCTCCGGCAACGCCGTCGGCGGTGACGCCAAGACGGAGGGCAAGGTCCGCAACGCAACCCCGCAGCCGGATTGGAAGCCCTACACCGGCCCGGTGCCGATCCTCGAGTACCACGTGCTCGGCGAAGCCCCTGCCGACGCGCCCTACCCGGAGCTGTACGTGACTCGGCCCGACTTCCACCAACAGATGGACTGGCTCGACCAGCACGACTACCAGGCGGTGACCCTGGAACAGGTGCAGGACGCTTGGTACCACGGCGGCACGCTGCCGGCGAAACCTGTGGTGATCTCCTTCGACGACGGATACCGGCCGCAGTTCACCTACGCGCTGCCGGAGCTGCGCAAACACGGCTGGGCGGGCGTTCTCAATCTCAAGGCCGAAGGATCGGACCTCTACGAAAGCAACGTCAAGGCGATGATCGCCGCCGGCTGGGAGCTGGCCGCTCACACGATCCACCACCTCGATCTGACCGAACTCGACGCCGAACAGCTTCGTGAAGAAGTCGCCGGCTCGAGGGAAATGTTGCAGCGCGAATTTGGCGTCCCGGTGAAGAACTTCTGCTACCCCGCGGGGCGGTTCGATGCGACCGTGATCGCCGCCGTCGAAGCCGCCGGTTACGTCGGCGCCACCACCGAGATCTCCGGCTACGCCGAGCGCGAAAAGCCCTACGAACTGGCCCGCTTCGAGATCCTCGGCTCCAGCGGTGTTTCCGGCATGGCCGAAGACCTCGCTTCGGGTCCCTAACCCTTCTACAAACGCACCGGCACGCCGTCAGCCGCGAGCCGCTGCTTGGCGTCGCGGACGCGGAAGCGGCCGTAGTGGAAGATCGAGGCGCAGAGCACCGCGTCGGCACCGCCGTCGCGGATCGCGGCGCTGAGGTGCTCGAGCTCGCCGGCGCCGCCCGAAGCAATCACCGGCACCGGCACCGCGTCGGCTACCGCGCGGGTCAGCTCGAGGTCGTAGCCGTCGTTGGTGCCATCGCGGTCCATGCTGGTCAGCAGCACCTCGCCGGCGCCTCGCTCGACCGCTTCGCGCGCCCAGGAGACAGCGTCGCGGCCCTCGACCCGCTTGCGACCGCCGTTGACGTAGACGCCCCACCCATCACCGTCGCGCTTGGCGTCGATCGCGATCACCACGCACTGGGCGCCGAACTGGTCGGCCAGCTCGGTCAGCAACTCCGGCCGCGCCAGCGCCGCCGAGTTGACCGAGACCTTGTCGGCGCCGGCGTCGAGCACCGCCTGGGCGTCCTCGACGGAGCGGATGCCGCCGCCGATCGTGAAGGGGATGAAGACGTTGTCAGCAGTGCGCCGGGCCAACTCGACGATCGTCTCGCGCTTTTCGTGGGAAGCGGTGATGTCGAGGAAGACCAGCTCGTCGGCCCCCTCGGCGTCGTAGCGCTCGGCCAGCTCGACCGGATCGCCGGCATCGCGCAAGCCGACGAAGTTGGTGCCCTTGACGACGCGGCCGGCATCGACATCGAGGCAGGGGATTACACGTTTGAGGACCATGCTTGAAGCGTAGTGGGGCGCTTTATGCACGCACGACGTGCTCAACCCGCCCCAGCGAGCGTGGCGAGCGCTTCACGCACCGAGAATCGCTGCTCGTACAGCGCCCGGCCGACGATCGCGCCCTCCAGATTCGGGTGTTCGCCGGCGAGCGTGGCGAGCGCCTCCAGGTGGGCCAACTCGCCGACCCCGCCGGAGGCGATCACTTGCGCGTCGGTGCCGGCGGCGATCCGGGACAGCTCGGCGAGGGCGGGTCCCTCCATCGTGCCGTCGACCTCGATCGCGGTGCAGAGGAAGCGGGCGACGCCGCGGCGGCCGAGGTCGGCGACCGCCGCGGCGACGTCGACGTCGCTGGTCTCAGTCCAACCGGCCAACGAGACCTTGCCGCCGCGGGCGTCGACGGAGACGACGACGCGATCGCCGTGGCGCTCCAGGGCCGCGGCCAGGAACTCCGGGTCGCGCAGCGCCGCGGTACCGATCACGACGCGGGCGGCGCCGGCGTCGAGGACCGCGTCAACCGCGGCGGCGTCGCGCAGGCCACCGCCGACCTGGATCGGACAGTCAACCGCGGCGGCCACCCGCCGCACGGTGTCGAGGTTGCGGGGCTCGCCCGCCTTGGCGCCGTCGAGGTCGACGACGTGGAGGATCTCCGCCCCTTCGCCCGCCCAGCGGGCGGCGGCGTCGGCCGGATCGGCGTCGTAGACGGTCTCGCGGGCGTAGTCGCCCTGCAGCAGGCGCACGGCCTGGCCGCCACGAATGTCGATCGCCGGGTAGAGGATCACGCCGGGCTCAGGCGGGGACCGAGGCGCAGACGCCGGCGAAGTTGGAGAGCAGGCGCAGGCCGGCCGCACTCGACTTCTCGGGGTGGAACTGGACGCCGAAGACGTTGCCGCGCTCCGCGGCGCAGCCGAAGCGCTCGCCGTAGACGGCGCTGCCGAGCAGGTCGCCCGCCTGGGGCAGCGGCGCGAAGGAGTGGACGAAGTAGAAGGGCGTCTCCGACTCGATCCCCTCGGTTAGCCGCGACTCGTGCTCCCAGCGCACCGGCGACCAACCAATGTGGGGGACCTTGAGCCCCTCCGCCCGCAGCGCCGCCACCGGCCCTTCGAGCAAGCCGAGGCCAGCGGCTCCACCGAGCTCGCTGCTCGACTCGAAGAACAGCTGCAGGCCGAGGCAGATGCCGAGGATTGGCACCCCGGCCTGGCGCCGCTCGGCGAGCAGCTCGTCGAGGCCGCGCTCGCGGATCCGTTCCATCGCCCGCGGAAAGGCGCCAACGCCGGGCAGGATCACGCCATCGGCGGCGCGCACCGTGGCGGCGTCGTGACTGATAGTCGCGGTGGCGCCGACGTGCTCGAGGGCCTTCTCGACCGAGCGCAGGTTGCCCATCCCGTAGTCGAGGATCGCGATCCGGGCACTCATGAGCTCAGCGTCCCCTTCGTCGAGGGCACGCCGCTCTCCTCGGGATCGATTGAGACTGCGACCCGCAGAGCGCGCGCGAAGGCCTTAAAGCAGGCCTCGATCATGTGGTGGACGTTGGTCCCGTAAGGCACGTTGACGTGCAGGGTCAGCTTGGCGCTGTTGGCGACGGCGCGGAAGAACTCCTCAGCCAGCTCCGAGTCGAAGCCGGCGATTGAGGTGGTCGGCAAGTCGGCCTCGAAGTGACAGAAGGGGCGACCGGAGATGTCGATCGCGCACTCGGCCAGCGACTCGTCCATCGGCACCACGGCCGACCCGTAGCGGCGGATCCCGGCGCGGTCGCCGAGCGCCTCATCGAGGGCCTGCCCGAGGACGATGCCGACGTCCTCGACAGTGTGGTGGGCGCCGGTCTCGAGGTCGCCACTGGCCTCGACCCTCAGGCCCAGGCGGCCGTGGCGGGCGAGCAGGTCGAGCATGTGGTCGAGGAAGCCGACGCCGGTCGCAGCGCTTGACTCACCCCCATCGAGGTTCAGCGAGAGCTTGATCTGCGTCTCGGCGGTCTCGCGCTCCCGGCTGGCAGTTCTGTCGCTCATCGCCTAATCATCGCTGACTCGCCGTGGACGGGGAAGCCCTCCGCGCGGGCGAGGGCATCTACTTGCGGGGCCAGCGCGGCGGCGGCCTCACCACCGATCTCCACCTCCGAGATGCGACGGCGGAAGGTGCCCGGCCCAAGCGGGCCTGAGAAGCGACCGGCGCCGCCGGTCGGGAGCACGTGATTGGAGCCAGCGACGTAATCGCCGAAGGCGGTGGCGCCATGGCGGCCGACGAAGACACAGCCGGCGGTGCTGACCCGGTCGGCGAAAAGGCGTGCGTCCTCCTCGAGCAGCTCGAGGTGCTCAGGGGCGTAGGCGTTGGCGAGGGCGATCGCCGCCTCCAGGTCGGGCACCTGGACTAGCGCCAACTGTGCGTCGGCAACCGATGGCCGCTCGGCGGCGATGCGCTCGGCGGCGGCGGCGATCGCGTCGAGCACGTGCTCCTCGACCGCGACCGCGATCAGCGGGCTCTCGGCGCCGTGCTCGGCCTGCGCGCAGAGATCGAGGGCCGCCCACTCGGGATCGGTGTCGTGGCCGGCGACCAGCATCAGCTCCGAAGGGCCGGCGAGCGAGTCGATCCCCACCCGGCCGGCGACCGCCCGCTTCGCCTCCCGGACCCAGGTGTTGCCGGGACCGGCGATCACGTCGACCTTGGCGATCGTCGCCGTCCCGTGGGCGAGCGCGAAGATCGCCTGGGCGCCGCCGACCGCGTAAATCTCCTCGATCCCGCAGAGCGCCGCGGTGGCCAGGACCAGCTCGTGCACCTCGCCGTCGGGGCCGGGCGGCGTGGCGAGCGCAAGCCGCTCGACTCCGGCCACCTGGGCCGGCACCGCGCACATCAGGACGCTGGACGGGTAGGCGGCGCGCCCGCCCGGGGCGTAGATCCCGGCGGCGCCGACCGGCACCTCGCGCAGCTTCACCCGCTGGCCCTGGGGCAGCTCGACGATGCGCTCGGCGGCCAGCTGAGCCTCGGCGACCTCGCGCACGTTGGCGATCGCCAGCTCGATCGCCTCCTGCAGCTCCGGCGCCAGCGCGGCCAGGGCGGCGGCGGCCCGAGCGGGATCGACTCGGAGCTCCTCGCGCGGGCGTTCCGTGGCATCGAAGCGGTTGGTCAGCGCTAGCACCGCGGCGTCTTTCTGGAGCGGGGAACGTGGATCCAGCGGCGTACCGAAGATCTCGACGAAGATCGACTCGACGTCGACCGCAGGCACGTCGCCGCTGCCGTAGGCGCGGATCATGAGCGTGGTCAGGTCCGGCCCCTTCCACTCGAAGCGGCGGACCCTCATCGGGACGTTGCCTTCCGGAGCCGCGCCGCGAGACCGTCGACCTCGGCGGCGCGCAGCTTGTGCGCGACCCGGTTGGCGACGAAGCGGGCGGTGCAGACGACGATCTCCTCGCGCACCTCGAGGTCGTTCTCTTCCAAAGTGCGGCCGGTGGCAACGAGGTCGACGATCCCGTCGGCAAGGCCGATCAGCGGCGCCAGCTCGACCGAGCCCTTCACCTCAATCGCCTCGATCTGCCGCCCGCTCTGCTCGAAGTAGCGCTCGGCGATCCGCGGGTACTTGGTGGCGATCCGGGTCATCCCCAGGCGGCGCTGCGATTCGCCGAGGCTGGCATCGCCCACCCGCCCGGCGAGGACCATTCGGCAGCGCCCGTAGCCGAGGTCGAGCAGCTCGTAGACGACGCGGTCGCTCTGCTCCAGCAGTACGTCCTTACCGGTGATTCCAACGTCGGCGGCGCCCGCCTCGACGTAGGTCGGCACGTCGGAGGGCCGCATCGTCACCAAGGTGATCTCCTCGCCCGGGAAAATCAGCGAGCGCGAGTCGCCGCGGGCGGCCGAGGTGTCGACGCCGGCGGCGTCGAGGGCGTCGAGCGTTTCGCCGAAGAGGGCGCCGCGCGGCACCGCCACTTTCAGCGGCCCGTCGGCCTTGGCGCTGAGCGTTCCCGCCACGCCGGTCGTCATCACGCCCCACCCCCGCGGCGCGACTCCTCCATCTGGGCGAGGTGGACGCGTTCGACGTAGAGGGCGAAACCGGCCGCCGGTTGGTCGACGCCGAAGCGCCGCAGCAGATCGTCATAGCGGCCGCCACCGCCGATCACGTGGCCGACCGCCGGGTCGTAGACCTCGAGGATGGCGCCGCTGTAGTAGCCGAGGTCGCGGAGCAGGCCAAGGTCGATCTGGACCCGGTCGGCGACACCGCGGGCGACCAGCTCGTCGTAGGTCTCCTGGATCCGCGCCGTGGCCCGCTCAACGGCAGCGCCGCCGAGCTCGCGCGCCTGCCCCAGCACCTCGCTGCCCCCGCGCAGCTGCGCTAGCGCCAGGCAGGTCTGCTCCTGCTCCTCGGAAAGCCCCAGCTCTTCCAGCTCAAGGCCAACCCCGACCAGGTCGTGGGTCGCAAGTCGTGTGAGGATCGTCAGGCGCTCCTCCTCGCCAACGCCGAACTCGGTGAGCAGCTGGCGGAAGAGGTCGGAGTCGCCGAGCCCGATCACGGCACGGTGCAGGCCGGCGGCGTCGAGGGCCGCCTCCAGCACCTCGACAACCTCGGCCGTCCCGGCTGGGGCCGGGACGCCGATCAGCTCGACGCCGGCCTGGGCGAACTCGCGCATCTGGCCGCTCTGGGGGCGGACGATGCGAAAGGCGTTGGCGAGGTAGCAGAAGCGCAGCGGCTCGCTGGCCTCGGCGAAGCGGCTGGCGACCAAGCGGGCGATCGGGATCGTCATATCCGAGCGCAGCGCCAGCAGCTCGCCGCTGACGTCGAAGAAGCGGTAGGCGCTGGATGCAGCGCGGCCGTCGCCTCGGCCAAGACCTCGTCGTACTCCATCGCCGGCGTCGCTACCTCGCCGTAGCCGCGCTCGGCAAAAACGCCGAGCAGCGCCCCCTGCAGGCGCCGCAGCTCGCGCATCTCGTCGGGCAGGATGTCTCGCGTCCCGGGTGGAATCGGGTGGATCATCGGCTTGACCTTACGAGAACGGTTGCGAAAGCCCTGCTAAGCCGGGACCTCGGCCGAGACCCGCTCGATTTGGGCGCCGAGCGCCCGCAGGCGCTCGTCGATCTGCTCATAGCCACGGTCGATCTGGCGGATGTTGCCGATCTCCGAGATGCCGTCGGCTGCCAGGGCGGCGATGAGAATCGCCATTCCGGCACGAATGTCGGGGCTCTCGACCCGCTCGCCATGAAGCCGGCTCGGACCGCTGACGATCGCCCGGTGGGGATCGCAGAGCGTGATCCGAGCGCCCATCGCGACCAGCTTGTCGACGAAAAAGAGGCGGTTCTCGAACATCTTCTCGAAGATCAGGATCTCGCCGTTGGCCTGAGTGGCCAAGGCCAGGGCGATCGAGGTGAGGTCGGCCGGGAAGGCGGGCCAGGGCCCGTCCTCGATCTTCGGAATCGCGTCGCCAAGGTCACTTTCGATCTCCAGTCGCTGCCCGGGCGGGACGACCACGTCGCGGCCCTGGATCTCCGAGCGCAGGCCGAGGCGGCGGAACTGGCGGCGCACCATCAGCAGGTCGGACGGCTCGGTGTCACGAATGCAGACCTCCCCCCCGGTCGCTGCCGCCAGGGCCATGAAACTGCCGACCTCGATGTGGTCGGCGGAGATCGTGTGCTCGGCGCCGCCCAGCTTGTCGCTGCCGTTGACGGTCATCACGTTGGAGCCGATCCCGTCGACGCGGGCGCCCATCGCGGTCAGCAGCCGCGCCAGGTCCTGTACGTGGGGCTCGGAGGCAGCGTTGGCGATCGTCGTTGCGCCGGGGGTCAGCGCCGCCGCCATCAGCGCGTTCTCGGTCCCCATCACCGAGGGCTCGTCCATGAAGATCTCGCAGGCGCAGAGGCCGGTCGGCGCGCTCAGCTCGATCCAGCGGTCGCCGGCGATGCGAGCGCCGAGGTCCCTGAAGGCGTCGAGGTGGGCGTCGAGGCGACGACGGCCGATGAAGTCACCGCCCGGCGGCGGCATCCGCACCTCGCCGAAGCGGGCCAGCAGTGGCCCGGCGACAAGGAAGGAGGCGCGGATCTTCGCCGAGAGCTCCTCGTCGACAGCGACGTCGCTGACGTTGCGGGCGCAGAGCCGGACGCTGTTGTCGCCAACCCAGCCGACTTCGACACCGAGCCGCTCGAGGAGGGCGATCTGGTTCTCGGTGTCGCGGATCCGCGGCACCCGGTGCAGCAGCAGCTCCTCCTCAGTCAAGAGGCAGGCGGCGAGGATCGGCAGAGCCGCGTTCTTGTTGCCGGCGACGGTGAGTTCTCCGGAGAGGGGCGCGCCGCCCTGGATGACGAACTTCTCCATGAGTCCGGCTAGGGTAACGACCGGGATGCGGAGGGGATGGAAGATCGCGATCGGCGCCGTCGCGGCACTGGTTGTCGTGCTCGTCGTCAATGCGCTTTTCGTCGACGGCGAAACCAAGTCAGCCGCGGTTACCGTGCCCGGCGGCCGCATCCTCGATCTCCCTGGCGGCAAGGTCCAGGTGCTCGAACTGGGCCCTCGCGACGGCGCCCCGATAGTGCTGATCCACTGCTACACCTGCGCGATCGACTGGTGGGACGGGATGCTGCCGGCGCTCTCGCGGCGACACCGCGTCGTCGCGATCGACCTGCGCGGCCACGGCGGCTCCGAAAAGCCCGAAAGCGGCTACTCGATGGCGGCCCAGGGGGACCTGGTAGGGCAGGCCCTACGCCGGCTCCATGTCCGCGCCGCGACCGTGGTCG
>Ga0105242_10001791_pt1 | contig 16947 bp, 11 predicted proteins | sample KBSM24metaG_FD_81521 | JGI IMG/M metagenome (GOLD analysis project Ga0105242, IMG submission 81521) | Miscanthus rhizosphere microbial communities from Kellogg Biological Station, Michigan, USA - KBS M2-4 metaG | ecosystem: Host-associated > Plants > Roots > Rhizosphere > Soil | place... | reverse complement strand
GACACCATCAAGGACCCCACCGGCGGAACCTTCCCCGGCAACCAGATTCCGATCAGCAGATTCAGCCCGCAGTCGTCAAAAGTTGTGGATTTTCTGCCCAAATCCTCCGACCCTTGCGGGCAGGTTTCCTTCGGCCCGATCACCAACAGCAACGATCACCAGATCCTAGGCCGGATCGACTACACTATTAATTCCAAGCAAAAGGTCTACGGCCGGTACATGGCCACAAAATTCGCGCAGCCTGCCCCCTACGCGCTTTCGGGAAACATCCTCGACACCGTTGCCCCGGGACTGGATGATTTGGCGCAGACTGCCGCGCTCGGCCACACCTACGTGGCCTCGCCCAGCGTGGTGAACGAGTTTCGTTTTGCGGTCAATCGTGTCGCCGTACAGCGCTTCAACAAAGACTACTTCTCAGGTTGCAGCGTCGGCGTGAGCATGTTCTGCTACTTCCCCAAACACACCATTATCGGCGTCGCGGGCGCTTTCACCATCGGCGCCAATCCCGGTACGCCGGGAACGTTTTTCCCCACGTACTTGACGCTCTCAAATGACGTGACAGTCGTGCGCGGCTCGCATACGTTTGCCCTCGGCTATTCGTCCTTCAAGTACCAACAGAGCCAGACCGTGAACGTTACCGCGGTCGGAAACTTCTCTTTTCTTACTTCTAGTACCGGTCTGGGCCTCACGGATTTCCTGCTTGGTCAGGTCACTTCTTTGATCCAGTCTGCGCCCAGTAACGTATATACGAATAAATGGGCCCATGCTCTCTACGCCCAGGACACCTGGAAGATAAGCCGCCGCCTTACCTTGAACTACGGCCTCCGCTGGGAGCCGTTCCTTCCGCAGGCGCTGAACGACGGCGCGGTTTACAACTTCAGCATGCAAGCGTTCACGGCCGGCATTCGAAGCCAGACCGTCGTGAATGCGCCCCCCGGTTTGAGCTACCCCGGTGATCCCGGATTTCAAGGCAAGACCGGAGTCAATAAACGCTGGAATCAGTTCGCCCCGCGAGTGGGAATCGCATTCGATCCGGCGGGCAACGGGAGGACGTCCATCCGCGCATCTGGTGGGATCGCTTACGACTTTCCCAACCTCCAGATCATGTCCAATCCGACTGCGGCGCCGCCGTTTTCCGGAAAGGTCCAAACCAATTCGGTTCAGTTCGGCAATCCCTATGCCAACATCCCGAATCCCTTTCCTGCCGTCACCGGGCCGAACGGCTCGTTCCCGGACTTTGGCACGTTCATCGCACAGCAGCCGGATGCCAAGGGCCCTACGACCTACACTTGGAACGTCAGTGTTCAACACCAAATGGGCAAGGATTGGTTTGTGTCCGTGTCCTACCTCGGTTCACAATCCATACATAACTGGGTGAGCCAAGCGCTGAATCCCGCCATTCTTGTACCGGGTCCGATCACGTCACCCTCTCAGTGCGCCGCCACGGCCACCAACTGCAACAGCAGTGCCAACATCAACCTACGCCGCTTGGCGTACCTGTCAAATCCGGCAGCGAACGCAGGCAGGAAGCTGGGCGCCGTCGATCAATTCGAATCCGGAGGAGGGAGCAAGTACAATGGCTTGATTCTGACCACGGAAAAACGCCTGAGCCGCGGAGTCACGGTCAACGTCAACTACACGTGGTCGCACTGCATCGGAGATCTGACCATCGGATCCTATCCTGGCCCCGGCGTTGGGGGTGGAACCTACACCGACGTAAACGATCGCCGCCGGGATCGCGGCAACTGCAGCACGAATACGGTCGAGGGAGCTGCAGTAACCCTTCAAACACTGGATCGCCGGCACATTTTAAACTTCACCACGGTACTGGAATCCCCCAGGTTCCAGGATCGAGTACTGCAACGCATCGCCTCAAATTGGAGGCTTTCAAGCAGCTACCGCTTCCTGTCGGCCTCGTATCTCACTGTCACCAATGGAACCGATGTAGCGCTGACCGGTGCCGCTCCGCCTGATCAACGCGCCAACCGGTTGCCTGGAGAGGCCCTGTGCAGTTCCCGCGGATCCGATTGCTGGATTAATCCTCTAGCATTCGCGGTTGCGGCCACCGGCACTCTGGGCAATTTGGGCCGCGCAAACATCGCGGGCCCCGGTTACTTCGGAGTCGACATGGCCGTGTCGCGCATCTTCCGTCTACGCGAATCGATGAGCCTGGAAGCCCGCGGCGAAGCATTCAACCTTACCAACAGCGTCCGTTTAAACGCACCAATCACGGCTCGAAATCAGGGCACTTTTGGCAAGATACAGAGTGCGCAGGATCCCCGCATTATGCAGGTGGCTCTTAAGCTGCTGTTTTAGATTGTGTCGACAGCCGATTGTCGGGTCCACAAGAAAGTAATGCTCCGTTCCGAACAGTGCTTACAAGAACACCAGAAACGCTCCATTGTGGAACCTACCTTACTGGGACGGTACGTTCCGATCTAAGTCGCAGACTCCGCCCAATAGGCCGGTTCTGCGTACAGGTAGAATCCCAACTAAGAGGGCCACTGACAGCAAACATGAAGGCGCGGCAAACGATTCAGCGTTGCGGATGGGCGCGCGATCCTCTTTCGATCGAATACCACGATAAAGAATGGGGCGTGCCTGTGCACGACGACCGCTCTCTCTTCGAGTTCCTTATCCTGGAGGGCGCTCAGGCCGGTTTGAGTTGGATTACCATTCTGAAGAAGCGAGCCGCGTATCGCGCCGCATTCGACCACTTCGATCCTCATAAGGTAGCCCGATACGGTGAGGTAAAGATTGCAGCCTTGTTGGCAAATGAGAGGATCGTTCGCAACTGGCTCAAGATTGGCGCGTCCGTCGTGAATGCCCGCGCCTACCTCGCTATTCAGAAAGAATTCGGTAGCTTCGATCTATACGCTTGGCAATTCGTAGGGGGACTTCCCCTTCAGAACTGCTGGCGGCACGCAGAAGACGTGCCAACTCGAACTTCGCATTCCGACGCGATGAGCAAAGATCTGACGAAACGCGGCTTCAAATTCGTTGGCTCAACAATTTGTTACGCGTTCCTCCAGGCGACCGGTATGGTCAACGATCACTTGATCTCTTGCTTTCGGCATCACGACTTGAAGTGACGTTTGAATATCTCGAATTCAGTAGGTGACGGGCCCTATTGGGAGTGAAGAGAACGGAGGCCGCATCGGGGAAACTACCTCTTCTTGAGAGCTCTCCTCTGCTTGAAACCAGTCAACGTCCGGTCTCGATTTCTTGACGGTGCATATTCGGTCTTTGGTTGCTCATCGTGCATTACTCCTGACTCGTGCAGTTTTCAATGTGCATTCCGGTCGGCTGCTGGCCGACGAGAGCACCTCTGCTGTAGGTTGCTCAGAACGGAACAATTGAGGCCGCTCAAGATCTGCGCTCTTCACTGCTTCGAGTGTTATTACCGGAAGGATTTTGTAGAGAGCAAACTCAGTTGGCAGGCTTGCGAGCGCCGCCTCAGTTCCGCGACGCCTGCGAGGCGCACTTCGACATTAATGTGGATAACATCGATTCCAGCATCATTGCCGTTGCCCTGGCTGATACCTGTCCTGTCGCGAACAGCCCTTGCCGCCAGCAATCCAGGCACGGAGAACGCTGCCGGACGGCGATCTCGGAAAATCTGCCAACTTCTTACGGGCCAGACGTTGAACTAAGACATCCGCACAACGGGCGACTTCCTAGAAGCTGACTTACCAGGACCGGGCAGGTTGAGGAGGATGTCTTGTATGCCTATCCGTGTAGAGCGATCTAGAATGCTCCAGGCGGAGGGTAACTGGACACGCCTAGGGTCAACGACCGGAAGACTTAGGGCGCTTTCCTACGGACGGTTATGCCATCGCCATTACATACTGGAGTGTATGGCCATCCTAGGCCAGACGGTATCGTACTTCCATGCCACGACCTCAAGCTCTCTTCCTATCGGCCGTCATCGTAGGTTTCGCGATGCCGACAGCTTATGCACAGACGCAAGGTTGCACACCGCAGGCTTTGCAACTGGCCCAGCGGCAGTTGAATACAACGCTCGGCTACATTTCGACGTCACGATTCCCGCAACTGACAGTTCCGCCGGCCAATCATTGGAACGCTAACCCGGCTACGGACTGGACCAGCGGTTTTTTCCCGGGGTGGATCTGGTACATGTACGAGCAAACGCTGGACGGCTCCCTCCTGACCAGGGCCAAAGCTCAGACTGCGAGTCTAGCTGCGGAGGCTACGGACGCCAGCGGCCACGATATCGGGTTCAGGATCATGAGCAGCTACGGGCTGGGATATGAGATCAGCCGCGATCCCACTTACTTGAGCACCATCCAAACTGCCGCGAAGACTATGGCGACGCTGTATCAACCCGTACCTGGAGTCATTTGGTCATGGCCGAATTCCGACAACAATATCACCGTCATCATGGACGATATGATGACTCTCGAGTTACTTTTCTACGCGTCGAAAAATGGTGGCGACCCCAACTGGTACACCATGGCCGTAAACCACGCCTACAACACGATGCGCGACAACGTCCGGTCCGATGGCAGCACTTGGCAGGTGATTGATTACAGCCACACCACCGGCCAGGTGGTCAGCAAGTATACGGCGGACGGCTATAACAATACCAGCAACAGTACTTGGTCTCGAGGACAAGCGTGGGGGCTGTATGGGTTTACGATGGCCTACCGGTATACCAAGGATCCTAATGTTCTGGCCACCGCCGAGAAGCTCGCCGACTACGTGGTTGCTAACGCTCCCGCGGATTATGTGCCGTGGTGGGACTATGCGAGGGCGAACACCAGCGACCCGCGGGATTCCTCGGCGGCGGCCATCGCTGCTGCCGGTTTCCTGGAACTGAGCACGTACATGAGCGACCCAAGCCTGCAGTCAAAGTATTACAACGCGGCACTGAATATTCAGGGCTCGCTCTCAAACCCTGCTCTTTATCTAGCGAATCCCACCCCTAGCACTCCCACCGACGGGGTTCTTTTGCACGGCACTTACAGTCTGCCCTACAACGTGGGCATCAACACCTCGGTAATTTGGGGCGATTATTTCTTTATTCAGAGCTGCTATCGCGCAATGGCACCGCCCGCTCAGGTCACGAATCTCACAGCCACGGCGACTTTTGGAACCCAGGCAAACCTGGCATGGAATGCTCAGGCGGGCGCCACCCGCTATAGCGTGAAGCGGAGCGCCACGAGCGGCGGCCCGTACGCAATCATTGCCCCGCCGCCCATTCTCACGGCTAACACATTCACGGATACGGGCGTCGCACCGAGCACGACGTATTATTACGTTGTCTCCGCCAGCAGCATCGGAGGGGAAGGGCCAGACTCCGCTGAGGTAGCGGTGAGTACGCCTGCGGGCACGCCGACGGACACAGCAGCAGGCTCCTCGCCAAATCCTTCGACCTACGGACAGGCGGCGATGCTCACGGCCACCGTGACCTCGGCCGCGGGCACGCCGGCCGGTACCGTAGCATTCGCGGATGGCGGCACGATGCTCGGCTCGAGCGCGCTTAATACGGGCGGGCAGGCAACTTTTGCGACCTCCAGCCTGGCGGCAGGCGCACACCCGATCACTGCTGTTTATAGTGGTGGTGGCGGCTTTGCAGCCAGCACTTCGCCGGCAGTGGTCCAGATGGTTAACAAAGCCAGTACATCGATTTCGGTTTCTACCAGCGTTACTCCGTCCAAGGCCGGGCAAAGCGTGACGTTTAAGGCGATGATTTTGCCGTCCACGGCGACGGGCACGGTGCAGTTCTTCGATGGCTCTAATTCGCTGGGTGCGGTAAGCCTGAGCGGCGGCACAGCGTCACTATCCACGTCGGCTCTGGGCAATGGTTCGCACTCCATCACGACAAGCTACGGCGGCGACGGCAACTATAACGGCAGCACTTCAGCACCCATCACACAGACAGTGAACGTCGCGCCGGCAAGCACAACCACAACCGTGGGCTCTTCCGCGAATCCCTCCGAGTTCAAGAATGCGGTGACGTTTACAGTCACGGTGAAATCGGCGGCAGGCACGCCGACCGGGACCGTTCGGTTCCTGGATGGCAACACCATCTTCGGCACGGGCACGCTGAGTGTAAGCGGCCAAACTATGGTCACCACTTCGGGCCTCTCCATTGGATCGCACTCGATCACTGCGGCCTATGTTGGTGATGGTAACTTCGCGGGAAGTACCTCGGCGGTCCTGACTCAATCCGTGAAGCGGAAGCTGAAATGAGACTCCGCGGGGATTGCCAATTGCCGGAGGCATGATAAGAATAAGGCGCTGCTCAGGGAGAACAGAGTCGACCTTCGGAGCCATACCTTTTTTACGCTGCTATTTGTAGCGTCCATTCGGTCGCGCTTATAACCCGACCTGAGCAGAACACGAGCGAGTTACTTGCTAAGTAGAAAGCCCTGCCCGCCCGTGGCATTAATGTAGAACCCCACGATGTCACCTTGAGGGTTGATCCCACGGGCAAAGGTCTCGGCAGCACCGGTGACGTCGATGGTCGCAAACGCGCCTCTACTCAGCAGAAAGCCGTGCATCAGTCGGGCCGAATGAAGAGTAGTCCCCCACGATGGAGCCCTGAGGGTCGATTCCCCAAGCCTGAAGGACGACAGCACTGGGGACTCCGATGGTCGTGAACGCGCCCCTGCTCAGCAGAAAGCCTTGCACCTCGCCTGGGAAGGACCGCCGACCCACGATGTCTCCTTGGGAGTTGATCCCAGAGGCCTCCGTGAAGGAAGCACCGGGCACATCGATGGTGGTAAACGCGCCTCTGCTCAGCAGAAGGCCATGCCCACCTGTGGCGTTAAAGCAATTCCCTACAATGTCGCCTTGGGGGTTGATCCCACGGGCCTCGGTGAAGGAAGCACCGGGGAAGTCGATGGTAGTGAAAACCCCCTTGCTCAGCAGAAAGCCATGAGCGACGAGTGTGGCGTTATTGTAACGTCCCACGATGTCGCCTTGGGGGTTGATCCCAGACGCATAGGTGTCGGTAGCACCGGGCACATCAATGGTGGTGAAAACGCCCTTGCTCAGCAGAAAGCCATGGACGCGGACGGTGTTAAGGACGTCGCCTGTGAAGCTATAGTAAAACCCCACGATGTCGCCTTGGGGGTTGATCCCACGGGCGTCGGTGGCGCTAGCCCCGGGGACGTCGATGGTGGTGAAACCGGGTTGGTCTGCACGAACACTGCCGACCATGCAAATGGTAAACAGTAGGGTGAAGCCCATAGTAGTGAAGCGTAATGCTCTCATAGCGAACATGGTGGATTCCTTGCTGGAACGCCGATGTTTACGGTTTTATACCGCCCGTGCCCGGCCGGCGGTTATACCGAGTTAAACGGTACGCAGCCTGCGGGGCGCAGCCTGCGGAACACATAGTAGGCAATCGCAAGCCCATGTCAACGGATGGCTGGCAACAAGATGGAGTCCTCCTGCCGTCGCTCACGCAAGCCTTGTTATCAGGCGCATTCCTTTGAGGCTGACTGGCATGCTGGCTCGTTGGTCGCCGAAGTCCGGGAAGGTCTTTGCTTCTTTGTGGAATTTGTTTGCTTTTTCTTCCCACGCTTGTTTTGTAAAGAAAGGTCTCGGCGGCGCGCCAAGATCGCGAGCGAGCCGGTCGGCCCACTCTCAAAATCCAGATCACCGGTTGAGCCGGAGACGGCTTTCAGTGAAGCACCCTGATCGCTGCCGACGCGCTAAACGGCGTACCAGCAGTTGTCTTGCCTTTCAGAACGGCTGTGGTGTCGCCTTGCTTAAGCCCGGTGAGTTGCGTGTCGAAATGGCAAAGCACATCGGGACGGCCATCGCCGTTGACATCGTATTGGCCGAGACTACAGAAAGCCAGGCTCGACTCGTTGCCGGTTCGCCCGAATGTAAGGGAGGTGCGGTCCACACTCGTAGCGGCATCGAAGACGAGATTCGAGAGAATGGCCACCGGTATTTTCCCATTGCTTTCGGATTTAATCACGGCCGGAGACTCGTCCCCTTTTACCGCGATGGCGACGGAAGGGCCAGGTTGGGCGAGCACCACTGCCTGGGTCCCATCGCTAAATTGGGTTCCCAACAGAATCGAGCCATTGTTATTGATCCAGACGGGAGTGATTATCGTAGTTGTTTTGCCTCCGATCGTGTCACCCTCCCGGATTACTAAATCGGAATTCGTAAAGATGCCCCACCCTTGGGGGACGCCGGGCTGGGCTTGAAAGTGGGATATGAACAGTATCGACCCGCTGTCGTTGATACCAGTGGGTCCCACGATTGCATCCAGCACGTGTCCATCGATGGTGTCGCCCGTTTGAATCAGGGCAGCGGATGGGGTGAAAATACCTGCTACGCCGTTCACACCGCTGTACTCGCCCTTGAAGACAATGGTTCCGGTATTGTTTATCAGCGGAATGCCTATGTTGGTTAGAGTGTGACCTCCGATCGTGGCTCCGGTTGAAGCCAAGAGACTCGAAAGACTAAAAATGGCATTGTTGCCCAAGCTCAGCCCACCCAGGAACGCGATGGCTCCACTGTTATTGATTGTGGGAAACCCAATACTGATCAAAGTCTTGCCACTGATCGTATCGCCGGCGGCGCCCCGGGAGTCGCAGGGGGTGAAGAAGGTCCCCGAGATCAGGCTTTCGCACGTCTTAAGAAGAAATCCGGTCGGAGTGAAGAGGCTGTCCGCTACCAGCGCCGTACCGGGATCGAGAGCTGGAGAGAACCGGTTCGACTGACCACTGATAACGATGGCTCCGTTGCCGCTGATCCAGGTATCGACGATGCTGGGAATCGTTTTGCCGCCAATCGTCTCCCCAGGCTTCGCGAGGACTGCCGATTGCGTACAAGCTCCGATGCCAACTCCTACGCCAACGTTGAGAACGCAATTAAACAGGATTGTGCCGCTGTCGTCTATCTTGGGGTTGAAAGCCCCACCCAGCGACTGACCGGCGATGACGGTGCCGCGAGTCGCCACCGGCAACGGCGCGCTGCCAACGGAGGTTTGATAAATGGCCGTGCATCCGCCGGGCACGCCGCAATTTACCGTCGCCATGAAAACCACCGTGCCGTTGTTGTTCATGGCAGACGCGAATAAGCTGTTTAGAGTTTTGCCATTGACGACATCACCGCTTCTCGCGAGTGTCGTGAACGTATAGCTTGTCGCGCCCCGTGCGGAGCTAGCGCTCCACAAGACGAGAATGCACGTGCAGACCTGTGCTCGAAACGCAAAGACTGGAGGGCCTGCTAGAAGCATGGTCGACGACCTCCTGAAATTGCCAAATAGATTAGTACCCGAGCGTCTGTTACAAGACCCTCACGGGTGGTGATCTGCGCCGGTGATGCTCGAGATGGCGATTCAGACTTTATCTATTTGACACCCTTACTTCCCGTACCCTTTCCGGAAACAGCGGAGAGCGGCGGGGTAGCGGCACGCGCGTGCCAAACCGCAATATGCGACAGAGCCTCGCCGGGCGGCGGAATATATGGGGTAGCCAACTCGAACGAGTTTCCGAGCGATGAGTGCGGCTTTGAATCTTGTGCCAGCGCCGACCGCAGCGCGATGGTCATCATCCGGCTACTACTGATTCGTCACCGCCATCGCCAGGATAGAGGAACGTAAAGCAATTCCCCCGCCTTTCGCCCTTGATGGCGGCGCTAGCTGGGTCCTGAAAGACAGCGTATCCGTCCATTACTTTTGCGCTCGCAAGGGGCGGCAGACCCGGCGGGCCGGTATTCAGCATCCTCTTTGGCCGTATTCACTGGACAGCGTCAACTTCACAGAGTAACTCCTAGGAAACGGCGTTCTGGGAAACTACCGTTAATTCCAATTAACGGGCGTCTCAGAACTACTCCCAGCCGGGAATTGTTCGGATAACTTCCGGTTAGGCCGTCATTCGGGCGCTATCCGATTCGTCGATCGGCTACACTGTTCTGAAACAGAACTCCGCTTATGCCGCTCTCGCCAGGAGACAAGCTAGCGAGTAAACAAGGAGAAGCCTTGACGAAAACCCCACGGAGGATGCGTCCCCTTGCGTTGGCTGCGTTCGCCGTGTTGTCGCTCAGCGCGTGCCGGCGGCCTCTGGCGGAGTCGCAAACGACGCGTGTGGACGCACTATTCGCGGAATGGAACAAGAAGGACGCGCCGGGGTGTGCGGTTGGGATTAGCCGCAACGGTGCCATCGTCTACCAGCACAGCTACGGAATGTCGAACCTCGAACTCCACGTACCCATCACACCGGATACTGTATTCGGAATAGCATCGATCACCAAATCGTTTACCGCAATGAGTGTTTTGCTGGCGGCCGAACAGGGCAAACTCTCGCTCGACGATGAGGTGCAGAAATACATACCTGAATGGCAAGGTCGCGAAGATCACATCACCATCCGCCATTTGCTCACGCATACGAGCGGGATTCGCGATGGGTTTGGGCTGCTCGGCTGGGCCGATCCGAACGAAAGCGTCGGCGATGTGAATGAGGCCTTCGCCAGAATGCTCGCCCGGCAGCGCGGCGTTAATTTCCCGCCCGGCAGCGAGAACCAATACAACAACGGCGGATACAACCTGCTGGCGACGATCCTCAAGCGGGCCACGGGTCAATCACTGCGCGAATTTGCCGATGCGAATGTCTTCAAACCGCTCGGCATGATGCACACGCAGGTGCGTGGCGATCTGCGGACGGTGGTGCCGAATCGAGCGTTGGGGTACACCAAGAGCGCCAACGGCTGGGTTTCGGCACGGGACGGTGGCGGCGCCATCGGGAACGACGGGATGGAATCGACGGTGGGCGATTTGTTGCTGTGGGAGGAGAACTTCGAGAACCCGCGCGTCGGCACACGGGAGATGTTCGGGGCGATGGAGAAGCCGACCCTGCTCGCGGGAGGCAAAGCGGTTTCCTCTGGCATAGGCTTCGGCTTCAGTCAGTATCGAGGTGTTACGGCTGTCGAAAGCAGCGGCGGTAGTTGGGGAATCGCCAGCAAGGTCGCGCGATTTCCAGCGCAACACTTGTCGGTCGCCGTGCTGTGCAACGAGGACAACGTGGTCATGGGTGGCATGGCGCGGGTGAATCCGGACGTCTTCACCAACGGAATCGCCGACATCTACCTCGCAGACGCGCTGGGACCAGCCGAAGCAGCAACCAAGACCGCCCCGCCACCAGCGCCGGTGAAATTGTCTGAAGCGGAATTGTCCGAAAAGGCCGGTCTCTATCGCGCGGTCGGCGTAGACTTGCCGATTCTGGTGACGGTCGACCACGGCACGGTGATGGCGCGCTCGTACTATGGTGACGACTTCGACTTCGAGCTCATGCCAGTTTCTGCAAACCGGTTCGTGCTTCGAAACGCGATTCCGTTCGATTTTGTTCCCGCCGCGCCAGGCCGGCTGAAGGAATGGCACGCGGGTGAGGGAAAGGACCAGCGTGTTTGGGAGGTCGTGACGTTCGCGCCGCCAGCGAAGGAGTTGCGATCCTATGCGGGCGATTACCGCAGCGACGAACTCGCTGTCACCTTCACGATCCAGTCGCGCGACTCCGCTCTGGTCGTCAAAGCGACGGGGCGGCCAGACGTCACGATCGCGCCGTTCTCAAAGGACGTGTTCGTGGGCGATTGGGTTGGCATCGTGAAGTTCTCACGGGATATTCGCAGGGCGATCACGGGATTTACGGTGAATAGAGATAACGCCCGGGGCGTGCGGTTTGAGCGGATCAGGTGAAACCGGCCACTAGGCTTGGATATCCTAACAGCCAAATACGACCATAATCAGCACAGCTATAACGAGAATCTGCGGCTACAAACTTGCGGGATGGGTTCGCATGGTAGATGTCGAGTGGAAGGGCCGAACACTTGTGATGTTTGCCGATGATATTCGAGATCGTGGAGAGGAGATCAAGAGTGGAACTACCTTGATAAAGTACCCGCACTAACCTATCTCGGGCGATATGCAGTAAACGAAGGCCCAGCGCCTACGGAGTGACGCCGGGCCCCGTTACCCGCCCAATACCCTTCGGAGGAGGGGCAATAGGCTGTGCTTGGGATTCTCTCACGGATGGTGTAATAAGGCACCTCGTAAAATTACTGCCCGCATACTCGATCCGATGGGCGTTGTGGACGAGCCGATCTAGGATGCCGTCGGCCAGAGTGGGAACCAATCTGAAGCATTCATGTCGAGATTTGCATCTCATCAACACGAGGGTCGGAAACTTTCTCGGAGGAATTTCTGACCCTCAAAGTTCCAAAGCAGACTCGAAAATCCAAGCCGCCTTCCGGACGGCGAAATTTGCTGCATACCCTCGCAGACGATTGGGCGGCTTCACCAGACGTCGGATGCGGCGGTCTCGACGTTGGGGATAGTCAGTGGGGACCCGAGTGCACCGGTCCGAGGATACCCGTGGTTTGACCCCTATTGAAATCCTTCAGCGTGTGTGGCAGAAAGCGCTTGAACCGAATGCGTCCGAAAAGCCAATTAAGCCTTTGAATCCAAGGGCTTGAAGACGTGTTTGAAGGAGGCCAATGGAAGATCTGTAACAGAATCCTCTGTTACGTTGAAACAAGCCCGTTACATTAAGACTCTAACTAGGTCATGCCCTCTGCGGAACGGCTGGTTCAGGTGTTGTTGGTCGAGGACAGTCAGGCCGATGTCGCCCTGACCGTGTCGGCGTTCCGGGACGCCCTTATTCATGGCCATATCGATGTAGTGACCAACGGCGAGGAGGCCCTGGATTTCCTCAGGCGCACAGGCAAGCACGCCAATGCCGCCATCCCTGATCTAGTGCTTCTAGACCTGAACATACCCAGAATCGACGGTTTTGAAGTGCTGGAGGAAATGAAAAACGATCCCAAGCTGAAGAGTATCCCCGTGATCGTTGTGAGCGGAAGCGACCGGGAAGAGGATCAAGCTCGGGCATACAAGCTACAGATCGCTGCCTATTTGGTGAAGCCAGCAGACAAGGACAAGTACTTCTCCGCTGTCCGCTCGATTAAGGAACTGTGGTTTCATAACGTAGCCATGCGACCCAAAGAGATCGATACGACTGCATGAAATCTCGAGGGACAAATACTTAAGACGATATGAGACGGCCGGCTCACCTTAAAAACCACACGGCCTATGGCGGCTTGACCGATGGCGAGCAGGGATTCGTCAATGAATGCCCAGAGCGTCTTCATGAAAAGACGCGGCCTGTTACCACTCCAGATTTTCCGGAGCGGTACCTTGCGTTGTTTCCAGGGAGAAAGAATGCCTTTATGGAACTACGTAGGAACATGAAAGCTCTCGGCCTCGATGAGACTGTCGTATTCGAGGCGATGGCAGCAGAGCTGAAAAAGCTAGGGACGCAGATTTAGCGGTCCCATTCTAGGCAGTGCACCAGGGGTTGTTGACCAACACCTACCGATATGTCTCCATAACGGGCGGTTCGCGCAGCACGTTCTCAGTTATTGGCGCGAGCCAGACTTGCTAGGGGCCGACTTATCAGGAATAAATTGCACGGGGCCGCTTCGAGCCCAAAGTAGATAGTCCATCTAAAAGTAGCTTTCGGATGGAGCAGTTCACTCCGCCCGCCGCAGCGCAGAAAAACCAACGGAGTTACCATTGAACATCATCCTCACAGCGATCGTGTGGTGAAACGTGAATCCGGAACGCTGGCAGCAAGTCGAGCAGCTCTATTCTTCGGCTCTTAGGCGGAAGCCGGATCAGCGTGCGACCTTTCTTTCGGATGCCTGCCGGGACGACTCGGAACTGCGCCGGGAGGTGGAGGCGTTACTGGCTCAGGTCGGCGAATCCCCCCACGATGCCACTGTGTGGCAGGGAACAGCTACCATACACATGGCGGATTCGCCCACGGATGCTTCCGGTTCCAAACTGAGCACTGGGCAGCACTTGGGCCCCTACCGGATCGAGGCGATCCTGGGAGTGGGCGGGATGGGGCAGGTCTACAGGGCCATAGACACCCGACTGGGCCGCCAGGTGGCCATCAAAGTTTCCGCGGAACAGTTCAGCGGGCGGTTTGAGCGGGAGGCCCGTGCTATTTCGGCGTTGAATCATCCCCACATTTGCACGCTGTATGACGTGGGTGCGTTGCCTTCCGGCTCTAGCTACCTGGTGACCGAGTTGGTGGAAGGGGAAACCCTGCGCGAGTGGCTCAAACGTAGTCCGTCGGTGGATCGCGGTGTCGAGATCGCGCGCCAGGTGTTGGAGGCGCTCCGCGCGGCGCACCAATCCCGCATTGTTCATCGCGATCTGAAGCCGGCGAACATCATGGTCCGCTTCGATGGCTACGTGAAGGTCCTGGATTTCGGTCTGGCGAAGCGTATGAAACCCGCCGGCGTGCTCTCGGGAGAAGACACGGTAACCGATCTCAGTGTGCCGGGCCAGATCGTCGGCACGATTGCGTACATGTCTCCCGAGCAAATCGAGGGGCAGGAAACCGGTCCGCCCAGAGACTTGTTCGCACTCGGGATCATCTTGCATGAGATGCTCACAGGCGCGCATCCGTGGCCTCGCAAATCGACGGTGGATACTCTGCACGCTATCCTTCACGACGATCCACCCCCCATTCCCGCCTCGGCTCCGGTGGGCTTAGCAGCCATCGTGCGGAGGCTGCTCCGCAAGAATCCCGCGGATCGGTACCCCTCTGCGGAAGCGGTTCTGGACGCTCTCGCCAGCCGCGCGAGTTCGGATAAACAACCGGCACACGCCCACCAGGCTCCTACCCGGCTGATCGTACTTCCGTTCCGCCTTCTACGACGGCATGAAGCATCCGACTTTCTTGCCGTCAGCTTGCCGGATGCGATAACCAGCTCGCTCGCCGCGATTGATTCTTTAGTGGTGCGGTCGACCATGGCGGCCTCCCGTTTCGCCGCCTCATCCGAACTCGATGTGAACGCGATTGCCGAGCAGGCGCAGGTGGACGCCATTCTCACTGGCACCATCCTGTCCGACGGCGAGAATCTCCGCGTGAGCAACCAATTGATCGAGGCGCCCAGCGGCACGGTGCTGTGGTCCAACAGTTCGCAGGTGTCTCTGCGGGACATCTTCCAGCTGCAGGATGAGCTGGTCGACCGGATTGTGCAGTCTCTGACGCTTCCGTTGACAGCTCGTGAGCGTCTTGCCCTCAAGTACGACGTACCTGCCAGCGCGATGGCGTACGAATACTACCTGCGCGCCAATCAGCTTGCCGCGGCCGCCGGTGACGCGCCCAACATGAGTCTGGCGCGAGACCTCTATCTGCGCTGCGTGGACCTTGATCCGAAGTATGCGCCGGCGTGGGCCTGCCTGGGACGCGCTCACCGCTTCATTGGGAAATTTGTGGAGGTCAACTCCAACAACCTCGCCCGTGCGGAAGAAGCGTTTCGGAAGGCCTTTGCGCTCAATCCCGACTTGGCGCTGGCGCACAAATTCTATACTTCTCTGCAGACCGATTTGGGGCAGTCACTGGACGCGATGGAGCGCCTGCTAAAGCGGGCACATGCGCATCGCAACGACCCAGATCTATTCACGGGACTGGTGCAGGCTTGCCGTTACTGCGGCTTGCTGGAGGCTTCCGTTGCCGCTCACAATCACGCGAGACAGCTTGACCCTAACGTCCGGACCAGTGTTGCCCATACCCACCTTCATCTGGGTAACTTCCAGAAGGTGCTGGAGCACAGCGGCCTCCTCGATGCGACCATTACCATACCGTCGTTAGCGGCTCTGGGCCGCGAGCAGGAGGCGATCGAACAATCGCAAGAAATGGAGAAAACCTGCCCGAAACTATTGTTGCCCTGGTACGCAATGTGGCGGGCTTATCTGGAGGGCGATCGCGGAAAGAGCTTGGAAGCACTCGATCAAGCGCTGGAGTCTGTCCCGACGGATCCAGAAGGGTTCTTTTGGGCAGCGTGCCTTCTAGCCAGACTGGACGAGACCGAACGCGCGCTAGAGTTGCTGTTCGTGGCAGTCGACCAAGGATACCGCTGCCACTATGCTCTCTCATGCCATCCCTGGCTGGATTCGGTGCGCTCTCATCCCCGATTTAAAGAACTCGCGAGCCGCGCCGAGGCACTGGGTCTCCAAGCCCGAACCGTCTTCCTCGACAACCAAGGCGACAAGTTATTGGGCGTGACGATGGATCGCAACTTACCAAAACCTGCTCCAAGCTCGCAGGCATTAACTTCGATCGCCGTGCTGCCCTTCGTGTTTCTGAGCGAAGTGGAAGAACGGAAAGCGCTATCGCTGGGATTTGCGGACGCTTTGATCACCATGCTCGGCAATCTGGAAGATGTCGCCGTCATGCCGACGTCGGCGATCCTGAAGTTTGGCGGCGCAGACCCGGCTGAGGTCTCGCGCAGCTTAGGAGTGCGCTACGTCCTGCAGGGCAACGTACAGAAGTCGGAAGCACACTGGCGTGTTTCCGTTCAGCTCTTCGACGCAACGACGCAGAAAATCTCCTTTTCCGAAAAACACGACTTCAAAATGGTGAACGTGTTCGATGTGCAGGATGAAATCGGCCGGCGCGTCGTCGAATCGCTGCAGAGCCGCTTTTCGCTGGCCACGCCGAAAGCTCGCGACCGCTATAGCAGAGACCCGGAGGCGTACGGTGAATTCATGGCCGGTCTGCGCGACAGCACCTCCAACCAGCGGGAAACGATAGAGAGCTCCATCCATCATTTGTCGGACGCCGTTGAGCGCGATCCTGACTTTGCGCTGGCGCATGCCACGCTATCCTACATGTGCACCGCCCTGCATTTCAATTTCGATCCGCAGCGCACCTGGATGGAGAAGGCGGAACATCACTGCGAGCGTGCCCTAGCGCTGGACCCAGCGTTGCCGGAGGGGCATCTGGCAAGGTCCTGGATCCTGTGGAGTCCGGATAGAAACTTCCAGCACGCCGACGCGATTGCCGCGCTGGAGCAAGTCCTCGCCGCGCAACCCAATTTCGAGCGGGCTCATAATCGCATGTCGGCAATCTGTTGGCACATCGGACGGATGAAGGAAGCGCGCGT
>Ga0105242_10001790_pt1 | contig 16949 bp, 16 predicted proteins | sample KBSM24metaG_FD_81521 | JGI IMG/M metagenome (GOLD analysis project Ga0105242, IMG submission 81521) | Miscanthus rhizosphere microbial communities from Kellogg Biological Station, Michigan, USA - KBS M2-4 metaG | ecosystem: Host-associated > Plants > Roots > Rhizosphere > Soil | place... | reverse complement strand
TTCGTCGCGGGCCGGTTCCTCGCGCGGCTCGACGTCGAAGAGCAGCATGCCGATGTCGACGGCGGAGATCCCGTCGGCCATCGCGTGGTGGGTCTTGTAGACGATCGCGAAGCGGTCGTCCTCGAAGCCCTCGACGACGACCAGTTCCCAGAGCGGCTTGGCGCGGTCCAGCGGCGGCGCCAGCAACTCGCCGACCAGCTCGCGGAACTGCGCCTCGCTGCCGGGCGCCGGCAGGGTGACGCGGCTGACGTGCTGGTGGATGTCGAAGTCGTGGTAGTCGACCCAGAACGGGGTGCCGAGCCCGAGCGGCGGGTAGAGCAGCCGCTGGCGCAGTCGCGGCAACTGGTGGACGCGACTGCGGATATGGGCGAGAAAGTCGTCCTCCGGCGGAGCGCTGCCCTCACACATCAGCAGAGCGCCGATCGCCATGTGCCCGTTCTGTTTCTCGTTGGCCAGGAACGACGTGTCGAACGACGTCAGCCTGTCCATGTGGCGTTGAGCCATATCTAGCCCTCCCTGGCTGAGGGTACTCCCGCGCGGTCCCTGTCGCCGCTCGGAAACGTTGAGCTTAGGCTACGGCGGAGAGGGTGCTATTTCCACCCTCAGCGTCCTCGTCGTCGTCCTCGCCCACTTCGCGCGGCAAGCGGCGGGAAACGACCTTGGTCACACCGTCGCCGCCCATCGTCACCCCGTAGAGAACGTCTGCAGCGTCCATCGTCCGTTTCTGGTGGGTGACGATCACGAACTGAGCGCGGTCGGCGAAGCGCCGGATCAGCTGCAGGAAGCGGTCGATATTGGCGTCGTCGAGGGCGGCCTCGACCTCGTCGAGGATGTAGAAGGGGCAGGGTCGGGCGAGGAAGACGGCGAAGACGAAGGCCAGCGCCACCAGCGACTTCTCACCGCCGGAGAGCAGGTTCAGCTTGCGCATCGACTTGCCGGCCGGGGTGACCTCGATCTCGACCCCGAGCTCCTCGCGCTGTTCGTCCTCGTCCTCCTCGGACTCGGCGTCGTCGTCGCTGGGGACCTCCTGCTCGCCGGCCGGCCGCTCGGCCTCACGCACCGGCTGCAGGCTGACCCGACGCAGGCGCCCGTGCCCGCCCGGGAAGAGGTGGGCGACCATCTCCTCGAAGTTGGTGGCGGTGGCGTCGAAGGTCTCCTCAAAGGCGCGCTCGATCTCGGCGTCGATCTCGCGGATCAGCGCCTCCAGCTCGCGCATCCCTCGCTCGATGTCCTCGCGCTGGACCTGCAGCGCCTCGACGTGCTCGCGGGCCTCGTCGTACTCCTTCTCGGCCAGGGGGTTGACCGGGCCGATCTGGGCGCGGCGGCGCTCCAGCCGCTCGAGGCGGCGATCGATCTCGGCCCGCTCCTCCTCACCGAGCGGCTCCTCGGCCGCCGCCACCTCCTCGCCGAGCCGCTCGGCGATCGCGGCGAGCTCGCGCTCGGCCTCGGCGCGGCGGTCGCCGAGGTGGGCGGCCTCGACCTCGGCTTTGGTCAGCTCGTCGGCGACGGCTTTCATCTTCGACTGCAGCTCGTACTCCTGCTGCGAGCAGGCGCGCAGCTCCTCGGCGATCTCGTCGCCGTCGGAGTCGCCGCCGACGACGCGGCCCTCGGTGCGCTCGACGCGGGCGCGGATCGCCGCCCCGACGCCCTCGATCGCCGCCAGCGCCGCCTGCAGATCCTCGAGCAGCTCCTCGCCGTCGGCGAGCCGTTTGCGCAGTGCCTCTCGATGGCGCTCGCCGAGCAGGCCCTCGGCGCGGCGGGCGTGGCGGCCGGCCCGCTCGGCCCCGGCCCGGACGTCACCCAGAGCTGCCTCGCGGTCGCGCTCGGAGGCGCCATCGTCGCGGGCGGTCGCCAGCCCCTCGGCCGCCGTCTTCAAGCCGGCGTCGACCTCGCTTAGCTCCTCCACCAACTGCCGCGCCCGCTCGCCGGGGGTGCCGGTGCCGCCGACGTCGAGGGTGAGCGGGCCGAGTTCCGAGCGCAGCGCCTCGAGGCGGGCGGCCAGCTCGGTGTCGCGTCCGGAGAGGCTGGCGGCGCGGACCGCGACCTTCTCCTGTTCGCCACGCAGCTTGGTCAGCATCCCCCAGGCCTGGGTGCGCTCGCGGTCACGGGCCGCGAAGCGCTCCTCAGCCTCGCGGCGGCGCTTGCCGACCGCTTCCAGCTGTTGCTCCAGCTCGGCCCGGGTCGCGCGAGCCGCTTTCGCCGCCTCCTCGGCGGCGGCAGCGCGATCGGCCCCGAAGCGCAGCTCCTCGGAGACGAGGCGGCCACGCAATCCCAACTCCTCGCGCTCAATCCGGGCGCCCAGCTCGGCCGCCTGGGCCTGGCGCTTCAGCGGCCGCAGGCGGGCCCGGGCCTCCCGTTCGACGTCGAGGGCGCGGTCGAGGTTGTCGCGGGCGCTGCGCAGCTTCAGCTCGGCTCGGCGGCGGCGTTTGCGGTGCTTGCCGAGGCCGGCAGCCTCCTCGACCAGGAGACGGCGCTCGCGCGGCTTCGAGTGGACGATCGTCTCCACCCGGCCCTGTGAGATCACCGAGTGCATCTCGCGACCGAGGTTGGTGTCGGAGAGGACGTCGGTGACGTCGGTGAGCCGGCAGCGGGCGCCGTTGAGCCGGTAGCCGCCGTCGCCGTTTCGGTCGAGACGGCGCTGCACGGCGATCTCGGAGAACTCGGTGTTGGCGCGGCCGTCCGAATTGTCGATCACCACCTCGACCTCGGCTTGGCGGCGCTGCCCGACCCCTTTGCCGCCGGCGGAAATCACGTCCTGCATCGAGGCACCGCGGATCGCGCCCGGGCTCTGCTCGCCGAGCGCCCAGAGGACCGCGTCGGTGATGTTGCTCTTGCCGGATCCGTTGGGACCGACGATCACGCTGACGCCGGGTGAGAACTCGAGGCTCACCCGCTCGGGGAACGACTTGAACCCCTTCATCGTGATCGATCTCAGATACATGCTTCTCCTGGCTCCTGCTCGACCTAGGCTCACGATCGGGTCGGACGAGACTGCGTTTTGCCTGCTCAGCCGCCGAGTCGCTCGAGCGCCTGCTCGGCGGCGACCTGCTCGGCCGCCTTCTTGCTGCGGCCTTCGCCTTCGCCGACCCGCTCGGAGTCGACGATCGCGACCACCTCGAAGGTCCGCCGGTGCGGCGGGCCGGTGGCGGCAACCACCTCGTAGCTTACGCGCGCGCCGCGCCGCGCCAGCAGCTCCTGGAGGGCGGACTTGAAGTCGATCCGGGTCTCGGCGGCGTGGTCGATCCGGCCTGTAAAGGCCTCTGTCACCGCCGTCGCGGTGCGTTCGAAGCCGAAGGCGATGTGGCAGGCGCCGATCAGCGCCTCGGTCGCCTCCGGCAGCGGCCGCCCCCCTTCGAGCAGGATCTCGACCGGGATCGCCCCCATTACGCCCTCCGGCTCGGCCCCACGCAGCATCTCCGGGACGCCGAGCTGCTGACCAACCTCGGCGACGGAGACGCCGCTGACCGCCTGGTTATGCGTCTTGGTGAGGCCGCCGGCGGCCACGTCCGGGAAGCGCTCGTAGACAGCCGAAGCAACCGAGAGCCCGAGGACGCTGTCGCCGAGGAAGGCGAGCCGCTCAAAGGAGTCGGCGCGGCGCTCGGTCCAGGAGGAGTGGGTCAGCGCCTGGCGGCGCAGCTGCTCGGGAAGCTCAGCGATCAGCGCCGAGAGCGCCGCAACCGCCGGCTCCGGTTCCGCCGCCACCGAATCAGGCCGGGGCGTGCTCGACGACGAAGGAGACCGCGTCGCCGACGGTTTCGATCTTGGTCGCCTGTTGCTCGGAGATGACGACGCCGTAACGGTCCTCGAGCTCCATCACCAGCTCGTAGAGGTCGAGCGAATCGGCGTCGAGGTCGTCCTTGAAGCGGGTTCCCTCGCCGATCTTGGCGATCTCGACTTCGAGCTCCTCGGCGAGGTGGGTGCGCACGAGGTCCAGCACTTCGTCGCGATTCATCGCCGGGTTCCTATCACGCGACCTCACCGCTGGCGAGCGCGCCGCGGCCAGCGCCACCCTCGCGGAGCAGATCCGCGGTGCGGCCGACAGCATCAACCGCAGCGCAGCGGGCGGCGAGGCGAACCGCGTTGGCGACTCCGTCGGCGCCGGAGCTGCCATGGCCGACGACGGCGATGCCGCGCAGGCCGAGCAGAATCGCGCCGCCGGTCGTGTCGGGGTGCAGGTCGCGGCGCAGCGCACCGAGCGCCGGTTTCAGCAGCAGCCCGCCGAGCATCGCCAGCGGGTTCGAGCGGGCCGCTTCGGCAACAGCACCGGCGACCGTCTTGGCGGTGCCCTCCATCAGCTTCAACGAGACGTTGCCGGTGAAGCCATCGGTGACGACCACGTCAGCGGCGCCGGACGGCAAGTCGCGGCCCTCGACGTTGCCGACGAACTCGATCCCGGGCGCCTCGGCGAGGATGCCGTGCGCCTCGATCACTTCCTCGCGGCCCTTACCGGCCTCCTCGCCGACCGTGAGCAGGCCGACCCGCGGGCGCTCGACGTCGAGAACCGCTGCGCTGAAGGCGGCGCCGAGGAAGGCGAACTGAACGAGGTGCTGGGCGCGGACCTCGACGTTGGCGCCGACATCGAGGAAAAGGACCTTCTTGCCGGGCACGGGGAGCTGCACGGCAAGCGCCGGCCGCTGCACGCCCTTGAGGCGGCGCAGTCCGAAGGTGGCGGCCGCCATCGTCGCCCCGGTCGAGCCGAGGCTGACCATCGCATCAGCGGCGTCGTCGGCGACGTCACGGGCGATCTGCACTACCGAGGCACCCGTCTTGGCGCGCACCGCCGGGACAGGGTCCTCCTCGTTGCCGATCCACTCCTCGGTGGCGATCACTTCGACACCCTCGACCCCGTCGAGGCCGAGCTGCTCGGGCGGCCCGAAGACGCGCACGCGGATGCCGTCACGGGCGGCGCGGCGAGCGCCCTCGGCGAGCACGTCGAAGCCCTGCTCGGCGCCGAAGCCGTCGAGGGCCACGGTCACGCCGCGCCCGGAGGCCATCGACTACTGCGAGTCGCCGGCGGAGGGCTCGGAGACCGTGTGCTGGATGACCTCGCGGCCGGCGTAGGTGCCGCAGGTCGGGCAGACGCGATGCGGCAGCCGCGGGCTGTGGCAGCGCGGGCAGCTGTTGAGGCGGGCCTTGCCTGCCTTGTGCTGGGCGCGGCGCTTGTCGCGGCGGGCGCTCGAGGTTCTCTTCTTCGGGACGGCCATTGGACGCAGGATGGTAGCGGTTCGCCTAGTAAACCGCCCGCACAACGGCGAGATCGTCCGCCTCCCAAACGATCTCGCCCCCGACCCACTCGGCCAGGTCGGCTGCGGTCTCCGGGAAGTCGTAGTCAGGGTCGAGTGGCGTCACCTCGACGCCGGCTTTGACGACGTCGGCGATCACCAACGCCCGCGCCTGCTCGCGGACACGCCGGAAGAGGTTCTGCTTCTGCTGGCTGGTGAGGTGATGGATTGAGAGGACGCCGATCACCAGGTCCCAGGGCCCGTCCGGCAGCGGGTCCTCGATGCGGGCGAGCTGCACGTCGTCGTAGGCCTCACGGGCGCGGAAGACCATGTCGGGACTGGCGTCGAGCCCGATCACCCAGCTGTCAGGGTGCGCCTCGATCAGCCGCCGCGTCGTCTCCCCCGTGCCCATGCCGAGCTCGAGCACGCGCTCGGGCGGGAAGGGGATCGCCGCCACCGCCTGCTCCTGCAGTTCCTCGTAGCGAGGCACCTCGGCCCGGACCTGCTCCAGGTAGCTATCTGGTTTCCATCGGAATTTGTCCATCTCGTAACCTCGCGGGGAGGGCAGTCCATCGTAAGTCTCGCCGCAGCGGAGGTGCGCAAATGTCTCAAACGACCATTGATCTCGGCCGCCTGACGCTCTCCTACGGGGAGGGCGCGCGGCTGGACGTGCCGGCACGGCTGGACCCGTTCGAGCTCGGCGGCCAGACCTACACGGCGGTGCCGGAAGCCCCGACCGTCCGCCTCGACGTCTCGCGGCCAAGCGGCGGCTTCGCCTTCCGCCTGCGCTTCCCGGTCCACCTTGAGGGCCCCTGCATGCGCTGCCTCGAACCGGCCCAGCTCGAGGTCGAGGTCGACGCTCGTGAGATCGACCAGGCCAGCACCGAGGATGAGGAGCTGCGCAGTCCCTACGTCGTCGAAGGCGAGCTCGACCTCGGCCGCTGGGCCCACGACGCCGTCCTCCTCGCCTTCCCCAACCAGATCCTCTGTCGCCCCGACTGCGCCGGCCTCTGCCCCGTCTGCGGCGAGTCCCTCAACGACAACCCGGACCACCACCACGACGAAGCGCAGGATCCACGCTGGGCGAAGCTGAACGACCTGAAGCTGGAGTAGGCGCCCCTCCTGGCGGGATCGGCCGGGGCGAAGTCAGGGGGTGTGGAGCCTTTGTTCGCGTATAGGCGATAAACGCTCCACACCCGACCAACGAATCGCCTGGCAGGGCGATCGGCAGCACGGCGTGATCACGACCCCGCAACTGATCGCGGCGGGCCTCAGCCGGGCAGCGATCAGCGGCCGGGTGGCGTCCGGGCATCTTCACCGGGTTCACCGCGGCGTCTATGCGGTGGGGTATCGGCGACTTCCTGTCGAGGGAAGGTGGATGGCCGCGGTTCTCGCCTGTGGGGAGGGTGCGGCGCTGAGTCACCGCAGTGCGGCTGCGCTCTGGCACCTGGTACCGCGCAGCGGCCCAGCCGTGGGGGCCGGCGGGCCGATCGACGTGGTCGTGCCCTTCGAGCGGCGCCCCGGTCGCCGGGCCGGGATACGGATCCATCGCTCGCGCTCGCTGCCGCCTGGGACGATCGTGCAGCAGGGCGGGATTCCGGTGACGAACTCGGCGCGGACGATCGCGGACGTCCGGCGGGTCGCGGCGCCGTCCGAACACCGCTCGATGGTGCGGAAGGCGGAGGTGCAGGGACTACGCACCGAGCTGGCGCCGCGGCGGGAGCCGACCAGGAGCGAGTTGGAGGACCTGTTCCTGGAGTTCTGTGAGCGGTACGGGTTCCCGGCCCCGCGCGTCAACCGGCGAATCGCCGGGCTGGAGGTCGACTTCTCCTGGCCTGACCTACGGGTCGCCGTCGAAACGGACAGCTACCGCTTCCACCGTGGTGCTCAGGCCTTCGAGAACGACCACGAACGGGACCTCGACCTCCGCGCCGCTGGATACGACGTCGTCCGCCTCACCTGGCGCCAGCTCACCCACAAACCTGCCCGCTGCGCGGAGGCGCTGGCGCTTACGGCTGCTGGTCGAGCTCGGGCGCCGGCTCTTCGTCGCGACCGGCGAGGCGGTCGCGGCCACGCTGCACGGCGGCGAGGAACTTCTGAAGGTTGACTTCGAGGGTGTTGAGGATCTCGTCGGCGTAGTCCTCGGCGCCGAGGCGGATTTCGCGCTCGCGGTTGCGGGCGTCCTCGACGATCTCGTCGGCGGCACGCTCGGCCTGCTTGGTGACCTCCTCGTCGGAGATCAGACGGGCCTGCTGCTCGCGCGCCTCACGGACGATCCGCTCCGCCTCGCGTTTGGCCTCGGCCAGCATCTCCTGGCGCTCCTTGACGATCCAGCGCGCCTGCTTGATCTCCTCGGGGATCGTTGCGCGCATCTGGTCGAGGAGGTCGTAGATCTCCTCGCGGTCCACACGCACCTGGTCGGTCAGAGGGACCGGCCGGGCGTTGTGGACGACGTCGTCGAGCTTGTCTATGAGAACGAGTACGTCCATTTGCAGGTCGTAAGCCTACGTGTAAGCGGGGTCTTTGGTGAAGAAGGCGTAATCGGGACTGGTTTTTGCAAGCCGTCTCCCAAAAGGGACGAGACGATGCGAGAAGCCTACCTGTCGTGCAGGCGGCCAGCGAGCGCCGCGGCGACCGGGGCCGGAACGAGGTCGGCGACGTTGCCGCCGAAGGTCGCCATTTCCTTCACCCCGGTCGAGGAGAGGAAGCTGTAGTGGGGCGAGGCGATCACGTAGATGCTCTCGATCCCCGGGTCGAGCTTGCGGTTCAGCTGCGCCATCTCGAACTCGTACTCGAAATCGGAGATCGCCCGCATGCCCTTGACGATCGCCTTGGCGCCGTGGTCGCGGGCGAACTCGACCAGCAGCGTCGAGAAGATCTCGACCGAGACGTTGCCGAGCTCGGCGGTCGCCTCACGGATGAAGCCCTGGCGCTCCTCGGCGGTGAAGAGCGTGGTCTGCTTGCGCAACGGGTTATTGACGACGCCGACGACGACGCGGTCGAAGACCTGAGCGGTGCGGGTGATGATGTCGACGTGGCCGTTGGTAACCGGGTCGTAGGTGCCCGGGCAGACGACGGTGCCGTTGCGCTCGCTCATCCGTTCGGCTCCGCGTAGATCGAGACGTCGGCGGCGCCGTAGCGCCGCTGGCGCAGGCGTTCCAGCGATTCGATTCGCAGCGGGCTGCGCGCTCCGCTCTCGACGATCGCCCTTCCCCCGACGCTGAGGAGGCGAGGCAGATGGGTATTCAGGGACTCCGACACGCGGCCGGCGAGTTTATAGGGGGCGTCGACGAAGACGAGGTCGAACGGTCCCCCTCCCCCGCCACCCATCGGGTCCTCGAGCCAGCGCTCGACCTCGGCCCGGACCAACTCGGTGCGGGCGCCGAGGCCGAGCCGCTCGACGTTGCCGAGCGCCGGGCGGACGTCGCGATCGACGAGGACGGCGCGGGTGGCGCCACGCGAGAGCGCCTCGATCGCGAGGGCACCGGTGCCGCTGTAGAGGTCGAGCACGGCAGCTCCCTCGACCCGCTCGCCGAGCGTCGAGAAGATCGCCTCGCGGACCCGGTCGGAGGTCGGGCGCACGTTCCAGCCGCGCGGCGCGACCAGGCGCTGGCCTTTCAGCTCTCCGGCGATCACCCTCATCTTGTCCCCCCGGGGGTGTCTGAGGAAACAGGTCGATATGGATGGCGAAGCTCAGACACGTCTCAGAGCGCGATCGGGTCGGCGGCGCCGGCACCGAAGCGGCGGCGAGCCGCCTCCAGCAACGGGCCGAGGGCTGGGTCTTCGAGCGAGCCGTACCGGCGCAGCAGCGCCAGGGCCTCTTCGCGGGCGGTGACCAGCGTCGGGGTGTCGTCGGGCAGATCGGCGACGGCGAAACGGGGCAAACCGCTCTGGCGGGTACCGAGGATCTCGCCCTCGCCGCGCAGGCTGAGGTCGACCTCGGCGAGCTTGAAGCCGTCGTGCTCGCGCTCGATGGCATGCAAGCGGCGCCGCGCCATCCCCCCTTTGGCGTCGCCGAAGAGCAGGCAGACTGAGGCGTGCTGGCCGCGCCCGACTCGGCCACGCAGCTGGTGCAGCTGGGAGACGCCGAACCGCTCCGCCCCCTCGATCAGCATCAGCGTCGCATTGGGGACGTCAACGCCGACCTCGATCACGGTGGTGGCGACGAGAACGTCGGTCTCGCCGGCCACGAAGGCGGCCATCGCGGCGGCCTTGACAGCGGAGGGCATCTGGCCGTGCAGGACGCCGACGCGGAAATCCCTTAGCTCGCCGGCGGCGAGGCGCTCGGCCTCGACTTCCGCCGCCTTGCCCTGGACTTTCTCCGATTCGGAGACGAGTGGGCAGACGACGAACGCCTGGCGGCCGGCGCGCAGCTGGCCGCGCACGAACTCGTAGGCGCCGGCGCGCTCGTTCTCGGCGATCAGCCGCGTCTCGACCGGCTGGCGGCCGGCTGGCAGCTCTCGGAGGGAGGTGGTGTCGAGGTCGCCGTAGGCAGTCAATGAGAGCGTGCGCGGGATCGGAGTCGCGGTCATGTGGAGGACGTGGGGCGCCATCCCCTCGACCCCCTTCGAGTCGAGGGCGCGCCGCTGCTTAACCCCGAAGCGGTGCTGCTCGTCAACGACGCTGACGGCGAGCCGCGCGAACTTCACGTCGGGCTCAATCAGCGCGTGGGTCCCGACCGCAAGCCCCAGCTCGCCGCTGGCCAACTGCCCCAACGCCCGTTTGCGGGTCGCCGCCGGCGTCGCTCCGGTCAGCAGCGCGAAGGAGATCGACTCGGCCCCGAGCAGCTTGTCCAGGGTCGCCGCGTGCTGTTCGGCCAGCACCTCGGTCGGCGCCATCAGCACCGCCTGGAAACCCGCTTCCAGCGCCCGCAACATCGCGTAGAGCGCCACCACCGTCTTCCCCGAGCCGACCTCCCCCATCAGCAGCCGCTGCATCGGCTCCCCTGAGCCTAGGTCCCCATCCACATCGTCGAACGCCTCCAGCTGGCCGCCCGTCGGCTCGAACGGCAGCGAATCCAGCCACCGCCCCACCAACTCACCGGGCGCGCTGAGCCGCGGCGCCGGCCGCGCCACCCGGTGCGACCGTTTCCGCGTCGCCAGCACCGCCTGGTAGAGAAACAGCTCTTCGAACGCAATCCGCTCCCGCGCCCGCTCGCTCTCCTCCAAGGAGAGTGGGAAGTGAGCAGCAGAAACGGCGTCAGCCACCCCGGCGAGACCACGGCGAACCCGCAGATCCGCCGGCAGCCCCTCGATCACATTCGGAGCCCAGCGGACAGCCTGCTCGGCCCATTCGCGGATGCGCCTTGGAGGAAGCTCACCGGTAGCTGGGTGGATGGGCATCAGATCACCGCGAGGTGACTGCGACCGCTCGGACCCGAGAGTCCCTGCTGCCGATGCCCCTGCTGCGGGTGGCGCCGGATCAGGGGGGTCGAGGACGTCCCCGCCCGCAGCGCCCCCCTGATCCGGTGACAGGACCCGCGGCCCAGGGGCTTCTGCGCCGGGCACCACCTCGTATTCGCCCACGGCCATCCCTTTTTTCGACACCTTCCCGGTGATCAGCAGCTTCGTCCCCCGCTCCAGTTTGTCCGCCACCCAGGGCTGGTTGAACCAGGTCGCCCGCACCGAGCCGCTCTCGTCGCCGACTTTGACGCTGGTAATGCTGAGGCGGCCGCGGCGAAACGGGCGCGGTTTCGCGCCCACCACCTCGACCAGGACCGTTCCCTCGCTGCCGGGCTCGAGCGCCGCAAGCGGCTGGATCTGGCGGTCGCGGTGACGGTGCGGGAAGCGGAGGAGGACGTCGCCGACGGTGCGGATCCCAGCTGCAGCGGCGGCTTCGGCGAGCTTGGGCCCGACGCCGTCGAGGGCGGCGAGGGAAGCGTCGAGAACGCTCGGGCGGGGCCAGTGGACGGGGGCGTCGCGCAGTTCGGCGCGGCTCAGCTCGCGGCCATCCGCAAAGGCACGCACTACTGGGCGGCGAGCAGCCACCACCAGCTCGGCTGGCCGCCCTCGTGGGTCTCGATCTCAACCCCGTCGGGGACATGGGTGTCGATCTCGGCGAGCGGGATCGGCGCCCCCTCGCCGGCGATCACGGTGACGATCTCGGCTCCCGCGGCGAGGCTCTGGATAGTTGACTGGAGGGTCGAGCCCGCCCCACCCCAGGCGACGATCTCGCCGTCGCTGAAACCGACCGCGTCGCCCTTCTTGAAGCGGCCCTGGGCATCGTCGCGGGCAGCCGGGGCGATCCCGCCGGTGGCGACGCCGGCCAGAGCGGCCTCCAGCCGCTCGGCGTTCTCCTTGCCGGGCGCCGCCGGGTCGAGCTCGACCAGGGCCAGCAGGCTCGCCTGCTGGGAGAGCGCCGGCACCACGCGCGCCGGCTTATCGGAGCGTTCGCAGGCGTGCTCGGCCGCCATCACCACGTTGGAGGAGCTGGGCAGGACCAGCACCTCCTCGGCAGGGACGCTGTGGATCCCGGCCAGCAGCTCGTAGGTGGAGGGGTTGAGGGTCTCGCCGCCGGGGACGACGTGGGCGCCAAGCTCGGCGAAGAGGCGTTCCATCCCCTCCCCCGCCGCGACCGCGAGGACGCCGGTGCGGGTGGCCTCGAGCCGCGCCGCGCGGGCCGCCACCTGCTCGCGCATGTCGGCAACGTCGAGGTTGGTGACCGCGCCGGCGCCCTCGAAGAGCGCCACCGCCCGCTCCGGCTCGTCGGTGTGGACGTGGACCTTGAGGGTCGCCTCGTCGCCGACGACGAGGACCGAGTCGCCGAGGCCCTCGAGCCGGGGCAGAAACTCGCGTGCCTGCAGGGCACTGCCGGAGACGATGAAGTTGGTGCAGTAGCGGTAGCGGCTGTCCTCGTGGTGGGGCAGGCTCATCCGCGCCGGCTCGTGGTGCGGGACCTCCGGGAGGGCGGCGTCGTCGCCGCGCAGGCCGGCGACGACGCCGGCGAGGATCAGGACCAGGCCGTGGCCGCCGGCGTCGACGACCCCGGATTCGCGCAGCACCTCGAGCTGCTCGGGCGTGCGTGCAACCGCCCGCTCGCCGTCCTCGATCGCCCGTTCGAGCACCTGGGCGAGGACCGCGTCCTGCTCGGTGTCGCTGACGTCGCGGTCGAGCCGCTGCTTGTCGGCCTCGAGGTGGGCGAGCTGGCGGGCGATCGAGTGGGCCATCTCGCGGAAGACGGTCAGCATCGTCCCCTCGGCCGGCTCCCGCACCGAAGCGTAGGCGGCATCGGCAGCGCTGGCGAAGGCGGCGGCGACGAGGACCGGGTCGACCAGCTCGCCGGGGCGGCTGGCCAGCTCCTCGGCGGCGCCGCGGACGATCTGGCTGAGAATCACGCCGGAGTTGCCGCGGGCGCCCATCAGCGCCGCCCGGGCGAGCGCCTGGACGAGCTGGGTGCGGCCAACCTCGTCGACCTCCTGGCCGTCGAGGCGGTCGAGTTCCTCCATCACCGCCCGCATCGTCATCGCCATGTTGTCGCCGGTGTCGCCGTCAGCGACCGGGAAGACATTGAGGTCGTTGACCTCCTGGCGGCGCGCCTCCAGAGTGGCATAAGCAGAGGTGATTACCCGTCGGAAGCGGGCGATCGATGGATCAGACATCTGGCGATGGAATCTAGTGGTCTGCAGGGACAGCAGGCGCAGGGCCGACGCCATTGCTAGCGTGGCGCGCTCGATGCGACGCTTTGCCACCTGGACCACCGGCCACCGCAAGACGGTGATCATCGGCTGGATCGTGGCCCTGCTCGGGATCGGCATCGTCTCCGGCGCGGTCGGCGCCGACTTCACCGAAGAATTCAAGCTGCCGGCCTCCGATTCCAAGGAGGCCTTCGACCTGCTCGAAAATAAATTCCCGGCCCAATCCGGGGATGCCGCGCAGATCGTCTTCAAGGCCGAAGGCGGCGTCGAAGCCCCGGCGGTGAAGAACGAGATGGAGGCGGCCTTCGCGGAAATCGAAGGCTTCCCCCACGTCAGCGAAGTCGCCAGCCCTTATGAGAAGGGCGGTGCTGCCGCGATCAGCGATGACGGCGAAATCGCCTACGCGACGATCCAGTTCGACGCCGCCGGCAACAAGCTCGACAAAGAAAAGACGCGCGAAATCATCGCGATCGCCAAGAAGCCGTCGAGCGACTCGTTGCAGGTCGAGCTCGGCGGCAACCTGATCGCCGAAGCAGAACAGGAAGAAGGCGACTCCTCCTTCGGGATCGGCCTACTGGCGGCGATGGTGGTGCTGCTGATCACCTTCGGCTCGGTGGTGGCAATGGGCCTGCCGATCATCACGGCGCTGTTCGCGCTCGGGGTCGGGATCAGCCTGGTCACGCTCGGCACCCACGTCTTCGACATGGCCAACTTCGCGCCGGTCCTGGCGGCGATGATCGGGCTCGGCGTCGGGATCGACTACGCCCTATTCATCCTCACCCGCTTTCGCAACGGCCTCGACGACGGCCTGAAGCCGCGCGATGCGGCGATCGCCGCCGTCGACACGGCCGGCCGTGCCGTCCTCTTCGCGGGGATCACCGTGATCATCGCCCTGATGGGGATGTTCCTGCTCGGCCTCAACTTCCTCTACGGGGTGGCGACGGCCGCGGCTCTGGCGGTGCTGTTCACGATGATCGCGGCGCTGACCCTGCTGCCGGCGCTGCTGACGATCGTCGGACGGCGGGTCGACCGGCTGCGGATTCCTGGCCTCGGCCAGCGCGGCCCGACCACCGCCGAGAACACCAAGTGGTACCGCTGGAGCCGTGAGATCCAGCGCCGGCCCTGGCTGGCGGCGATCCTCTCCGGCGGCCTGCTGATCCTCCTCTGCATCCCCACCCTCTCGCTGCGGCTCGGCACCAACGATGCCGGCACCGAACCGCCGAACAAAACGACCCGCCAGGCCTACGACCTGCTCGCCGAAGGCTTCGGCCCCGGCTTCAACGGGCCGTTCATGATGGTCGCCGCGCTGCCCGCCAAGGGTGAAGACGCCGCCCTGACCGAACTGAAGCAGGCGCTGGAAGGCGAAGAAGGAGTCGCCGCGACGACCGACATCACCCTCAACCCGGCCGAAAACACCGGGGTCTTCCAGGTCTACCCGACCACCTCGCCGCAGAGCGAAGCGACGACCGACCTGCTCGACCGGATCCGCAACGACGTGATTCCGCCGATCGAGCAGAAGACCGGCGCCCAGCTTCACGTCGGCGGCATCAACGCGATTTTCGAGGACTTCGGCAACGCGATCACCGAAAAGCTGCCGCTCTTCATCGGCGTCGTCGTGCTGCTCTCGGCGTTGCTGCTGATGGCCGTCTTCCGCTCGGTGCTGGTGCCGGTGAAGGCGGTGCTGATGAACCTGCTCTCGATCGGAGCGGCCTTCGGGCTGATCGTCGCCGTCTTCCAGTGGGGTTGGGGCGCCAGCCTGATCGGGGTCGACAACACCGGCCCGATCATCTCCTTCTTCCCGATCTTCCTTTTCGCGATCGTCTTCGGGCTCTCGATGGACTACGAGGTCTTCCTAATGTCGCGGATCCACGAGGAGTGGGAGACCCGCAAAGACGCAACCGAAGCGGTCACCCGCGGCCTCGCCCTGACCGGCCGGGTGATCACCGCGGCGGCGGCGATCATGGTCACCGTCTTCGCCTCCTTCATGCTCGGCGACGAACGAATCATCAAACTCTTCGGCCTCGGCCTCGCCGCCGCCGTCTTCATCGACGCCGTGATCATCCGCTCCGTCCTAGTCCCGGCGATCATGCAGATCTTCGGCACCCGCGCCTGGTGGCTCCCCGCCTGGCTCGACCGCATCCTCCCCAAGCTCCACGTGGAGCCCGCCGAGGGCGATCCCGCTCCCACCGGCGAGCACCCGATAGTCGAGAGCTCGCAGACCTAGCGCCCGTCCCGGTAGGGGTGGAGCGTCTTGTACTTTTTTCGCGGCGAGAGTCGCGGACAGTCGCCGACGGTCTTCGAAAAAAGTTAAGCGAAACCCCTACCGGGACGGGCGCTCAGACTTCGCGCCGTCGACAACCGGGGCGTTATCCAGCCTTAGTGACCTTGTTGGCCTTCAGACACCGCGTGCACACATATGCGCGGAGTGGCCGCCCGTTCTCGGTGATCCGGACCTTCTGGAGGTTCGGGTCGAAGCGGCGCTTGGTGGCGACCATCGAGTGGCTCCGGGACTGTCCGAAGCCGGGCTTTTTCCCGCAGCTGTGGCATACCTTGGCCATAAGGAGCGTGGATGGTACCCGAGTCAGGAGATCTGGCGCTTCAACAGCGCCATCCGGGCGACGGTGAGTGCGGCGTTGCGTCCCTGGTCGCGCTTGCCGCCGCCGGCGCGGGCGAGCGCCTGCTCCATGGTGTCGCAGGTGATTACGCCGAAAGCGCAGGGCATTCCGGTCTGCAGCTGCACGTCCTGGATGCCGCGGGCAGCCTCGGCGCAGACGAAGTCGTAGTGGTCGGTCTCGCCCCGGATCACCACGCCGAGGCAGGCGACGCCCTGGTAGCCGGCCTCGGCGAAGGTGCGGGCGGCGAAGGGCAGCTCGTAGGCGCCGGGGACCGATACCTCCGTGATCGAGTCGGCGCCGACGCCGGCGATCTCGAAGCCTTCGCGGGCGCCGCTGAGCAGGCGCTGGGCGAGGTCCTCGTAGAAACGGCCGACGCAGACGCCGAAGCGGAGCGGCGCCAGGGTGTTGCGGTCGTAATCGCTGAACTCCTCGAGGAAGGCACCGGCCTCAGCCATCGGCGTCGCCCCCGTCGCGGTCTGCGTCGCGTTCCTCCTCGTCGTGGATCATCTCCTCGTCGAAGGCGAGGCCCTGGTGGTGCAGCGTGTGGCCCATCTTGTCGCGCTTGGCGCGCAGGTAGGCCTCGTTGTGGACGTTGGGGTCGGACTCGATCGGCACCTGCTCGCTGACCGAGAGGCCGTAGCCCTCGAGGCCGACGATCTTTTTCGGATTGTTGGTGAGGATGCGGATGCTGGTCAGGCCGAGGTCACCGAGGATCTGGGCGCCGATCCCGTAATCGCGCAGGTCGGCGGGCAGGCCGAGTTTGAGGTTGGCTTCGACCGTGTCGGCGCCCTCCTCCTGCAGTTTGTAGGCCTTCAGCTTGTTGAGCAGGCCGATGCCGCGGCCCTCCTGGGAGAGGTAGAGCAGCACGCCCCTCCCCTCCTCCTCAATCATCGCCAGCGCCGCTGCCAGCTGCTCGCCGCAGTCGCAGCGCATGCTGTGGAAGACATCGCCGGTGAGGCACTCGCTGTGGACGCGGACCAGCACGTCCTGCTCGCCGTCGATCTCACCCTTGACCATCGCCACGTGGTGTTTGTCGTCGACCAGCGAGCGGTAGCCGACCGCGGTGAAGTCGCCGAAGGAGGTCGGCAGCGCGGTGGCGACCACCCGTTCGACCAGCTTCTCGGTGCGGCGCCGGTAGGCGATCAGCTCGGCGACGGTGATCATCTTCAGGCCGTGCTTTTCGCAGTACGGGATCAGGTCGGGGACGCGGGCCATCGTGCCGTCGTCGTTCATCACCTCGCAGATCACCCCGGCTGGGGTGAGGCCGGCGAGGCGGGCGAGGTCGACGCTGGCCTCGGTGTGACCGGTGCGCTCGAGGACGCCGCCGTCTTTGGCGCGCAGCGGGAACATGTGGCCGGGCACGACGATGTCGCGGGGGCCCGACTCGGGGTCGATCGCGACCTGGATCGTGTGGGCGCGGTCGTGGGCGGAGATACCGGTGCTGACCCCGGCGGCAGCCTCGATCGTGACCGTGAAGGC
>Ga0105242_10001789_pt1 | contig 16958 bp, 8 predicted proteins | sample KBSM24metaG_FD_81521 | JGI IMG/M metagenome (GOLD analysis project Ga0105242, IMG submission 81521) | Miscanthus rhizosphere microbial communities from Kellogg Biological Station, Michigan, USA - KBS M2-4 metaG | ecosystem: Host-associated > Plants > Roots > Rhizosphere > Soil | place: Michigan... | reverse complement strand
CGCATCGTGGGATCAGATGCGCCTCTATGCCGCGCGGGTCGCATTGAATGTCTACGTCAACCGGGAGCCGGGCGCCGTCATTCCGCCGGCCAAGTACCCGATGATCCACAACGCCGTGTTGGGCGCCTGCGACGCGCTGGACGGCGCGAAGGACGGCGTGATCGAGAACCCCGCGCGGTGCACGTTCGATCTGGCCAGCCTGACGTGCGCCGGAGACGATCGCGCCGATTGCCTGACGAAGGCGCAGGTCGAGACCGCCAGGGCGATGGCGTCGCCGATCACCGACCGCAAGAGCGGCGCGGTCCTGCATCCGGGCCGCTACTATCCAGGGTCCGAGCTGGGGTGGGGCGGCGTCGGCGGACCGGTGCCATCCGGCGAATCGCTCGAAGGCATGAAGAAGATCGTGTTCAACCCCGGGTGGGACTACCACACCATTCGCGTCCCGGAGGACGTCGAGCGCGCGGTGGCGGCGGACAAAGGGTTGTTGTACGCAGGCGATCCGGATCTCAAGCGCTTCTTCGGCCGCGGCGGCAAGCTGCTCATGTACCACGGCTGGGCAGACCCGCTGGTCACGCCGGACGCGAGCCTGATCATGTTCAAGCGGATCAACGACGCGGTGGGGCCTGCGGCGGCCAACTCGCTCGCGCTGTTCATGGTGCCGGGCATGGGCCACTGCCAGGGCGGGCCCGGGACGGACGTGTTCGACAAGGTCTCCGCGCTCGATCAGTGGGTCGAGTCAGGCACCAGGCCGCGGTCGATCGCCGCCGCTCACATGACCGGCGGCGTCGCCGATCGCACGCGGCCGCTGTGTGCGTATCCGACGGTTGCGCGCTACACCGGCAGCGGCAGCACCGACGAGGCGCGCAACTTCCGCTGTCAGGCGCCGTAGCGGACGACCGCGACTTCATACGGTTGAGCCTGCCGACAGCCGACCTGGTTTAATATCCTGCCGAGCTCAGACACCAACACCGGAAACGAGCCCAGGAGTGCGGCCATGAAACCACTGTGTGCTGCGTTGGTCGCTCTGTCCGCAGTTGCCGTCGCCTGTTCTGTCGCGCCGATCAATCCGAGATCTCCATCCGCCGCACGCTCGATCAACGCCGCGTCTCTCGTGCGCGTTGCGGCACCGCTGGTCAGCGATGTGTCGTCGCCGTTGAGCGAGATGGTCAGGCATGCGCCACCTTTTCCGGTCGTCAGCGAACGCGAGGAAGAAGAGGAATCGGGCGGTGGTGGACGCGCGATCGTGCGCCGGCCATCGACGGGGCGGCCCGCCGCTTCGCGATTCGGCCGCTCGCCGGCGAACCTCGGATTCGCGCTCCCGCTGGCGGACCCGCCGAACCCGACGACGCTGCTGCAGAATTTCGACGGCCTGACGACGGCCGACGTCGGCGCCTCGAACTTTGCCGCCGACTCCAGCGGCGCCATCGGGCCGAATCACTACTTCGACGTTGCGAACTTCTCCTTCGCGATCTACAACCGGACGGGGACGCGCCTCCTCGGCCCCTTCTCGACAGCCACCTTCTGGAATGGTTTCGCGGCCGCGCCATGCGGAGGTGGGTGGTCGGATGTGGTCGTGTTGTACGACCGCACCGCCGATCGCTGGTTCGTGAGCCGCTTCGCTCAGGCGCCCGGAAACGGGCCCTGGTACCAGTGCTTTGCCATCTCGAAGACGCCTGATCCCACGCAGCAGTACTTCCGGTACGCGTACAAGATCAGCGACACGGAGTTCAACGACTATCCGAAGTTCGGCATCTGGCCCGACGGTTATTACATGACCGCACAACGCAACAAGATCTTTCCGGGTCTTGGACTGTTCGTCGCGGCATTCGAGCGCTCCAAGATGCTGGTGGGCGACGCGTCGGCGGGATCCGTCCTCTTCACCCTGGACAACGGCGGCCATCGCGCCGGCATGCTGCCGGCCGACTGGGACGGTCAGACGGCGCCTCCCGCGAATGCGCCGAACTACCTGGTCCGTCCGTTGTCGTCTCAACTCGGTTGGCCCGGAGCCGACGCGCTGGAGGTCTGGAAATTCCACGTCGACTGGACGACGCCGGCCGCCTCGACGCTCGCGGTCAGCGACACGCTCGCTCCGACTCCGTACACGCCCGCATGCGGATTCGATCAGAACTGCATCCCACAGCCGGATCCGGCGAAGAAGCTGGACCCGCTGGCGTCGGGCTACCTGATGTACCGCCTCGCCTATCGCAACTTCGGCGATCACGAGGCGCTCGTCCTCAACCACACCGTCGACAACGGCGATCTCGCGCCCAATGTGCACGCCGGTGTCCGCTGGTACGAACTGCGCCGCCAGGCGGGCCCGTGGTCGATCTTCCAGCAGTCGACGTTTGCGCCTGACGGCAGTCACCGCTGGATTGGCAGCGCGGCGATGGATCAGCAGGGGAATATCGCCGTCGGTTACAACGTCTCGGGAACCTCGCGAAACCCGTCGCTGGCCTACGCCTTTCGCCTCGCGGGCGATCCCCTCGGGACGCTGTCCGATGAGACGACGATTCAGGAGGGCGGCGGCTCGCAGACCGGGTTCATTTTCTGGGGCGACTACAGTCAGATGACGCTGGACCCCACCGACGACTGCACGTTCTGGTACGTCGGCGCCTACCAGCCGAGCACGAGCGCGACGCAGAACTGGAATCAGCGAATTGCCGCGTTCCGTCTGCCGGCGTGCCCGCTGGCGGCCACGTCACTGACCTACACCGGCGCGACTACGCAGGATTACCACGATTCCGTGACGTTGTCGGCCACTCTGCTGAACACCTTCGCGAACTATCCCGTCGCCGGCCAGACGATTCATTTCGGTCTGGGTGCGCAAAGCTGCAACGGCGTCACCGACATCACCGGCGCGGCGTCCTGCAGCCTCATCGTGAATCAGGCCGCCGGTAACTATCCGCTGACTGCCGCTTTTGCCGGCACCGCGCAACTGCAACCCGCGAACATCGCCTCGACGTTCATCGTCACGCACGAAGAGACGACGACCACCTATACCGGTCCGACCGTGATTGCCAACGGATTCACCGCGACGCTGTCCGGCGTGTTGAAGGAGGACGGTGTGGTGGCCATCAGCGGGCGCAACCTGACGCTGACGATTGGGAGCGGACCGACCGCGCAGTCGTGCGTCGGCGTCACCGGCGTGACGGGGCAGGCGTCGTGCAGCATTCTCGTCGCGCAGCCGCTCGGCCCGAACACCGTTTCAGCCGGCTTTGCGGGAGATGCCTTCTACGCACCTTCTTCCGACAGCGCGAACACGATTCTGTTCGAGTTCCTGACCACCGGATCCTTCGTCGTGGGCGATCTCAGCGCGGCGGGACCGGTCACGTTCTGGGGCTCGAACTGGGCCGCCGTCAACGCGCTCACTGGGGGTGCGGCGCCGCCGGCATTCAAGGGATTCGCCGCCACGCTGACGGCCCAACCGCCGGCGTGCGGCATCACGTGGACAACGCCGCCCGGCAACAGCTCGAAACCGCCGGCGACCATACCGGGCTACATGGCGGTGCTGGTATCGAGCGGAGTGGCGAAATCGGGCAGCGCCATCTCCGGCAGCGCTCCGAAGATCGTGATCGTGCAAACGGCGCCTGGTTATGCGGGTAACCCCGGACATCCAGGCACGGGCGTCATCGTCGCGACGCTCTGTCAGTAGTTTGACGCGACCATCTGGTCCGCAGCGCGTCGCGATCGACGGCCGCGCCATCGAGGTACACGGCGGAAATCTTCCGCGTGTTGGCGATGTCCTCGAGCGGATTCGCGTCGAGCACGACGAACGCCGCCGACTTTCCGGCGGCGATCGTGCCGAGCGCGTCGAGTCCGAGGATTGCGGCCGAGGTGCGCGTCCCGGCGACGATCGCCTGCGACGCGGTCAGGCCGGCCTTCACCAGCAGCTCGAGTTCAACCAGCGAGGCGAGACCGAAATAGCCGCCGCCGGTCACGCCGCCGGTGTCGGTGCCGAGCCCCAGCCTGACGCCGGCGCGATTCAGCGCCGCGACGTTTCGCAGCAACCGCTGCGCGCTCTCCGCGGATCCCGGCGTCGCGAAGCCGCCGGCCAGCTGCGCGATCTCTTCTCCTGACAGCGTGCCTCGGAGGAACGGTTCTTCGAGCCACGACGGCTTCCTGCCGTAGATCGCGTTGCGCTCGCCCCAGAGCGTCTCGACGAAGAACACATTCGGCCGTTCGCGGAGCATCGCGATCAGCTCCTCGTCGACGTCCTTGTCGCGCACGACGTGGCCGAAGCCGTCGACGCCGGCACGCAGCAGGTCCTTCGCATCGTCGAGCGCGGCGATGTGCGCCATGACGCGGATGCCATGCGCGTGCGCTTCGTCGATGATCGCGCGATACAGGTTCGGCTTCAGCTTCTCGACGGTCCCGTTCCGATCGTCGACCCAGATCTTGATCATGTCCGGACGGCTGGCGGCGAGCTCCCGCACGTCGCGCCGCGCCTCGGCCTCCGTCGTGACCCCGTAGGGTGCGTCGAGCATCGGCACGCCCGGCCCGGCATTCGGCATCGCCAGGCCGCGGCCCGCCGTGAGCAGGCGCGCCCCCGAGTGCGCCTGTTCCCGCACTTGATACGGCAGGACGCCGCGGCCGGTGCCGGCTTCGAGAACCGCGGCCACGCCGAAATACGAAAAGCGGTCGAGCTCGTCGATTAGATTGCCGGACGTGTAGTTGTCCGCCGTAAAGGTCGCACCGTTGCGGTAGCCGAGATGCACGTGGGCGTCCACGAGCGCCGGCATCACGGTCTTTCCAGAGAGATCAACGCGACGGGCACCCGCGGGCGCCGGCAAGGCGCCCTTCGTGCCGATCTGCGTGAAGCGTCCATCCTGGACGATGAACGCGGCGTTCTCGATCGGCGGGCGGCCATCGCCGGTGATCAGCCGTGCGCCCTCGAAGAGCGCCGGCGGCGCGCTCTGCGCCGGCGACGGGCCGTCGAGCGGTTCGAGCCTGACGATCGACGCGCCGTGATTGTTGCCAACCCAGAAGGTCACCGGCGTGGTGCGGTTGTCCACGAACACGCGCCGCACGTTGGTCGAACGCGGCAGGAGGTACTCGACGGTCGCGCCGCTGACAGGATCGAGGCGCAGGATCCGGTCGCTGTACTCGCCGCCCGACCAGACGTTGCCGTTCTTGTCCGCGGTGACGTCGTACGGCCAGGCGCCCGGCGTCGGGATCGTCCACTCCTGAAAGCGCTCGGTCCTGGTGTCGAACATCCCGATCCGATCGCCGTTGTTCTCGCCGAACCACAGACGATCCCGCGAATCCATCATCCCGCGCCGCGGTCCGGAGCGCGGCGTCGGCGTTTTGAAGATCCGGATCTCGCCGGTCTTGGCATCGATCCGCCCGACATCTTCGGCGCCGAGCACGAGGAAAAACCCGTTGTTGTGTGAATCGGGAATCACGTCGTACACATTCGGCCGCGGAATCTTGTACGGCTCGAACGTGTCGAAGGCGCCGGTGGCGACGTCGAGCCGCAGGACGGTGTAGGTGCCGGCGTCCTGCAGCCAGACCTTGCCGTCCACATCGGCGCGATCCGGACTGACCTGGTTGATCTGGACGTGCGGTCCGTTTCGATCCGGCGGCAGGCTCCAGGTCTGGAACGTCTTGCTGCGGCGATCGAACTTCGCGATGCCGCCTTGAAACTGCATGCCGAGCCACACGTTCTCGTCCTTGTCGAAGCGCACGCCGAGAATCCCGGTCGGCGCGTCGGGCTTCAAGGTCGGGATCGCATATTCGACCACGCGCGCCGTCTTCGGATCGAGCGCGCCGAGGATCTGTTCGCCGAAGCTCGCGTACCATGCCAGGCCCTCGGAGTCGACGATGACGTCGTGCGGCTGGCGCGTGCGCTGCGGCAGGTCGTACTCGGTGTAGATCACCTGCGTCGCGCGCCCTTTCGGCCGCGGCAGCGTCTTCAGCGGGTAGGTCCATTCGGGCCCCGCGCTCAGGTTGATCGTCGTCAGGTACTCCGCCTGACGACGCCATCCGGCGCGGCGCTGTTCGGGCGACTCCTGGCCGCCGCCGATCCGCGGCGCCGGGAGCTTCTGGATCTTGAAGGGAAAGGAGAGCTGCGGATACGTGGACATGCGTTCGATGACCGCCGTCATCTTGTCCACGTCGTAGCGGGTTCGCACGATGCGTTCGAGCGTGTGGCAGTGTGTGCAGCCGCGGATCGATCCCTTTTGCGCCTCGGTTCCCGGAACGCTGGCGAACCAGTCGGCGTTCGTCAACTGCGCCGCCAGGTCGCGGGTCTTCTGCAGCTTCAGATCGAGGGTCGCGGCCTTCTGCCGGCTGACGGCCGCCGTTGCGGTCCCCGCGAGATCGTAGCCGGCCGCGCGGATGCTGACCGTGTAGTCACCGGGCTCCAGCCGGGATTCGGGGAAGCGATACCGGCCGTCGCGATCGGAGACCACCGTGATCGTGACGGTGGACGCGGATCGGCGTGCGCTGACCAGCACGCCTTCCATCGGCCCTTCTTCTGCCGACGTCACCTGCCCGCTGAGCGCGACGGGCTCGCGGGTTTGCGCGCCCAGCGGCGGGACACGGGCGGGCAACAACACGGCCGCGCAGATGATCGCCACGAGCCATACCACGGCTGATCGCATGGAAGCCTCCACGTCGCTGTCGACGTGGGTATGGTGAACCCGGTGGCCGCGCTCCGCAATCCTAAAAGAAGGAACAAGACTTCTGGGCAGTGAGGCGCTACGCGACCATCGCCAGGCCGTGCGGCTCCAGCGCGATCGCCAGCACCTCGTCCACCGACGCCACCGGGTGGAACTGCATCTGTTCCCGGACGCTCAGCGGCACTTCGTTCAAGTCGGGCGCATTCCGCTCGGGCAGAATGATCGTCGTCAATCCGGCGGCGTGCGCGGCGAGCACCTTCTGCTTGAGACCGCCAATCGGCAGGACGCGTCCCTGCAGCGTCACCTCGCCGGTCATGCCGACCGTGCTCTTGACCGGTCGGCCGGTCAACAGCGACGCCAGCGCCGTCACCATCGTCACGCCCGCGCTCGGCCCATCCTTGGGGATCGCTCCGGCCGGCACGTGGACGTGGAATTCCCGGTTGTCGAACGCCCGTTCGTCGATGCCCAGCTGCGGCGCGTGGCTCTGGATGTAGGTGAGCGCAATCCGCGCCGACTCCTTCATGACCTCGCCGAGCTGACCGGTGAGCACCAGCCCGCCTTTGCCGGCCATCGACGCCGCTTCGACAAACAGCACATCGCCGCCCACGCCCGTCACGGCGAGTCCGGTGGCGACGCCAGGGACCGCGGTGCGCGCGGCCGCTTCGTGGAACACCTTCGCCCGGCCCAGCGCGTCGACCACCGCGGCCGCGTCGACGACCACCGGCTTCGCCTGCTGACCGGATGCGATCCGCGTCGCGGCCTTCCGGAGAACCGTACCCAGCTCGCGTTCCAGCTGGCGGACGCCCGCTTCGCGGGTGTAGTCGCTCACCAGCTGCCGCAGTACTGCGTCGGTCGTCGTCACGTCGTCCGCGCTCAGGCCGTTGCGTTCGACCTGGCGCGGCCAGAGATAGTCGCGCCCGATGGCCACCTTCTCGTCGGTGGTGTAGCCGTCGAACCGGATCACTTCCATCCGGTCGAGCAGCGGCGCCGGAATCGTGTCGGCCACGTTGGCGGTCGCGATGAACAGCACATGCGACAGGTCGAGCGCGACATCCAGGTAGTGATCCTGGAACGCGTGGTTCTGCGCCGGGTCCAGCACCTCGAGCAGCGCCGCCGACGGATCGCCGCGCCAGTCGGCGCCGAGCTTGTCGACTTCGTCGAGCAGGATCACCGGGTTCATCGTGCCCGCATCGCGAAGCGCGCGCACGAGGCGGCCCGGGAGCGCGCCGATGTAGGTGCGGCGATGGCCGCGGATTTCAGCTTCGTCGCGAACGCCACCGAGCGACATCCGGACGAACTGCCGCCCTGTCGCCCGCGCGATCGACTCGCCGATCGACGTCTTGCCGGTTCCCGGGGGCCCAATCAGCGTGAGAATGGCGCCCGACCGGCGATCGTCGGTCAAACCGCGCTCGGCGCGGAGCTTGCGGACCGCCAGGTATTCGGTAATGCGCTGCTTCACGTCGTCGAGACCGGCGTGATCGGCGTCGAGCACCTCACGCGCGTGCTGCGGATCCAGACGCTCTTCCGATCGCTTCGACCAGGGCACTGCGAGGAGCCAGTCGAGGTAAGTACGGATCATCGACGCTTCGGCGTTCGAGTCGCCCATCCGCTCGAATCGCGCCAGCTCACGCTCGGCCTGCTGCTGCACCGCCTCGGGCATCGCGGCGGCGGCAATCTTCGATCGGTATTCCTCGGCAATCGAGCCTTCGTTCTCGCCGAGCTCCTTGCGGATGGCGTCCATCTGCCGCCGCAGGAAATACTCGCGCTGCTGCTTCTGCGCGCCGGTCTCCACGTCGTCGCGGATGCGCCTGCGCACGCGCAGCTCCGCGAGCCGCTCCTGCTGGAACTGCACGGCCAGGGTAAGCCGTTCGACGATGTCCAGCGTTTCGAGGAGCTGGAGCTTCTGATCCACGTTCAGATCGGGCGAGTAGCCGGCGGTATCCGCCAGGGCGCCGGGCTGGGTGATCGACCGCACGAACGCGCTGATCCGGCCATCGTCGCCGCGAAGCTCGAGAATCTCGGCCACGACCGCGCGGTATTCGCGCTCGAGGCTGCGGGTGAGTGTCGCCGGCGGCGTGATGTCCGGGCGCTCGTCGACCTCGACGCGCAGCACGCCGTCAGAGTCGGTGTGCGCGGAACCGGGGACGCCCCGGTGGAGCGCGATAAAAGAGGTGAGGCCACGGCCTGCCAAAGCGGCCCGCTCCGAGACCTCGGCGACCACGCCGACCTTGGCGTAGCCGGCGCCGCGCCGCGGCACCAGCAGGACGCGCGTATCGGCGCCCACGTCCTCGGACAGCGTCACCGGCATGCCGGGAAACACCACTACATCGTCGAGCGCCACAAGCTTGAGAGGAGTCATGACACCAAGGCTACGCCTATTAGTTGATGATGTCAACGATTTATGAAATCAACTATACTGACGGGATGAAGCCGACCGGCGCCCATGCCTGCGACGCCTGGCAGCTGCTGATGCAGCTCTTCTTCGCCCAGCGCGCGAACCTGCCGCCGCTCGCCGCCGAGCTCGAGCTTTCGCCGGCGCAGTGTCACGTGCTGCACCTGATCGAGCCGGGCCGGCCGATTCCGATGGGCCAGCTCGCCGAGACGCTGTCCTGCCACGCGTCGAACGTGACGGGGCTGGTGGACCGGCTGGAGTCGCGCGGTCTGGTGCGGCGCCGTCCGTCAGCCGAGGACCGGCGCGTGAAGGTGCTGGATCTCACGCCAACCGGCGCGCGCCTGAGGACGCTGCTGCTCGATCGGATGACCGCGCCGCCCGCGACGCTCGAACGCCTCAGCGCCCGGGAACAGCAGGCGCTGGTGCGAATGCTGAGACGGCTGCTGGAGTAACTGCGGCGTCGTTGTTTTGGACGCTACTTCACGCGGCGGAGATCCCTGTTGAGCGAGTCGAGCCATGCCGCCTCGCGCTCCAGCGCCTTGGCGACGCGCGCGATCTCCGCCGGCAGGCTCTCGTACTGTCCCTGCTCGATCGCTTCTCTGACCCCCGGCATCGTCTTGACGCCGTAGCCGGTGTAGAAGCCCGGCGCGTAGAGCAGGTGCTTGAACCACTCGCGATGCAGAAGGCCGGCCGCATCCAGCAGTTGCTGCTCGGACTTCGCGATCCGGACGTCAATCGCCGCCAACGCTGCCGGCGGCAGGTTCTTCTTCACCGCGGCGGCGCGCGCTTCGTCGAACAGCGTCGCCTGCCTGGCCATCACCTCGATCGCGCGTGAGATCGGCGTCAGCTCGATCGCCGGCGGCATCGGCTGGACCTTCGGCGCAGCCAGCGGGCGCCGCGGGTCGTTGACGGCGGCGAACACGCCGTCCGCGATCTCGCGGTTGCGCTCGGCAATGTCCTCCCGCTTCTTCTTCACCAGCTGCTGCAGTTCCTCGTCGTAGGTGCGCACGGTGTCCACGAGGTTGCCGTACTGGAACGGCAGGATGTCGGCGTCGGCCAGGCGAATCACTGCCGTCCCGCCGGTCTGCGCCAGCGTCCGGCCGTAGGCGAGGTCGGTGTCGAGGAAGTGCGTGTAGAAGTAGAAGTCGTCGTAGATCGAGTGATAGATGCCGCTCTCGTCCTCGCCGCCGTAGCCGATGTTCAGCGTCGGCACACCGAGGTGCTGGAGAAACGGCGTGAAGTCGGAGCCCGATCCGAGCGCGCCGATGCGCCAGTCCGCCCGGCTGCGGACCTTCTCCTTGTCCTCCGGCTTCGCTTCGTCGATCGCCTTCGCCTGCTTCCGCTTCCACACCGTCAGACGGGTCTCGGGATCCTGGATGTCCCGCGCCACGTCGTTGATGAAATGCTCGAGCACGTGCGAGCCTTCGGCCTGGAAAAAGCCGCGCCCGCTGGAGTCGGAGTTCACATAGGCCACCGCGTGCTGCTGCAGCTCGGCATCGTGCGCCTCGGCCCATTCGGTGGATCCGAGCAGCGCCGGTTCTTCGCCGTCCCAGGCGCAGTAGACGATCGTCCGCCTGGGCGACCATCCCTGTTTGTGCAGTTCTCCGAGCGCGCGGGCCTCTTCAAGCGTGGCCGCCATGCCGCTCGCCGGATCTTCTGCGCCGTTGACCCAGCCGTCGTGGTGGTTCCCGCGGAGCACCCATTGATTGGGAAACGTCGATCCGCGAAGACGGGCGATGACGTCGTAGAGCGGCTTCTGATCCCAGTTGAACGCGAGCTTCAAGTGCGCGCGCCCTCCGGGGCCGAACCGGTAGGTGATGGGCAGGCCGCCGCGCCATTCGGCCGGCACCACCGCGCCGGTCAACGACGCGAGCAGCGGCTGCGCGTCCCCGTACGAGATCGGCATCACCGGAATCTTCGTGAGCGTCGTCGCATCCTTGATCGCGAGACGCCTGGCGGTTGGCGTCGCCCCGACGCCCGGCGTGAGCGGGTCGCCCGGATAGACCGGCATGTCCATCACGCTGCCGCGCTGAGCGCCGTCAGCGGGACGCATCGGACCTTTCGGGAACACGTCACCGACGCCGTAGCCGTCGTCTTTGGGATCCGAGTAGATCAGGCAGCCGATCGCGCCGTGCTCCGCGGCGACCTTGGGTTTGATGCCGCGCCACGACTCGCCGTAGCGGGCCATGACGATCGCGCCCTTCACCGAGATCCCGTAGCGCTCGAGCACCTCGTAGTCTTCCGGCCGGCCGTAGTTCACGTACACCAGCGGTCCGGTGACGTCGCCGTCGATCGAGTAGGCGTTGTAGATGGGCAGCTGCTCGCTCTTCTGGTTCGATGTCGGATCGACCCCCACGGCCGACTCTTCCAGCTTGGCCGTGAAGCGGGTGGGCTCCAGCAACTCGAGGACACGCTCGGTCGGCGTCGGAAAGAGCACGCTGAAGGTTTCGATCTCGGCGTCCCAGCCCCACTCCTTGAAGCGCGCGAGCAGCCACTCCGCGTTGTCCTTGTCGTAGGGCGATCCGACGTGGTGCGGCCGTGCGCTCATCCGCTCCATCGAGGCGCGGATGTTCGCCGCCTGCGGCAGCTCGCGGAACTTCGCGTCCCAACTCGCCGCTCCCGGCTGCGCGAGCGGGGCCGCGGCGAACATCGAGAACACACCGACCGCGACCAGCACGCCGGAACGTCGAACCATGGCACTCTCCTGCCGCCGATTCTAGCCGGGATCCGTTGACTTCCACTGGCCGCGGGGACACGATGACCTCATGCTCCGTGCGGTGGTCCTGGCCACGCTGTTCTTCATCATCCCGCGCGTGTCTTCCGGTCAGGCGCTCAGCGTCCTCCACATCAAGATTGTTCTGCTCGACGCCGACCAGAAGGCGACGCCGGTGCCGCGCCACGCACTGCTCATCAGCGACAATCCGGCGACCGCGGCGCCGCGGCGGGTCGTCACGGCGCTGGACGGCACCGCCGATGTGAGGCTGAAGCCGGGAAACTACACGGTGGAGTCGGACCAGCCGGTCGCGTTCCACGGCACCGCGTACCAATGGGCGCAGGTCGTCGATATCGTGGCGGGCCGCGACGCGGTCCTCGAGCTCACGGCGCGCAACGCCGAGGCCGAACCCGTCGCTGCGACGACGGCGGCCGCCGGCACGCCGCTCGAGGCGGATCCCGCGCTCACCCTGCCTCAATGGCAGGACAGCGTCGTCACGCTCTGGACCGCCACCACCCAGGCATCGGGATTCGTCGTCGACGCGAAGGGGCTCATCGCGACGAGCCAGCAGGTCATCGGTGCCGCGACGTCCGTCGAAGTGCAGCTCACGACGGCCCTCAAGGTGACGGCACGTGTCCTGGCGGCCGATTCGTCGCGTGATGTCGCGGTTCTCTGGATCGATCCGAATGTCGCGGCATCGGCGCGTCCGGTGCCGCTCGGATGCGGCGTCCCGACCAGGCCGCCGGTCGTGGCCGGGCAGGAGATCTTCGCGATCGAGGCGCCGCTTCGTGAAGTGAAGGGCTTGACGTCCGGAACGGTGAGCCGCGTGGACCCGCATGACATCGCCGCCGACCTGCGGCTCGCGCCCGGCAGTGTGGGTGGACCGGTGTTCGCCGCCGCCGGCCACCTCGTCGGGATCAGCTCGGTCGTGGACGAGAAGGACGACAGGAGACGGCACTCTCGAGTCGTCCGCATCGACGATGTGTGTGAGGTGGTCGCGTCAGCGGAGAAGAAGATGAGCGGGGCCGCGCCGCCGAGCGGATCGCACCTGCCCGTGGAGCCGGAGGTGGTGTTTCCGGTGGAGACGCTCAAGGACGCCGTGCAGCGCCGCGCCGGCAGCCTCAATCCGTACCAGATTTCCTCAGCGGACTTCGACATCGCTTTCATCACGCCCGTCCTCGCCTACGGCGCGCAGCACCCGCCGGATCCGGCCGCTGGATCCGAGCGTCCCGGCGGCACGCGCACGCCGTACGCGGCGCAAAGCGTCTTGCGTCCTCTCAATGACTTCAGCAACTGGTCCGAGTACGTCGCGGACGCTCCGCCGGTGCTGCTGGTCCGGGTGACGCCGAAACAGGTGGAGAGCTTCTGGACCACCGTGGCTCGCGGCGCGGCGATGACGCAGGGGATGGCCCTGCCGGCGATCAAGCACTTCAAGTCGGGCTTCTCGCGGCTGCGCGCCTTCTGCGGCGACGCCGAAGTGACGCCGATCCACCCGTTCAAGCTGGAGCGGCGCGTCTCCGAGAGCGACGCGATCTACGAAGGTCTCTACGTGTTCGATCCGGGCGCGCTCGTACCGCAATGCGGGCAGGTCAAGCTCGTCCTCTCCTCGGAGAAGGAGCCGGAGAAGAAAGACACACGAGTGGTCGATCCGAAGGTCCTCGAGCAGATCTGGCAGGACTTCGCGTCGTATCGAGCCCTGCAGGGTGCGCCGGCGCGATGACCCCTGAAGTGTGGCTTCGTGGCCCGATTGCCGGCGTGCCCGCGCTGCTGCAACCGGTGGCGCACAGCCTGCTGCAGTGCCAGGAAGAATTGCGCGCGTGCGTTCACGGGCTGACGCCGGAGCAGATCTGGGCGCGGCCGACCGCCGCGGCGACGATCGGCTTTCATGCGCGGCACGCCGCGGGGAGCCTCGACCGCCTCTTCACCTACGCCAGAGGCGAGTCGCTCTCGCACGCGCAAGCCGCCGCGCTCGCCGCCGAGGCCGATCCGGACCTGCGTCCGGCCGCCGGCGCCGCGCTCATCGCGGCCTTCGACGAAGCCGTCGACCGCGCGCTCGAACAGCTGCGGACGACGGATGAAGCCTCGTTGATCAGCGCCCGGGGCGTGGGTCGCGCCCAGCTGCCGTCGACGGTCGTCGGCCTCCTGTTCCACGCGGCCGAACACGCTCAGCGGCACGTCGGTCAGCTCGTCACGACGGCGAAGCTGCTCGCGCGATAGCGAACGTCATCCCGCCGCGACCGCCTGCGGCATCGCCGCCTCGGCGTCTTTCTTCAACGCAAAGACCTGGAGGGTGTGCTCGATCAGCAGTGAAAGGAGCAGCACCACCAACGGAAAGAAGACTCGTCCACCGACCGCCAGCCACAACGCCCAGACGCCGCCACCCGCTTCGAGCGCGGTGAGCACGACGACGCCGGGATCCTTCCACGTCGGTTGCAGCTCGCGGTGTTGGAGAAGCGCCACTTCGTAGCCGTGTACGAGGTGGATGCCGACGACGAGCATCGCGGCGGCGAACCACGGTTCGTGCGCATCCGCCAGCTGGACCCACACGGTCCAGACGATGATTTCCGCAATCGTCACTCCCGCCACCACCAGCCACAGCGATCTCAGGTTGCCGCCCGGAGTGATGACTTTCTTCGGAACATCCAGCCAATGGACGACCACGTATCGTTCGACGACGAATCCAAACAACAGCACGAGCAGGGCGAGGAATGGATGGTCCTTTCGAAGCCAGTACCAACCGGCCAGCGCCAGGAACTCGCCGATGGTCGCGACTCCAAACAGAAAGAGACTCTCTCCCCAGCCCGGGACCGGTTTCGAGACCGAAGCGCTATCTCCCATTCACGTAGTCTCCATATGAGTGAAGGGCATCACGACACGCCGGCAGCCTCACGTGAGCGGAGACTGCACGCCCGGCGTCAGCATCTGCGCGAAGCGGGCCGGGTCGGCGATGGACTGTTGCCGCATCCAGTCGTCCGCCGACTGGCGAAGCCTGTCGCCCTCAGGACCCTGAAGCAGCTCGCCTCGCCTTCGGCGCGTGGCGGCGAGGTACAGCCCCATGTGCGCGCGAAGGAACGCGGCCTCCGCCGTCTCGAGATGGGTCGCGGCTCGAGCCGGTGCGCCGCGCAGCGCGGCCACGCCGCTGAAGATCAATTCCGCCAGCGCCATTCCCCACGGCGCGCCGATCTTGTGCAGGCGCTGCGCATCCTTTTCCGCGCTCCGGATCAGCGTGGCGCGCTCCGCGCGATCGGTCGACGGATCGAGCGCCGCCGCGAGCGCGGCGCGGGCGCGCAGGTGAAGCGACTCGATCAGCACCGGCTGGACGCGCAGCAACAGCGTCCGGCCGAGATCGCGCCACTTTTTTTCGATCCACTTCCAGGCTCCAGTGCCGTCACCTGAGTACAGCAGGACGTTCGCGGTGGCCACCATCTCGTAGTAGTGCTGGTTGTGGAACCCCTTCTGGGACCAGCGCTCCATGCCTTCGCGGATCGCCTCTGACGCCCCGGCGACGTCATCGGTCGCCAGGTACGCGATATAGGAAATCCGCGTGCGCAGAATCGTCTCCGCATACCGCGCATCGCGCTCGCGCGCCGCTTTGAGGAGCGCGGGCAGCCGCCTCGAGAGCTCGCCGATTTCTCCGAGATAGAACAGCAGCAGCATCGTATAGAACTGCGCCGTGTCGATTTGCCACGCCACGCCGGTGCCGCGTTCGAGCAGGATCCGTTCCGCGCTTTCGCAGAGATCGCGCGCCACGATCCACTGCCCTTGCATGTAGGCGGCGCTGCCTTTGGCGAGCGTCAGCAGGCCGCGGGCCTCCGGGTTCTTGACCCGCCCGATCAGCCCTTCGGCAATCTCGATCATCCGCTCGTTCTGCGGCTGGCTGCTCGCGCCCACGATCGAGGTGTAGGCGAGCTCCATGGCCAATGCTCGAACGATCCGCAGCGGCTCGCCGGCACTCAACGCAAGCAGGAGATGGCGCGCGCCGAACTCGGCGGACCGGATGTGATCGACGATGGCGAGGCCGCTGGTCACCGACCAGCAGGTGTCCACCGCGACGAGCGCTCCGGGGTCGATCTCCGTCGCATCCCGCTCCGTGAATCGCAGGCCCCTCAGCTTGATGCGCGCGCGCAGCAGCAGCAGCGAGACCAGCGCCTGGCGCGGCGTCGGCGGCAGCCGGAGGCCGACCCGCCTCAGGACGTCGTAGACCACCTGCAGGCCTTCGTCGAGGTAGCCGCTCTGCAGCAATTGTTCGGCGGCGCGGCGTTTCAGCTCCAGTCCCTGGCCATCGTCCGAATGTGCCGCGGCCGCGAGGTAGGCCTGGGCCGCGTCGTAGCCGCGTCCGCTTGCCGCCAGCGCCTCGCCCAGCTTGATGCGCACCGCGCGGCGGCCGGCGTCCTCGAAGTAGCCGAAGTCGAGGGCGAACCGGTAGGCCTCGGCCGCGCGACCGAACGCCAGCGCCTCTCGTGCGCGATCGCCGGCGAGGATGGCGTAGACCGCGGCCGACTCGTTCTCGTCGGCGCCATGGAAATGATGGAGGAGCGCCTCGGGGTCCGCGCTGATCGAGTGCTGGAGTACCAGCGCCAGGCGTCCGTGCAGCTCCTTGAGGTCCGCGGGTGGAATGTCGGCCGCGATCGCTTCCCGGATGCGATCGTGGTAGACCTCGATCCTCTCTTCCGAACCGGCGATGCGCGAGCGGGTGAGTCGCGCCGCGCGCAGCGCCATCGAGTCGCCGAGCGCCGCCGGGCCGAGACCCGCCACCTCTCCGGCGATCGAGAGCTCCAGCGGACCGCCGAACACGGCGAGCACCTGCAGCAGGCGGCGGGCGCCGTCACCGAGCCACGCGGTCCGTGCGCGGATGACCGAATCGAGCGTCAGCTCGAGCGGGGTGTCCTCCGGAAACGCATCCGGCGCGGCTGTCTCCGTCGTCGGGGTCATCGCCGAATACTGAATGAGCTGGTTGATGAAGAACGGGCTTCGGCCCGACTCCCTGACGATCGAATCGATCGCCGCCGTCGCGCGATGTTTCAGCGTCAGCGTATCCGCCAGCTCGTAGGCTTCCGGGATCGAGAGCTCGTCGACGCCGACGGTCTGGACGGTGCAGCGCCCGCGGCGCAGCGCCGCATCGGCGGCTGCCAGCAGCGCGCCCAGCGCCGCGTTGGTCGCCCCTTCCTCCGTCCGATAACACCCGATGAACAGCAGCGGCGACGCTTCGTCCTCGAAAATCATGTCGGCGATG
>Ga0105242_10001786_pt1 | contig 16980 bp, 22 predicted proteins | sample KBSM24metaG_FD_81521 | JGI IMG/M metagenome (GOLD analysis project Ga0105242, IMG submission 81521) | Miscanthus rhizosphere microbial communities from Kellogg Biological Station, Michigan, USA - KBS M2-4 metaG | ecosystem: Host-associated > Plants > Roots > Rhizosphere > Soil | place... | reverse complement strand
GGTTTTCGCGCAAGATGACGCTGCCAATGCGATTGCTTTTTCACGCCTTCAGCGGAGGACTAGAGATGCTCAGAGTGATGGCCGGACTGGTGCTGTGTGTGGGGCTCGCGGCGGCCGCGTCGGCGCAGGAGGCGAAAGTGGCGCAGGGCGAGAAGTTGATCGCCGACCAGAAATGCACGTTGTGCCATTCGATCGGGGACAAAGGCAACAAGAAGGGGCCGCTCGACGGCGTCGGCGCCAAACTGAAGGCCGACGAAATCCGGGAGTGGATTGTCGACGCCAAGGGGATGACGGCCAAGACGAAAGCGACGCGCAAGCCCGAGATGAAGGCCTACGCGCTGCCCAAGGATGATGTCGACGCGCTGGTGGCGTATCTCTCGACGCTGAAGAAGTAGCGCTTTTTTGATCGCCCGAGACGTTCGTCTCATCCGCAGCCCGTTGTCCGTGGCGGGGATGGTGCTGACCACGATCAGCGCCGTCCTCTTCCTGATCGTTTTTTTCGCCGATCTGTTCGGCCTGCACTCGCCCCCCTACATCGGCCTGGTCTTCTTCGTCGTCTTGCCGGCGTGCTCGTGCTGGGCCTCCTGCAGTCCTGGCTGATCGTCCGGCCGAATCGAATAGCCGTGCGGCCGCGGCGTCGCACACTGGGGATTTTTCCGCGGCGCGCGAAGAAATCCCTGCGGGTGTGAGCCTGGTGTGCTATTCGGCACACGTCTTTCGCCAATTTCCTGACACAGTCGTCGGGCACTGGCCTTGCACTTGTGTCGACGCAAGTCGGCCTGGCGCCGCACTTCCGCCATTTCAGACCGGAGCATGACGACTATGAAACAACGCCGTGACGGGTTTCCGGCAACGACGCTGGTGATCGCGCTCGCGCTCGCCTGGGCGGTCGGCATCGGGCTCTCCGCCGGACAGACAACGCCGGGCGGAGCCACGCCCGGCACGCCGGCCGCGGCCGCGGCGCCTGCTGCGGGACGCGCCGTCGGGCCGGCTCCCGTTGCTGCCGCGCCCCAGGCCACCGGTTTCGTCGGCGACGACACCTGTACGACCTGTCATGAGTCCGAAGGCAAAGGCCTCTCCGCCACGCTGCACGGCAAGGCGCAGAACGTGCGCACGCCGGCGGCAAAGACCGGTCAAAGCTGCGAGACCTGTCATGGACCCGGCCAGGCGCATGTCGACACCGGCGACAAGACCAAGATCAAGCGGTTCACCGCGATGTCGCCCAAGGACGTGAACGCGACCTGTCTGACCTGTCACAGCAAGGGCTCGCACGCCCAATGGAACGGCGGCATGCACGACGCACGCAACGTGTCCTGTGCCAGTTGCCACAGCGTCCACAACCCGAAGTCGGAAAAGAGCCAGCTGAAGACGATCACGGCGGTCCAGACCTGCCAGGCCTGTCACAAGCAGGAAGCGATGAAGCTCCAGAAGTCGGGGCACATGCCGCTGCGCGAGGGCAAGATGGACTGCACCACCTGCCACGCGCCGCACGGATCGACCAACGTCCGCATGCTGAAGATCGGGAACACGATCAACGAGACGTGCGCGAGCTGCCACGCCGAGAAGCGCGGGCCGTTCCTGCACGAGCACGCGGCGAGCCGCGAAAGCTGCGCCAGCTGCCACGATCCGCATGGGTCGAACAACGATCGCATGCTGGTCGCCAAGGAGCCGATGCTGTGTCAGCGGTGCCATGTCTCCAGCCGGCATCCGGCCACGATCTATGACGGCACCCAGATTGCGGCCGCCAGCAACCGGGCGATCGGACGCAGTTGCGTCAACTGCCACTCGCAGATCCACGGGTCGAACAGCCCCGCGGGCGAGAAGTTCCTTCGATAACAGCAGGGGAATGTGATGCGCACCAGAGAAGTCGCCATGGTGGCCGCGCTTCTGCTGACGGCAGCAGGCGCCGCCGCTCAGGATGCCGCGAATTCGACCAACGCGGTCCAGAAGGACGTCGTCAAGACCGCCGCGGCCAACCCGGACATCCCGCTCGTCAACGTCGTCGACTTCGGCGTGCGGGGCACGTCGTTCGGCGAGGGGTCGGACCAGGCGCGCTATCAGCACTACCGCGACCTGCGGAACGGCGCCACCTTCGACCGCATCCGGTATTTCAAGGAGACCGACAGCGTCAAGTACAACTTTCAGGCCGACAACGTCGGCTACCGGGATCAGCGCTTCTCGGCGTCGTACCTGAACTACGGGAAGGTCAAAGCCAATTTCGAGTGGAACCAGATCCCGATCTTCTACAGCACGGACACCCGCACGCTGTACGACATCTCATCGCCGGGCGCCCTGCCGATGAGCGACGTGGTTCAGGCCGGGATTCAGAGCAAGGCGCTCACCCTCAACACCGCGATGAACGGCGCTTCGCCCTTCGAGATGCGGACCCAGCGCGACGTGGCCAATGCGTCCTTCAGCTACAGCGCCACGCCGAACGTCGATATCGGCGTCACCTTCAGGAACACCCAGAAGACCGGGACCCAGCCGTGGGGCGGCAGCTTCGGCATCAGCGGCGCGATTGCCACCGAGCTGCCGGTGCCGGTGGATCACCGGACGACCGACATCGGCACGAGCCTCGAGTACGCCAACGACCGCGGCTTCGCCCGGGTCAGCTACGACGGGTCGTTCTTCCACAACAATCTCTCGACGCTGACGTGGGACAACCCCTCACGGGTCACCGACTCGCCGACGCTCGGACCGGTCCAGGGCCGCATGTCGCTCTGGCCGAACACCGACATGAACACCGTCAGCGTGTCGGGCGGCCTGAAGCTGCCGGCGCACAGCAACGCGACGGCCTACCTCTCGTTCGCGGGGATGACCAACAACAACCCGCTCATCCCGTTCACCGTCAACACGCAGATCGTGTCGCCCGCGCTGTCGCGGCCGAACTCCGACGTGAACGCACGGGTCACCGCGATGAACTACACCTTGACTTCGCGCCCCGTGACCTCGCTGTGGTTCAGCGCCCGCTATCGCGTCTACGACTTCGACAATCGCACGGTGCCGTTCGCGGTGACCAACAGCGTCAACTACGACACGGCGATCGTGGCGCTCAACAACTCGAGCGAGCCGTTCGGCTCGGTCCGCCATACCTTCGACGCCGACGCCACCTATTCGCCGATCCGCTACGTCGGCTTCCGCGCCGGCTACACTCGTGAGGACGTCGATCGTACCTACCGGATCGTGGAGAACACGACCGAGAACATCGGCCGCGTTTCGGTCGATCTGACCGGGCTCGGCTGGATGACGCTGCGCAGCGTGTTCGAGCATTCGACGCGGACCGGCTCGCCGGTCGATGAACGGGAGCTCCTGTCGATCGGCGAGCAGCCGTCGCTGCGGCAGTACGACATTGCCGACCGCAACCAGAACCGTTTCAACACGATCCTGACGGTGATGCCGGCGTCGATGTTTTCCGTCAACGCCAGCGCGGGCATCGGCTCGCTGGACTACCCGGGCACGAACTTCGGCATGCGCTCCGGCGACAGCCACTTCTATTCGATCGGCGCCGACTACGTGCCGTCCAACAAGGTATCGCTCGGGGCCACCTACGGCTACGAGGCGTACGACTCGCTGCAGGCGTCGCGGACGGCCAACCCGCTCCCGGATCCGCAATTCCTCGACCCGCGCCGCAACTGGACTGACAACGCCGCCGATCGCACCAAGACCTTCGGTGGCTCGATGGACCTGATCAGGGTGTTCAGCCGCACCGACATCAAACTGGCCTACGACTCGAGCCGCGGAGAGTCCACCTACACCTACGGCCTGGTGCCGAACACGGTCCTGCCTCCGCCGCTGCAGCTCACGCCCGTGACCAACGTGCTTCAGCGCGCCACGGTCGACGGCCGCTACTTCATCACCAAGCAATTCGCGGTGGGGGTCGTTTACTGGTTCGACAAGTATCAGGTGAGCGACTTCGCGTTGAGCCCGGTCGCGAGTCTGGCGCAGCCGGCAACCGGCACACCGACGTTGATGATGGTGGGATACTTCTACGCGCCGTACACGGCCAACACCGTGATGGGGCGCATCACGTATCTCTGGTAGGGCGCTGCCACCGGCCCGAAAGAATCTCCACCCCCTCCCGACCTTCCCCCTTCCGACGTCCGGAGTCCGTTGCCCGGGCCAGAGGTTTCTGGTGGCGAAAGCTGGCGGCAATCCGGCGCCGACCAGGCATGACGCTTGCGACTGCCTCGATGGGTGCGTTCATCGGCGTGACCATCCTGATGTTGCCGGTTGGTCTGGTGATCGGACCGATCGGGTTGGCAATGTTCGTGGGCGGGCTGACCGTCCGGATCCGCAAGGACTAGGTATGGTGGATCGACAGAAGATTGAAACGATCTTGATGCGCCGTTTTCCCGGCGCGACGCGTGAGCAGATTGCCGTGTCCGCCAACGCGATCATGGGCCTCGACGAAGAGTGGGAAGAGATCCACTGCCATGAGTTCGCGGCGCTGGCCGCCCAGATGGAGAACGGCGGCGAGTGGCGCGTCTTGAGGCGTCGGGCGCTGTAGCCGACGCGGAGAGTTGGCCATCGCGTGCTGTGGGCTTCGCGGTGGCGAATCGCGCGGCGGCAGGCGGCAGGAGGTTGCCATGCGAGAGATTCGACGAATCGTGTGTCCGATCGACTTTTCGCAGGCGTCGCAGGCGGCGCTCGATCAGGCGGCGGCGATCGCCGACTGGTTCGGCGCGGCGATGACCTTGCTGCACGTCGCCTCGCCGGCACGGGTCCTCGAGGGGCCGTTGCTGTTCGCGGCGCTGCCGGCGGGCGCCGTCGCCGATACGGCCGTATCCCGGGCGCGGCGCGCCCTCGAGGAGTACGTGCGTCCGCTCCGCGATCGCGGACTGGCGGTCGACGCCGTCGTCCTCGAAGACGCCGACGTCGAAGGACGCATCCTGGCGATTGCAGGGACCCTGCACGCCGATCTCCTGGTCATGGGCACCCATGGCCGCTGCGGCCTCGACTGGCTGATTGTGGGCTCCGTGACCGAACACGTCCTGCGGCACGCCGCCTGTCCGGTCCTGACCGTGCCACCCGCCGCGACGCGCCGCGCGAGGCCGCCGTTCAAGCGTCTGTTGTGTCCGATCGACTTCTCCGAACCATCGCTCGAGGCGCTGCGGTTCGTCGTGCCGATCGCCGAGGAGGGCGACGCCCGTCTGACGTTGCTGCACGTCCTGCCGGACTCGGCAACCCCGGATGGCTTCGTTCTGGCGGAGACGGCGTTGGACCGCGCCCGCCGCGAGGCGCCGACAAAGCAGCGGCTCGAGGCGCTGGTACCCAAAGAGGCGGCGACGTTCTGCGATCCGGTCACGAAAGTTACCTGGGGGACACCCTATCGATCGATCGTGGAGGTGGCGGCCGACGAGGCCAGCGACCTCATCGTGATGGGAGCCGGCAAGCACGGGCTGCTCGATCGCATTCTGCACGGTACCAACGTGCCTCAGGTGATCCGGCACGCCACCTGCCCTGTACTCACGCTCTGCGCGTAAGGCGCGGCACGCACCGCCCAGCGGTGCCTTCGCGGCGCTTCCACGCCGGCATCGCGCTGGATCGTCGCGACGCGCATGTTCCCGCTGTCTGTGCTGATCCTGTCGCGCCCGGTCGCTCCGGGGCGCCGGATCGTTCTTCTCTGGCGATGGCGGGAACGTCTTGAACATCTCTCCGACGCTTTATCCAACTTCCGACAAATGCTCTTTGGATCGCGAGGGCGCGTGCTCGTGTGCGCGCTTCGGCGTCTGCTAGGGCCTCAGCTTCACACCGAACAGAAGCCGCGATCCGGAAACAGCGATTCGAGCTGGTCCCGGAACGAGTCGTACCGCAATGTTGGCGGTTGTTTCCTGATTGGTCACCTGATCGGCGTTGACAATCGTCGAGAGCCGCACCGGCACGTCAGTGGTGGGGCCACCAAAATAGCGATACCCGGCGACGATGGCCGCATGCCTGCCGAGAGGAAGGCTGACTTCTCCGCCCGCGTTGAATCCGACGACGTTCGTGGGTTCAAGCGAGACGGCCAGATGATATTCGTCCGAGAACAGGACCGAGTGCCCGCCCAACCGGAACGAGGTGTATCCGAGCGGCTGTACCGTTCCACTCAGCCGGTAGTAGCTCAGACCTCCTGACACCGTGGCATTCAGCTTGTCAGGCCGACCCAGTCGCGCAACGGGGTTCACGGCAATCGTGAGCTGCGTGAGAGAGCCGCTCGTGTCGGGCCAGGGGATTGACTCCTGAAGGGTGAATGTCTGGGCCTGCGAATCAGGCGGCTGGCGGCTGACATACGTCAATGCGAGCGCATACGGGCCGTTGCTGCCGCTCAGATCCATCGTGGCACGGTTGACCAGAATCTGAAGACCAAGATGAGTCGTCGGGAAGAGATTGACGCCGGCCTCGAACCCGAAGTCACGTCCGGCCTCGAGCGCCAGCGTCTGCCCGCTGCGACTCATGAAGTCGCTCGTGAAGAGCAGAGGCGGCGAGTAGGACGACACCAGGTCGCCGACCGGCGCCGCAAGCACCGTGCTCACCCCGCCCCATAGTTCGACTCGCATTGGCAACGAGGCATCCGCTATGGTCTGAGCGACTGCCGATCCTGTGAAGCCGGCAAGGGTGAAGGCGACGAGGAGCGTCAGTCTGAACATGTGTCTCCGCCGACGATGCAGGCGGCGCCTCGACGTCACTCGAGCGTGCACCGGATACAGCTGACGGCGGTTGGCACGGCCGTCAGACGCGCGGCGCCAATGGACCTGCCGCACGCTGCGCACACGCCGTAGGTCCCATGCTCGATCCGCTGGAGCGCGCCGCGGATCTGCCGGACCTCGCTGAGCGTCATCTCATCCAGACCTTCCAGCACGTCGTCATTCTCCAACTCGTTCGCGCGCTCCGTCCAATCGCGGTCGTGTGCCGACCGTAGGTCGCCTTCGATTCTCCCGACTCTCTGCACCAGCTCGGCGAGCCGTTGATGGAGCTGCGTGCCAATCGCATCGTAGTTGGACATCTCGTCACTCCATGGTGGTGGCCGGCGTGCAAGCGCAGGTTGACGATGTAGTCGTGTGCGTTCCTGTTGATCCACACGCAAGGGAGATACCGCGCGCACGCCGGTGTGCGCTCAACGCCCCGCCGGAATTCCGGCTGGTACGCCGCATGCGTTGGATTCTCTGAACACCAAGAAGGGGAGGGCTCCACGATGACGACAACAGCCGCATCTATCGTCATATGTCCTGAGTGTGGATCGGACAATGAGATGCTCAACCACGACCGGCGGTCGTCGCTCGTCTATGGGTGCAAGGTCTGCCTTCACGAGTGGCAAATGGACGCTGGCGAAGAACTGGTAGAAGAGGTCCTGTCAGTGCCCGAGCCTCCGCCAACAGCGAAGTCCGGGTCGCGCCTGGTTTGAGCAGGGCCCTTGCTGTACGCTCTGAGCGTGGTCATGTGCCGGGAATCCGGTACAACGCTCGCGGCAGAAAGGCCGTAAATGAGCCACAAGCACCTGCTCGTCCAAGCTCATTGGTTCTCCCGCGCTCTCTCCTGGTCGGCGTCGCTGTCAACCCGCACCAACACACATGGGCTTGGCGAGGATTGTCATGGCACATCGTGAGCGTCATCGGAGCGAGCGGATTGGCTGGCTTCGCGCCGCAGTACTCGGAGCCAACGACGGCATCGTTTCCACTGCGAGCCTGGTCGTCGGGGTCGCTGCGGCCAACGCAACCCGCCAAGGCGTGTTGGTCGCTGGCATTGCCGGCCTCGTCGCAGGTGCATTGTCAATGGCGGCGGGTGAGTATGTGTCAGTCAGTTCTCAAGCCGACACTGAGCAAGCGGATCTGAGGCGGGAGCGACAAGAGCTCGCGACCGAGCCCCAGGCGGAGGAGGACGAACTCACGCGCATCTACGAAGGGCGAGGCTTGGAGTCCGCACTCGCCCGCACGGTGGCACGGCAGCTGATGGCCAAGGGAGCGCTCGCCGCGCACGCCCGCGACGAACTCGGGCTGACCGATGAGCTCGCGGCGCGCCCGCTGCAGGCCGCGCTGGCGTCGGCAGTCACGTTCGCCGTCGGCGCCGGGGTGCCGATTCTCACAATCCTCATGACGCCCACCACTATGTTAGTACCCACCGTCGTAGTGGTGTCGTTGTTGTGTCTGGTGGCGCTCGGGTCGATCGCCGCTCGAGTCGGTGGCGCGCCCATGCTGGTCGGCGCCGCAAGAGTCGCCGTTTGGGGAATGTTGGCGATGCTCGCGACGGCCGCGGTCGGTCGTCTGTTCGGCACCACGGTCGGATGAAACATTCAGCGCCCTGCGCCTCCCGCTCGTGCAGTCGGGTGAGCACCGGATTCGTTCAGGCGCAGGTCGGCTTGGGGCGCCCCCGGGTGACCCGCGTTCCGTTGATGGTCGGCAGCGCCGGCGCGTTGCTCGGCGACGTGGGACTGCGGCAGCCTTGAAGTATCGCTCTCCTTCCCTGTCGGATGATCAGCCCACACGAAAGTTCATCGTGCATTCATCTTCGTCGCTGCACATCGGTTTTTGTTCGCGCGCAGTGCATTCTATAGGGACGCCGCGATGCGAATTCTCCTGGTTGAAGACGAGCGCTCCGCCGCGCGAATGACCGCCAAAGGGCTGCGGGAACATGGCCATGCCGTTGACGTCGTCGGCGACGGCGTCTCCGCCGTTCGACACGCGGCGACGGTGGCCTACGACATGGTGATCCTCGACCTCTCGCTGCCAGTCAAAAACGGCCTCGAGGTGTGCCGCGAGCTGCGGTCGACGGGCGACGCGGTGCCGGTGCTGATGCTCACGGCACGCGACGCGGTGGAGGATCGCATCGTGGGGCTCGACGCGGGCGCTGACGATTACTTGACGAAGCCTTTTCATTTCGGCGAGTTACTCGCGCGCGTGCGGGCGCTGACCCGTCGTCGAGCACTGCCGATTCTCCCTGAACATCTCAGGTGTGGACGGCTCGCACTCAATACCCGGACCCAGGAGGCATGGAGCGACGGTCAGCCGATCGAGCTCACCGCCCGCGAATATGCGTTGCTCGAGTACCTCTGCCGAAAAGAGGGCGCCGTGATCTCCCGCGAGGAACTCGCCGAACACGTCTGGGATGACCGGTACGACCCCTGTTCCAACGTCATCGACGTCTACGTCCAACGGCTGCGCCGCAAGCTCGATCGCGGATCGCAATCGTTCATTCGGACGCGACGTGGCGCAGGGTACCAGTTGATCGGACTGGGCGGGGATGCCGAATGAGCGGTTCCATTCGCGCCCGGCTGACCGTGTGGTACAGCGCCGTGATGGTCGTGGCGCTGGCCGCCTTCAGTGTCGGCGTGTTGTGGCTGCACGCGCGCTGGGGTCGAGCGCAATTCGATTCCGAACTGGCGAGTCTGGGCGCCGCGGTATCGCGCGTGATGCAAGAGGAGTTGAGTGAAAGCGGCAACCTCAAGAAAGCGGTGTCCGAGACCCGCACGTCGATGGATGTGCCCGGCCGCGCGACAGCGATCCTCGATCTCCAGGGCACGCCGATGTCAGCTCAGTGGCATGGCTTTTCGTACGATGCCACGATGCTGCCGGCCGGCGCATTGTCGCAGCCGCGTTTCGCGACGGTTGCCGAGCGCGGTGCTGAATGGCGTGTGCTCCTGCGCCGCGAGTCATCACCTGCGGGTGACTATGTGATTCTCGTCGCCGGGACACTCGATCAGCTTGGACAGCAGCACGTGCTGTTGACGCGGATCTTGCTGGTGGCGATGCCGTTAATCGTGCTGGGGACGGCGGGCCTGTCCTGGTGGGTGGCCTCGTCAGCGCTGCGGCCGATGACGATCATGGCCACCCAGGCCGAGGCCATCACGGTACGGTCGCCCGAATGGCGGCTGGACGCGCCTGCCGTGACCGACGAACTCGGCCAACTCGCGCGGGCGTTCAATCGACTACTCACTCGGCTGGAGATCGCGTCGCAGACGCAACGCCGGTTCATGGCTGATGCGTCGCACGAACTGCGCACGCCGGTGTCAGTGATCCAGACAGCCGCAGAGGTGACGCTCGAACGCAAGGAGCGGGAAGGCTGGGAGTATCGTGAAGCGCTGACGATCGTGAACGAGCAGAGCGCCCGTCTCAGCCGCATGGTCGAAGACATGTTCCTGCTCGCTCGGGCGGACGCCGGCGGACAGCGGTTGACCCAACGCCTGCTGTATGTCGACGAAATCGTTGCCGAGTGCGTGCGGGCCGTCTCGGTGGTCGCCGCAACCCGGGACATCAACCTCACGACCGTGCTCCAGCCGGACGTGTCGGTCGAGGCCGATGATGGACTGCTTCGCCAGTTGGTGACGAACCTGCTCGACAACGCGGTGCAGCACACTCCTCGCGGTGGTTCAGTGACCGTCATCGTCGACACCGATGACACCTTCGCACGCATCAAGGTGTCCGATACGGGGCCCGGTATCCCGCGCGCCGATCGCGAGCGTGTGTTCGAACGCTTCGTGCGTCTCAATCCCGCGCGCTCCACGACGTCTGGCTCCGGCCTCGGACTTCCCATCGCCCGTTGGATCGCCGAGCAACACGGGGGGACGCTGACCCTCGAGCCGGGCGCGGCGAGTGGGTCCTTGTTCATCGCGCGTCTGCCGCTGAAACAGCACCATCGAGCCCGTGTCGCGGTGGCCGGCGGTGTCGAAGACCACGAGGCGTGACGGAATCGACGAGGAAGATGAACCGCAGGTGAATCCGGGACATCTCTTCCTCTCGAGAGGACACTACGGCGGTTTGAAACCAAGTGCCTTCTGCCATGACGGTGGCAACGTTGTTGCTCCCTGTCCGGTTGTCGGATTTTGTCCGTGCGCGATGGATCCGATTCTTTCGAGGAAACTTATGCGGTCACTGACACTCGGCGTGATTACCATACTCTTGGGCGCATCATCCGCAGCAGCAGACCCGGTCGATCTCGCGCTGAATCCGTTCTCGACTCGATCCGCTCAGGACCCATGGCACATGTCGTGGCCGTCGTGCGTCGAGCCGACCACACGCGCCATTCCCGCGCCGTCACTGGTCTTGTCACCCTGGTTGCTCCAGCCTGACGGTGCCCAGCCGGTTCATGCCGTGGCGATCGAACATAGCGACGGCTATCAGACTCGAGCGAAGATTCACAAGTACGCGAGCTTCGCCACGCTGCCGCTGTTTGCCGCCGAAGTGGCGCTCGGCCAGTCCCTCGATGGGTCCAAGGACGGCAAGAAGAGCGCGCACGCGGTGGTCGGCGCTGGGATCGTCGGCCTCTTTGCGGTGAACACTGTCACCGGCGCCTGGAATCTATTCGGCGAGGGGCGGCAAGAAAAGGAGGGGCGTACCTTGCGACTCGTTCACGGGTTGCTGATGATGGCTGCCGACGTCGGTTTTCTCGCCACGACGGCGTCGGCGCCCAGTACCGGGCGCAACGGTGCGCTGACCTTTGAGGCGAACAGGACGACCCATCGCAACCTCGCGATCGCCTCCATCAGCGTCGGTACCGCCGGGTATCTGTTGATGCTGTTCGGGAATCATTGACGTGTGGAACCATCTCATCGAATCCTGGGTGTCGCTCTACGCCAACCACGCCGCGCTTCGCACCGGGATCGAGTTCATCCATGTCGGCGGCCTCGTGGCCGGCGGCGGCTGCGCGATTACGGCGGATCTCGCCACCATCACGGCAGCGCGCGAGCGGTCTGGCGTGCCGACGGCACCACTGCACCTGTTGAAGCAGACGCATCGCCTCGTCGTCTTGGGACTGGTGGCCTTGACGATGAGCGGCGTGCTGCTGTTCGGTGCGGATGTCGAGACGTTTCTATACTCCAGAATTTTCTGGCTCAAGATGGGACTGATGGTGTTGTTGCTCATCAACGGGCTGCTGCTGTTGCGCGGCGAGCGACAGGCGCAGCGTGGCGAGCCGCATGCCTGGGCACGACTCCACTACACCGCCGTGGCCAGCCTCGTGCTCTGGTTCTTGACGACGCTGGCGGGCGTTGCGCTGCCAAATATCGGATAGGGACCATGCCGAAAGAAACCGACCGCGTCAAAGAGTTCACATGCGAGACCGAGGTGTGTGCCGCGCAAGCGAGCCGACGAGAGTTCCTCCAATCGGTCGGTTGTTTCGGAGCGTCGGTCGCGATGCTCGGCGTGTCGTCAGCCGAGGCGCTGGCCCTGCCAGTCTTCATGACGGAAGGCAGCCAGGTCGGCGGTGAAAGCAGGTATCCGATTCCTGCGACCGATAGCGTGAACGTGGATCGGACGGCGCAACTGATCGTGGCGCGCTCGCAGGGCCACGTGTTCGTGTTTGCGCTCGCGTGCCCGCACGAGAACAACGCCGTGAAGTGGCTGCCAAAGGACCATCGCTTCCAGTGCACGAAACATGATTCCCGGTACCAGCCCGACGGCGTCCACACCTCCGGGCGGGCGACCCGGAACATGGATCGGTACGTGATCCGGCGCGACGGCGACTCCGTCGTCGTCGACCTGCACCGGTGGATCCAATCGGACAAGGATCCGGCGGGATGGGCCGCCGCGACCATCGCGATCTAGCATCTGACCGTACTCAGTGGCATGTCGGCGGCGCACCCGAATCAGGCACCCTTCCTGGCGACTACCTCGGACGAGCCAGGACCTTCACGGCGAAGCCCGGATCGAGTACACGCACCAGGGGCGGCTACGTTCGACCCACCAATCTGCCCCGGCCTGACCGGATTCGAATTCATCACAGATTCATGTTCACGAGAACGCGGGCTCGGAACGATAGACTAGGGCCCAGCAGAAGCTCAGTTGAGGAGGTTCGTCATGCGCAGAGAGCTGTTACTGGTTGCCATCGGGTGTGCCGTCGCGGTAACGACCTCGACGGTGTTCGGGCAGGATTCGAAAGTGGAACGTGGGAAGTATCTCGCCGAAGAGGTTGGTAGGTGCCAAGAATGTCACACACCGAAGGCCGACACCGGCGAGTTCGACAAGTCGCGATGGATGAAGGGCTCAACACTCATCGGCGTTCCGTCTTCGCCCGTCGCGGACTGGCATCAGAAGTCTCCCGATCTCACCTCGACCAGTGCCCTCTGGACGAGATGGGGCCAGGACGGATTCTCGAAGTTTCTACAAACGGCGAAGAATCCGCGCGGCGGCAAGGCGGGACCGCCGATGCCTGCGTACATGCTCAAAGCTGAAGACGCAGACGCCATCGCCGCGTATCTGAAATCGCTGCCCTGATGTTCCTGTCCCTGCGGAAGGTTGAGCGCGGCGGAGCCTGTGTGCCGTGCCGAAGGCGGACGACCGGACGTTCTTCCATGGTGCGAACGTCGAGTTTAGTGTCAACGCCAAGCGGTGCGACACGAAGGGCTTTACGTCAGAGATTCGCCTGGGTGCGCGGCCATGTGTCTCACGAAGTCGGCCTCGGTCAAGATGCCCGCGAGCCGCCCGTGCTCGACGACCGGCAGGCAGCCGTACTTGTGGTCCAGCATGATTCGCGCCGCCACTGAGATATCGTCGTCAGGACCGATCGTCTCGATGTGCCACGACATGATGTCGTTCACCGTCCCGCTGTGTTGAAAGAGAGCTCGCTGCAGGACATCTCGTTGCGAGACCACTCCGACGACCGTTCGCTGCTCGTCGACCACCGGCACGTGCCGGATCCGTCGTTCGTCCATCATGCTCAGGACGTGTGAGATCGATTCGCGAGCGCCGACACTGACGACCGTGGACGTCATGAGATCGCGCACGTGAAGAGTCGACATCGGACGCCTCCTTCTTGTCCCCGCCGCTGTCTAGTCGCGAGAGTAGTGCCGGCGCCAGTACTCGACCTCCTCGAGGGAACGGCGTATCGAATACACCGACTCGGCCAGGCCAAGTTGGACGCCGGCCCGATCCGAAGCTTCGGACAAACGATCTTCGATCCGTTCGATCACCCGCTCCGCCAGTGACTGCAAGGCGACGATCTGGTCCGAGGACGCCTGATCGGGCGGTCCGTCAGGGATGGTCCGCAGCCCCGCGATGAAGTTGGTGATCGCGCGTTGACGACGCCGGCTGGAGCCGGTGTCGTCGAACACCGACTGGCCTTGTTGCATCAACATCGCAAACGAGTCAGAAGTCATCGGCCATCCTCTTTCACGGGTGATGACTCAAGAACGGTGCCACCCCGGCGGCCCTCGCAAGCGGCAGGCTTCACCAAGCGCGGACCTGGCTCGCAGTGTGGAATTCTTCCCGAGCAGACGGGGAAATTCTCGCGCTCGAGAAGGGGGATGGCCGCGCCCGTCCCCGATTTCCTGCCGATCTACGCTGGCCCGGCCTTTGCCTCCGACCTTCGTAAGAGGCCACCGTGTTCAACTCAGACCATCAGACCAGCAACGTGACCGGCATCGATGTCCGCACCCTTCCTCCCGGAACCGAAGTGACGATGGACACGGCCAATTCGCACTATCGCTTCGTCATCCTCGATGACGGCGAGCGAAGAGCGCTGGTGCACGGTGGCCGCTACTTCGACAATGAGGCGGAAGCGCGAATCGAGGGCTCCACGCTCGGAGGCACCCTTCTGTGGGTGGGGTGGATCGCACGGGGCCTCTGCCTGGAATTGTCGGTTCACGGCAGACGAGTAGGCACCTCCCGGGTCCGCTCGATTGCGATTACGACCGCTCCCCGCCACGCCTGAACCGCCGGAATTCCGGCAGCGAAGCAGCCGCGCCGTTCATCCCCTGCGTCTGGTCGTATCCCTCCCCACCGTTCCTCAGGCGCTTTTCGCCGCCGCGGACTATTCCGCACGCCGTTGAGAATTCCCCGGCGTGGCTCGCGACAATCCGTCTGCGGCGCCGAAATCATTGACAAACTCCTCGGAACCCCAGCGGCACTCCGTTTGCGTTTGTTCGCAGAAGATGCGAAGAGGCCGGCCAGTCGGGCCGGTTTTCATCGCGAACAGGAGAAGGCATCATGATCAGAAACCTCGCGCTCTCGTTGGTCGTTCTTGCCGCAACGGCCGCGGCGTCCTCCGCACAGACCGGCAACGCGCCTGGCCGCTACGATCCGGCCGCCGAGGCCACGTACGCGGGTGTGGTGACGAGCGTCATCAGCGTCGCCAGCCCCGACGGTACCATCGGCGTGCACCTCAATCTCAAGACCGCGACCGGCTCGGTGGTCAAGATCCAAATCGGTCCCGCGGTGTTCATCGGCATGAACAACTTCTCGTTCCTGGTCGACGATCTCATCCTCGTCACCGGCGCCGGCGTCAGCCATGCCGGCGAACAAGCCGTGTGGGCGCGGCAGGTCTCCAAGGGAGGGCACACCCTCGTGCTGCGCAGCGCCGACGGCACCCCGCGCTGGCCGCTCGCGACGGCTGACGACCCCGACGGCTGCGGCGTGTCTCACGACCCCGTCCGGTACTAGTCGCAGGCGGATGGCGTCATCGGCCGCGTGAAAGGATGTGTGTCATGCGTGCGTTCAAGCTCGTCGTCGTATCGCTGCTGTTGTGCGGGTTCAATGGGGGAATGGCCGCGGCCACACGAGGCGGATCGGCGGACGCTCGCCAGTGGGCCGTCGTCTACCTCCACGAGCCGACCCTGGTCGGTTCGACGATCGTGCAAGGCCCGGTTATCTTCACCCATGACGAGGGAAAGATGGCGCGCGGCGAGCCGTGTACGACGGTGCAGCTCTTCGAGCCAGGTCTGGGACCGGCCGAGCCGATCGCGTCGTTCCATTGCACGCCCATCCGGCGTTCGCCGGTCACCACGTTCACGATACGGACGCGTCCCAACACACAGGATGGCATCGGCTGCGTGTTGACCGAGTATCAGTTTGCCGGCGATTCCGAGGGGCACGGCGTCCCGCAAACCGGCGCTGCGCACTAGCGTGAACCACCCGACGTCCGCCGTCCTGACGCTGAGGCGTCGAGCGGCGGACGGTCCCGCCTGGACGATCTCTCCGAGTGTCCAACCTGAGAAAGGAATTCAGTATGCCGACCGATGAAATGGCGACCATAACTTCAGCGGCGGCCGGCGTGGCCGCGAGCGGCCTGATGAAGGCGCTGGTCTACCACGGGCCCGGCCAGCGCGCCTGGGAGCACAAGGCCCGGCCCGTGCTGCGCGATCCGGGAGATGCCATCGTCCGGATCACCACCACGACGATTTGCGGCACCGATCTGCACATCATGAAGGGAGACGTGCCGAGCGTGACGCCCGGGCGCATCCTCGGGCACGAAGGCGTCGGCGTCGTCGAGGCCGTTGGGCCGGCGGTGTCGGCCTTCCATCCGGGCGACCGCGTGCTGATCTCGTGCATCAGCGCCTGCGGAATCTGCGATCTGTGCCGGCGCGGCATGTACTCGCACTGCCGGACCGGCGGCTGGATCCTCGGCAATACCATCGACGGCACGCAGGCGGAGTACGTGCGCACTCCGCACGCCGACACCAGCCTGTACCACGTGCCGGCCGACGTCGAGGACGAAGCGCTCGTGATGTTGAGCGACATTCTTCCCACCGCGTTCGAATGCGGCGTGCTGAACGGCAAGATCCAGCCGGGAGACACGGTTGCGATCGTCGGCGCCGGTCCGATCGGCCTGGCTGCGCTGCTCACGGCGCAGTTCTATTCGCCCAGTGCGATTCTGATGATCGACCTCGATGCCAATCGGCTGAAGGTGGCGCGGGATCTCGGCGCGTCAACGCTCATCGACAGCTCGGATGGCCTTGCGGCAGAGCACGTCATGAAACTGACGGATGGCGCGGGAGTGGACGTGGCCATCGAAGCGGTGGGCGTGCCGGCGAGCTTCGACATCTGTCAGGCGATTCTCGCCCCGGGCGGACGTCTTGCGAACATCGGCGTCCACGGCAAGCCGGTCAGCCTGCGCCTCGAGAAGCTGTGGGATCGCAACATCGCGATTACCACCCGGCTGGTCGATACCGCGGCGACGGCGATGCTGCTGAAGCTCGTCGCGTCCGGGAAGCTCCACCCGGGCAAGCTCGTGACGCACCGCTTCGCGCTGTCCGACATCATGAAGGCGTACGACACGTTCGGGAACGCCGCGCAGGAG
>Ga0105242_10001785_pt1 | contig 16982 bp, 11 predicted proteins | sample KBSM24metaG_FD_81521 | JGI IMG/M metagenome (GOLD analysis project Ga0105242, IMG submission 81521) | Miscanthus rhizosphere microbial communities from Kellogg Biological Station, Michigan, USA - KBS M2-4 metaG | ecosystem: Host-associated > Plants > Roots > Rhizosphere > Soil | place... | reverse complement strand
GGCGACACGTCCGCGCCGAACGGCAGCCGTTCCTGCAGGCGCGCCAGCCGGCGCAGCAGGATCGCGTACGGGCCATCCTTCATCGGCTCGTTCTGCTTTTCGTCCTCGATCGTGTGGAAGCGGTCCAGGCCTTCCGTCTTGTACACGAGCTCGGACGAATCGTCGAACAGCACGGCATCGCCGTCGAAGGCGATGCGCACCTGGTCCTCCGGCGGCGCCTCGCCCGCATGCGGCGGCGGCTTGAGGATCGCGGCGGCGCAGGCCTGCGCGTCGATCACGCGCTGGGCATCCTCGACATTCGTCGTCAGGAACAGGTCGACGGCGAAGGCGTCCAGGTAGTCGACGACGGACTCGCCGCCGGTGAACGCATGGCGCGAGATCGGCAGGCCGCGCGAGCGGATGTTGTTGAAGACGCGCACGCCGGTCTCCGGGCTGTTGCGCGACATGACGACGACTTCCACCAGGGGCTTAGCCTCGGACGGCGCATAGCGGTTCAGGCCCAACAACGCACGCACGAGGGCCATGCCGGTGCCGTCGCGCAGCGGCTCGTTCTCGCGCTCCAGCATGTAGGCACGGTATTCCTCCAGCGCGCTTTGTGGGTTCTTGATGGATCTCGCTTTGTAGATGGCGTCGGCTTCGGCCAGGTCGAACAGGGCGGTGGCCGAGATGCCGACCACGAGGGTATCGGAAAGGTCGAGGGGCATGGCGATCGGATTCCTTGGTTGCGGAAGACTGCGCATGGGCAGTGTAACGGATGAGCGGCGCCGGATGGATACCGCCCGTTAATATTCCATCCGGAAATTATCGGGGGCGGGGGCGGGAGGCGCTTGAGGTCGAGCAAGCTATCGTCGGCAGGGCTGAGCGGGCACAAATTATTGATGCTATTCGGGTAGCACGATATGGGCATGAAGTCACGAGACGGGGAACGACATGGCCGACCAGACTGTCCAGCACTCGATGCACCCGGCGGCGACATGCCCCAGCCCACTGGAGCGGCTGCGCGAAATCCGCCAGCTCGTGCACGCGAACAATCGCTCCTGCCTGCCGGATGAACTCATCGTGTGTCAGATCTACATGGAATCACGCTTCGACAAATGCGCCCAGCCGCAAGGCAGCAGCGCGCGTGGGCTGATGCAGTTGCTGAAGGTGGCGAACCGGGAGCTGTTCCGGCTCGATAACCTGTGTAAGCCGCTGGGCGAACGCTGTGCCGAGCCGGCTCTGTATGCCGAGGCGGATGCTTTTCACGCCAGCCCTGCGTTCATCGACGAGGCGACGAACATCCAGATGGGGACGCGTTACCTGCAGGTGCTGATCGACAGGGCGCGCCGCGCGCATTGCGCGGACCCGATCGCGGAAGCGTACATGGATTACCGGGGCGTGCGGAATGGTGTTTATTACCGCAAGATTCGGGCGGCGGCGGACAGGCTCAGGCGGGATGCGGATGATATCGGGGCGTTGCAGGCGATGACGGCCTAACTTGTCCGCATGTTTGCCGGTCACCGCGTGGCCTGCCCAGCATCCTTTTGCGCATTCACGGTACATCAAAAGATGTCGAATCATGCTTCACACTTGAGTTCGGTTTATTGCGCTCTATGTATTGGGAAGTGCCGCTTATGACTATTTTCGGTCTTCTCTCATGAGCGCATGTGGACATCCATATCCCGGGCAACCAGGGCCCGAGGACATGTCAGGAAAAAGAGTGATCCATGCGGTAAGGCTTCCATAGTCGTCACGGACTAATGGTTCGTCAAGTTTGCAAATCATCACCAATATGTTTGCGCGGCATTCCACAACATGGTCCGGCGTACCTATTTGCCGGTAAACTTCCGGTTCAAAGTAGCGAGCTGCGTGCGGAAAATAGCTTACATTTGCTAGGTCAAGAACGCTTCGACGAAACGCCATCGTAATCATCTCATCAATGTTAAATGGAAGGCGCTTCGGAATCGGCGTTGGGTTGCCTCCGTCAAAAATGGGCGGCTCAGCAACTTCTTTTCCCTCGATTAGTAGAGATTTTTGTGCCGTGCAATTCGAATTCGTATCACACGCTACGTCGATGACTTGCTCATAACGGCCATGTTCATCCTGCCCAGGGGAAAATTTAAAACGCCCATTCCAGCCGCCAGCGCGATGGTTGGTGGACGTGTCGGCAGTGACCTGATTCTGGCGCAAACTTTCCTCAATTTTTGTGCATATGTCCTCCTTTGGGGTAACGCCATTTGATGGTCTGATTGGCGTTGCCTCTCCAATGTGGCGCACCTCGCAGTCGGTCTCCGGCTTTTGTCTTGCGTGTGCGGAGTCGGTAAGAAAAGGTAAGCCTAGTAAGATCGATGTCAAGAAAACGGTCTTATTGAGTTTAGTGTGCATTGCAATCCTCAGTGTAATAAGGTATAGCCGGGACGCTTGGCAGTTGCGGGCGGTCGTTTATTTTCGAAGTGTCGGTGATTACGTTTCAGGTGGTCGGGGTACGCTCTTCGTTGGTTTGCGGGATCTCGTCGCCACCCTCCCGTACTTTGATGAAGGTTCCATCGGGCCGACTGCGCTTGAGCCGCCAATGCAGCTTGATGCCGTTGTCGGTCCAAACGAAATAGAGATAGATAACGCTGCTGGCTACTTTGTGAGGCTCGACATTGCGCGTGGCCACGGCGATTTCGTCTCGCACCTCTTGAGGAATGCGACTGCGGATGACAATGCGTTCGTTTTTGCGTGGGAATGTGCTATAAAACGCGATAGCGCGAAAATGAAACTTTGTGTCAGGCTCGCCCGGTGCGGGCGAAATCGCGGCAGGCGGAAATAATGCCCATCTTATGTCGACCCACTCGGGAAGTTCTGGTTCACTTTCGAATGCCGCTAAGTATTCACCGCCAGAAGTTGGCCTGGATGTATAAGCGAGGCCGGACGATCCTGGGAAGAACGTCCCGTTCGCAGAGGCAGGGTGGCGCGTCGGCTCATTGTCGGCGAAGCTGACAATGTATTTATCGTTCTTGATTGCGTTCGAATAGGAAGCAATCATCGTCGTGCCAGCGGGAACAATTTCGTCGCCACCCAGATCAGAGTAGTATTGAATCTCCGAGAGGGGCCTATGCCAGATCTGCCAACGAAGCTTGATTCCGTAGTCCGTCCAGATGAAGTAAATTCTAATACTTGCTGGGGTGAGTTGGTCTTTGGGAGTGTGGCGATTGGCCTTGATTGCCGCATTCACCACTTCGACAGGAACTCGGTTGCGAATAAAGACGCGTTGCTTCTTGATAGGATGAGAGTAAAAATCGGCCATCATCGTTTTTTCCCAATTCGTGTGAGCTTCGGAAAACGGGTCCGAGGGAGTTGGGTCGGGCGGACTCCTCGGCGACTCGCGCCATTCGAAGTCGACATATTCAGGTAGGTCGCGCTCATCCGGTGCTCCTCCCATTGTTGCCCCTCCCGAAAGTGGATTGATATTGGATGTGCTTGCACCGCTGAGGGCGCCAGCATCGGGAAAGGCAGAGCCGTCCGGTAGGCGAGCACTTTTAATATTGACGTCCATTCCCTGAATTGCGTTCGAATATGTGGTCGTCATGCCTGGCCCCGGCGATGGAGAAAGGACAATAAGCCATCCTGCCAGACAAGCAATCAGGATTATTCCTGCGAGTATTGATCGTTTAAAATTCATATGGCCTCTTCAATTGCACAACGGTGTTGAAGATGGCTTGGCATAACCCATCGTGATGCCTTGGGTGGAGAGCCAAGCGCTGTACTTGGCCATGTCGACTTTACCAACTGCTTCGTTGCCGCTCGGGCCACAAGTCGTCTTGTAATAGGAAATAAAGTTTCTCGTCCATGCCCAGTTATTGCCGCCGATGACAGCGTCAGCTTGGTTCACACTTGCTCCATTCCCATATATGAATTTCCTGTCAACTGCCGGCGGATCTCCCAATCTGTATCTATTATTTCGGCTCTTGTCGTGGAGGATGGGACTGCTGATCTTGTTCCAGCCGCTATCAGAGATGGTCTTGTCAGTGAATTTAATTCCCTGGCTCTTGGCTTGTTGGATAATCCACATCAACGCAGCATCAGATAAATCACCGGTGCCGTAGCCGCCGCCGATATCTGCGTGACTACCTACGAAACCTAATTCAATACGGGTAGCCGTGTTCCGGTTAGATGGCGCATCGAAGATAGAACGGCCGTCAAAATCTGTGGCGCCACCCCGGTGTTCGTTCAGCGCGACTGCTTGCACCGCATATTTGACTTGTGGCGGAATGCTAAAATCATATTTTTTATCATCACGGAATACTTTTCCGAGATGCGAGACAGTATCCCAAAGGCCCTCGAAGCGTAGATTAACACAGCGACTTCTTTTGTCTGCAGTTGTGTATCGTCCCGCTACCAGTTTTCCGACGAGCTGGTTTATCCACACACGCGCCTCGGCCGCACCTCGACTGAAGCCGATGACATCGATGTCGACGGTTCCCGGCGGGGTGCCAGGGTTATTGATTAAGTCGTCTAAAAATTTGAATCCGAGTGCCACGCGCTGATCGAAGCCGTCTCCACTATAAATGCTGCCCTGATAGTGCATATCTTGATTGGTGGTACCGATGCCAGTGATGTAAAATCTTTGGCCGTTCAATTTTTCGTCGTAGGCGGTCAGAAATTTCCGCACATTCGAGATGGAATCGCCAGCTGGCGGCGTCTCTCCATTGCCGGTCCCGTCGAACGCGAACAATACCAACCCTTCCGGGTCGATGTATTTGAGTGGATTACCCGCCACATAGACATAGCCGTTTGCACCCCCTCCCATTCCCAGCGGATCAGGCGTCAAATAGCGGCCGCGCGCTGGATCGTAGTAGCGGTGGTCGTTGTAATACAGCCCAGTTTCCTTGTCAGCGTATTGGCCCGGCAGGCGCAAGTTCAGTTCGAAACTGGCCCTAGCCTGGGCCATTGCCGGCACAAGTTTGCCGAACGGGCTGTAGTTGGCCTGCCAGATGGGCTTGCCCTCGGAGTCAGTCGCCATCTCGACCGCGCCGAGATGGTTGGTTTGCAGGTATACGATGCTCTCGCCTTTGCCGAACCAGGCGCTCCATAGGTCGGTGATGCCGGCTACGAACCCAACGGCTGTCGTATCGTGGGCCGAGCCGTTCGGAGTATCGATGACGGCCACGGGCTGCCCGCCCAGGTAAACGTACTGGCGCCGTATCGTCCCTTTGTCGTCCAGTTCGGCCATGAGCTGGCGGTTATCGTACAGATAGTAGGTGTGTTCGCCGCCAACGATTTTTTCTATGCGCTCGCCCCGGTGATTGTAGTGGTAGCGCGCGAGGACGCGCTGTCCGTCGCGTACTTCCAGCAGTTTTCCCGATGCGTCCCACACGAGGCTGCGCTTGCCAATGTGCTCTGGTAGGCCCGTTGCGTCGTAATGAACATTGGTCACACCGTCGCCGCTCGCTTCGGTTTGCCAGCGGTCCGCGTCCGGCGTGTAGGCGGCTTTAATTGTATTTCCGTGGATGTCACGTTGGTCCACGCCTTCTTGCGTTAGCAGGCGATTGCCGTTGTCGTCGTAGTGATAGCGGGCAAAACTGGAATGCGGACCGGTCGCCGCGATGATGAGACGGTCACGTGCGTCGTACGCGTAGCCAGTCGCCGTATCCTTGTCGCGCGTGTACAGAAGGTTGCCCTGCGTGTCCCACAGGTAGCGATGGTCAAGCAGCGCCTTCGGGTCCGACGGCACGTCCAGAGCGCCCGGCAGCGTCGGCAGCGATGACGGCGTGGCCAGCGCGGGGCGGACGCCCAACAGGGCTTCAAGTGCACTATCTCGCTGCTCGCGTGACGCCGGCAGGTGCGGGTCTCGATAGACGATGCGGGCTAGGCTACCTTCCTTGCTGCGCTGGTAGTCCGCCTCGATGCCGTTGCCGTAAGTTATATGCTTGAGTCCCACAACGTCGCGTTTGAGATCCTGGACGATGGTTTGCCGTGGCAATAGCCAGCGCGGCCATGAGTCGCTGACTGGGCTCCGCTCGACCGCTGTGATCTGATTTTGGCTGTTGCGCCGGTAGTCAAGGCTGCTGCCGTCGGGAAGACTGATGCCGGCCAGTTGGCCCAAGACGTCATAGCGGTAGCGTGTCGTATAGCCAACGTGCGCGCCGCTGACGAGCCCGAGGATGACAGTCCTGGTACTGACGCGCCCCTGCCCATCGTAGCCGTAGCGCTCGGATTGATTTGGATGCTCTATGGCGACCAGATGCGACCCTTCGTAGCGCCAGGTCGTGACCGTTGTTTTGCCGCCGTTGCCGGCGTCGGTCACGCTTTGCGCGACGATACGACCCATCACGTCATATTCATAGCTTGCGCGATTACCGTTTGCATCGATACTCGCGACCAGCCGGTCCGCTGCGTCGAAACGACGTGTGGTCTTGCCACTGTCGGCGCCGATGGTTACGACGATGCGGCCGAAGTCGTCCCTGAGGTAGCGCGTTTTGGCACCGTTCGGTGTGATGACAGCCGTGGGGCGGTCGTGCACGTCCAGCTCAAAACGGGTCGCGGCGTTGACTGCGTCTGTTACCGCCGTGATGTCGCCGGCAACATCGTAGCCAAAACGCGTGGTACGGCCCAAGGTGTCGGTAAATTTGTCGGGCAGACCCAGCGTATTCCAGCCGATGTGCCGGGTGCCCCCAACGGCGTCGGTCGTGGCCCGCAGACGTCCCAACTCGTCATATTTAAAGCGTTGGGTCTGCTTGACAGTATTCGACAGGGTCGATTGTTCGAGCAGTTCGCTTTCGGTGTCGAACCGCCAGGTCGTTATGATTCCGAGCGCCGACGCGGCCCACGTGTTGCGGCCCGCGTCATCGTAGCCCATACGCGCCAGCGCGCGGTAGCTTGTGCCGTTGCCGTAGCCTGATTCGACGGGATGGCCGAGGGCGTCGTAACGCGTACGGTACGTGATGCCGTCGCGGTCGACGGAGATTAGCTCGCCCCGCGGACTGTAGCGCAGGCTAGTGCCACGGCCTTCCACGTTCTTGATGCTGGCGAACCGCCCAGCATAGTCGTATGTAATTTCACTCTTGTGATTCCCCGGCGTGATAATGGCGGTGACGATGCCATTGTGTCCTCCGGAAAGTTCGTACCGCATAAGTTGAGCGTTACCCGGTGAAAGTTCTGGCGGCGGGAGGGCCGCGTTCCCGTGGTCATACTCGATGAGCGTAATATCTGAGTCGACTGGCGTACCGGTCTTACCGTTCGGTAGCGGGCCGTCGATCTCGGCCAGCAAGCTGCGGCCGTTGATCGCGACATAGCGATAGCGGATGGTGCGCGCGATCTGCTCCGCAGCGGTCTGGCCGTCAGCGCCCGGACTCCATCCGGTTTCCGAGACGCTCAGGGGTTGCCCGGTGTCGTTGTATTCGATGCGCGTTACCAGCTCCTTTCCAGAAACTACGCTGGGGTGGGCCACCAGCGCGGGCGTGAATTTAGCATCCGAGTATTCATAGCGGACCTGCAAATGCGCAGAAGCAAACTTGCCGTTCCGGTACGCGATCTTGTTGATCCGCGTGATCCGGCCCATTTTGTCGCGCTCGGTGTTGATGGTCGCCACCGGTTCCCCATTGTCCGCCAGCCGAGTGACATCTACCAGCCGGCCCACGCCGTCGTAGCCGTACCTTACGTTCACCTCACCACACAGCGAGCATCCGGCCCCACGCACTTCCAACAGCCGATATTCACCAGCGATCACCGCGGACCGGTAGACCGTCTTCTGTCCAAGGCTGTTGGTGAGCACGGTCTCGCCCGCCTTGCTGTTGTCCAGCGTAACCTTGTCTACATTGCCGGCGTGTGTACTGAGAATGGCGCGGCCGGTGTCGTCGTAGCCGTAGGTGGCGTAGCGAGTCGACACCGGTTTGCTATCCACGCTGGTTGTTTCGATACTGATCCCAGTCATGAGCCACGGGCTGCGCGGGTCTTCGTGACGGTAGATGCGGCTGGTGGTGCTGAGAGTGGTGCCCCGGCTGGAGAGGGCATGCGCTTTTTTGTCAGGTTCGAAGTGATCCGGCAGTCGCACGCGGACCAGGTTGGCGAGCAATTGCCGCTGGTCGACTAGACCGGCCCCCTTCGGTATGGCGCTGCCGTATTCATACGCGAAGCGTCCAACGGGGGTATCGATGAACTGCACGCCATGAAACTGGTTTGGGGTATGACGGTCGTAGTAGACCAGGTTCAGGCTGCGCCCCTGTGGATCGATGACTCGGACGAGCACGTTTTGATCATCGTAGAGCAGGCGCACGGTTTCACCGCTCGGCACCGTGATCCGATCGAGCTTGCCCGCATCGTTGAAGTGCAGCTTGCGGCCGTCGGTCCAGGTCCATGTGTAGTCCGGTCGACCGTTTTGCCTACCCAAGGTCATGTTTCCATTTTCCGGATTGCTTGTGCTGCATCCGGTCGGGGCGTTTCGATCGCGGTCGAAAATGATGCGTCCGCCGTCGGCCTGCAGCACCTGGAGCTTGCCGGCGCGGTCGACCAGTTCCGTCTCGTACGACAGGCGCCATCCCCTTCCCAACACGCTGTTCGGATGACTGGGGGCGCTGTATGCGCTGTTGTAGTGGCGGACGATTTCCAGACCGAGTACGCCGGGCAGGGCGGGCAGGTCATCCTCGCGCTGGTACTTGTTGCCCGTAATGACATTGATCGGGTTACCGGCGCCGGAGTTGGCACCGCCGGAGGGGAGGCTGGCAACGCCGGGACAGCCATTGCTATTGGGGTTCCCGCCGGGGGCCGGCGTGCTGCACTGCGCGTTTGCTGATGTCGTGAATAGCAGCCACGCGAGCATTACTACAGCGGCCCAGAGCAAATCGATCACAAGCCTTTTGTGCTTGGCATGTGGTTGGCACATCGTATTTGCCGGGCACGAGTCTAATGGTGAGGAAAAGATCGAGTCGTTCATGATTGATCTCATTGCGGCATGCAGCACATCTGCGAGTTCGGCACACATCCAGGCGTCGACTGGCAATGGTTCGGGTCGGTGAACGGATTGCAGGCTGGTTCCGGCGGATCGGCGGGCGGGTCGCAGCCGAGGTTCGTGCAATCTGGAGGCGGGTTATCGCTGGCCGGCGGATCGCCGGGATTGGTGGGCTTGCGGCCGTTGCCTAAACCAGGTGCCGAGACGGTCGCATCGGATTCGATCGCATCGGACTGCATCTCGACGGTCACGTGAGTGACGACGGGAATGCGTCCGGCATCGACCAGCTTGCTATAGAAGGCGTCTGTATGCGGGTCCAGCCATTTGAGGTAAGTGATATAGAACTTGGACACGAACGGTATCTTGGGCAGGTAGCCGTGTGTGATTTTGATCTTGAGCAGGTTCGCATCCTGCAGCGATTGTCCGGACGCGCTGCCTATCGCCAGCCCTCTCGCAGCCTGGGTGCTGTTGGGTATCACCCGGCGGCCACCGGTCTTCATCAATGCTTGGAGCGCAGGGTCATTCCAGTCATTGAAACTTTCCTTGGTCGGATTCAGCAACTCGATCCGCAGGTTGCCGGCGACGTCGGCGCCGGCCTTGACTGCTGCCTCGGCCACTTCGGTCAGGGTTTCACCGCCGCCATACATGGGGGCCAGCGCGCGTATGTAGGCCTGTTGTACGGCACCGAGGTCCGCGTGCCCGACACTGCCTGCTCGCCCTGCCATGAAGGTGGCGTAGTTGATCTGGTTCTTTGCGAAGAACAGCATGCCATATTGCAGCAGTCCAAGGCCCAGCATCGCGATCAGCGGCCCCACGACGGCAAACTCGATCATGGCTGAACCGCGCTGGCGTGTTCTGCGCGGCAGGCGTGCTTGAAGAGGACGATCCTGACTAGGGTGGTCGAGACGGTCGCCTGGGGCAATGCCGAACGCCACGATTGCCCCGTCCGCCAACTCGAGCACGTGTGCCGCACCGAGGGTCCCGTAGCTGGCGCCCCAAGGCTTCAAGTGCGGCACGCAGCGGACGACAACGCCGTCGCGGTCAAGATAGACGACGTCGATCGGATAGCGCATGAACGCGCTGTGCACGCTCGCGCAGCGTGTGATCAACATACCCTCGGCCGGCCCTAGCGGCGCACTCAGCATGAGCCCGCGAAATCGCGCCAGGAAGGTGCTGGCAATGCGTAGCGTGAGCGCGTGCGTGCCTGTGGCGGTCTGCAGAGTGCAGGCACTGGTTCGTGGTCTGGTCATGTTTCCTTAGAGGCCCGAATGCATAAACTGAACGGCAATCGGGAAGAACAGCACGATGAAAGTACAAGGGAAGATAAAGGCGATCAGCGGGAACAGCAGCTTGACCGGTGCTTCCATCGCAAGCTTCTCGGCGCGCAGGAAGCGTTCCGATCGACGCTGATCGGCCTGTGCACGCAATGCGGGTCCGAGGTTCATGCCGATTCGCTCTGCCTGGATCATGGCGGTGACGAAGTTCATCACACTCGGTTCCTGGAGGCGTTCGCTCATGCTGCGCAGTGCCTCCGAGCGCGCCTTGCCGTTGCGGACGTCCCGCAGCACCCGCTGTATTTCGTCACGCAGGACGCCATGTGGGCCCTTGTCGACCGCCTGGTTGAACGCGCCCTGCAGATTAAGTCCCGCTTCCACGCAAAGGGTGATCAGGTCGAGCACGAAGGGCAGCGACTTTTGCAGCTGGCGCTTGCGAAATGCGATGCGGTCCTTCAGCCAGATACCGCAGTAGGCCCAGCCGAACAGCGCTCCCGCTCCCGCAGCTTCCCAATGGCTTGAGGCGCTGAAGGCGCCGCCGGGGCCTCGTCCGAGCAGTTGAAGTACGCATGCAGCTCCGGTGGAAACCGCCAGTGCGTACAGCAGGCGCGCAGCCACGAACTGCGGCGGATTGATGCAGTATTCGAGGCCCGCCTTGCGCAAGCGGACCGCCAGCGGAGAGGATGGTTCGTGCGACACGATGCGCGCCAAGGGATAGCTGCACCATTGGATGGGCCACCAGATCAGTCGAAATCCGAGCGGTGGCGCATCTTTGAAACGCCGATCCTCCTGTGGAATTCTGGCGACGGCGTGGGTGACCTGCATGGCGATGAGGGTTGTGGCCGTGCCGCACATCAGGGCCAGCAGCGTGACGATAAGTGTCGTGGTCGATTGGGGCACAGATACCTCCGCTCGTCAGACGTCGATCGCGACGATGCGTCGTATGACAAAGATTCCAAGCGCCTCGAGTACGCCGATGCCGGCCAGGGCGCCCCAGCCCATCGGCGTATTCCATAGGACGCTCATCGTTGCCGGTTGCATCTGGTCGAGTACCAGCATCAGCGCGATCGGCAGCAGGCCGACGATCCACGCCTGCAGCTTGCCCTGTGCTGTCAGAGCGCGAATCTTGCCTTCGATCTGCAGGCGGCTGCGCACAGTGTGGGCCGTACGTTCGAGCATCTCGGCGAGACCGCCGCCGGTTTCGGAAGCAATGCGCATTGCTGAAACCGTGAGGATGGTCGTAGGGGTGGGGATGCGCCGTGCCAGTCCGTTCAGGCTTTGCTCCAGCGTAGCGCCGAGCCGTTGCTCGCGCAGAAGCAGAGTAAACTCCTGCCCTAACGGCGCCGGGGCCTCGATCACGAGTTGGCCAATCGCCGATCGCAGACTCAGGCCGGCACGAAGGGCGCCGGACAGCGTCGTCAGTGCATCGGGGAGCTGTTCTTCGAACCGGCGCAGGCGGCGCTGGCGTAACCGGGCGTAGACGATGCGTGGCAGGAACCCCAGGGCCGCGCCGATGCCAATGCCCAGCAAGAAACTGCGGGTGACAAGGGTTGTGAGAATGCAACCCAGAACTACCAGTGTCACGTGTGTTGCAAAGATCTTGCTCGGATCGATGAACAGGAAGAACTCGCGTGCCTGGAAGTGCGTGCGTTCGGTGAACTGGGTTCGGTAGCGCGCCATCGTGGTGATGCCGATGTCGATGACGAACCAGGCGAACAGTGTCGCGGCGATGGCGGCTACGATGGTCAGTCCAATGAGGGTGGCCTGGGCGTTCATTTTGCGACCTCGCGCAGGAATCCGCTGTCGGTCAAATCCAACCCGTCCATGTCCGCCTGCTCGTCGTTCAGGAAGTCATCGACCAGCGTCGGTTTGAAGATCTCCATGTCGAGTGCCCGGCCGGATGCACGCAGTGACTCATAAAATGTGGGTGCCATGTCGCAGCCGGAGAAATGGCCGCGGATCTTCGACGCAACCGTGCCATCGCCATATCCCATGTTCACGAATCGGAACAACTCCTGCAGTTGAAGCTTGCCGCTTTCGATCCCTGTCACTTCGGTGACGCTGGTCACCATCCTCGTCCCGCAGGCAAAGCGGGTCTGCTGCACGATCAAATGGATAGCGGAAGCTACCTGCTCGCGGATGGCTGACAGCGGCAGATCCATCCCCGCCATGAGAACCATTGTTTCCAGACGCGCCAACGCGTCGCGTGGGCTATTCGCGTGCAAGGTGGTGAGGGAGCCGTCATGGCCAGTGTTCATTGCCTGGAGCATGTCCAGCGCCTCGCCGCCGCGGCACTCGCCAACGACGATGCGGTCTGGCCGCATGCGCAGGGTATTCCTGACCAGTTCACGAATCGGTATCGCTCCCTTGCCTTCACCGTTGGCCGGGCGTGACTCCAGGCTGATCCAGTGGTCGTGGTGCAGCTGAAGCTCAGCAGCATCTTCCACTGTGATGATGCGCTCGTCGGGCGGAATGAAGTTCGACAGGATGTTCAGCAATGTAGTCTTGCCCGAACCGGTTCCGCCGGAAACCACGATGTTCCTGCGCGCGGCGACGCAGACCTCGAGGAATTCGGCCATCTCCGCGCTCATGGAACCGAACGCGACCAGGTCCTGGGCGGTCATCTTGCGCTTGGAAAATTTGCGGATCGTGAGCGCAGGCCCTTTCAGTGCCAGCGGCGGAATGATCGCGTTCACCCGCGAACCGTCCTTGAGCCGGGCGTCGACCATTGGCGATGATTCATCGATGCGGCGCCCGAGCGGCGCGACGATTCGCTCGATCACGCCCAGCACTGCACGCTCACTGGTAAAGGTCAGCGGATGTCGTTCGAGCCGGCCCTGTCGTTCGATGAAGATTTTGTCGTGTTGGTTGACCATGATCTCGGTGACGCTGCTGTCCTGCAGCAGTTCTTCGAGCGGCCCTAGGCCGACCGCCTCGTCCAGCACCTGTCGGGCAAGCAGATCACGATCGAGTTCGGGCGGAATGGCAGCGTGCATTTCCGCGATGATCTCGAGAATGAAGTTGTTGGTTTCTTCGCGCAACTGGGCATCGCTCATCTTCGACACGTCATGCCGGCGCAAGTCCATTCGTTCCAGAAGTGCGGCATGCAGTCGCCCGCGCCATTCAAACTCGAGCTGCTTTTGCTTGGAGAGTGGCGCCACGACACGTGCCGGTTCCAGGCACGGCGAGGCGTCGGTACGGTTGGGCGCGGGCGTGCTTCGAGCAGGTGCGGGTCGTTGCCCGTCCCGATACATGGTTCCGAATCCGACGCCCGCGTGTGCCGCGTCGGGCGGCATGGTCGGCGCTGCGGCCGTGCGGCGGTCCGCGGTGACGATGCGCCGTTCGACGCCGGTGCTGGAATGGCCTGAGCCAGCGGTGCGCCGATCCGGCCCGCGGGTTCGCCGGTTCGGCCCGCCCATCTGGGCCTGTGGCACAAGAGTGGGCATCTCGGCCACCCGCAGCTTGAAGGGGCCGATCGAGATCACGTCGGACGGCGTCAAGGGACCGTGCTGTCCCGTTACACGCATGCCGTTGACGGTCAGGCCCAGATAACTGCCCATGTCTTCGATGAGCACGCCCGAAGGTGTGTTCATGAAGCGTGCATGCTGCTTGCTGACGCGCCAACTGTCGAGCCACACGTCATTATTCGAGCTGCTGCCCGCGACACACTCGTCTGGAACCTCGAGCGGTTTGACGCTGCCGTCGGAATGGATGATTTCTAACTTGAACATGGCGATGCGCGGGTTAGTTGGATTGCTCAGTAGTGCGTTCCGGCTGCAGCGGATCGCTGAGGTAGGGCGCATCACCGAGGTTTTGCTTAAGCCGCTCGTGGACGCGCTCGATCCGGTCATTCATGGCCGGCGTGCCACTATTGACCAGACGAGGCGTAACCAGGACGACCAGTTCAGTCTCCTTGTTTTGAAAGCGTTTGGAGCGGAACAACGCTCCGAGGATCGGGATGTTTCCGATAAATGGAATGCCTTCGATGTCGGTGCTGTTGGTCCGTTGAAGCAGGCCAGCCAGGACGATGGTTTCTCCCGGCTTCACGTTAAACTCCGTCCTGGTGCGCCGGGTGAGCAATGCGGGACCATTGGTAGTGACGACCGAACTGTCGATCGAACTGACTTCCGAATCGATGACGGCTCGTATGGCACCGCTGCGAGCGACACGAGGCTCGATATCGAGCCGGATGCCGTAGGGTTTGAATTGGACGGTCACGCCATTGACGCTTGCAACTGAATACGGGATTTCGCCACCGGCATGGAAAGTGGCCTTGTAGCCGCTGCGAGTCGACAGTTGTGGCTCGGCCAGGACCGTGGCGGTGCCATTTTGTTCAAGTGCCTGCAGTTGCGCGTTCAAGCCAAGATTCACGGCGCTCGTGACGATAGGACTGGCTGGATAGATCAGAACGTTGCCGCTGCTGGAAGAAACGGGGAGGGCGCCAGCGTCGCCGGCCGGGGGAGAAATCGACAGACCGCTGGTGTCGCCACGGGTAACCGGACGCCATATGCCACCGACCGCAGCGCCACCGGCGGCGCCCCATTTCAGTCCAAGTTCGCGTAATTGACTGCGCGGAAATTCGACAACCTTCACGTCCATCAGGACGGTCTGCTCCCATCCAACCTGACCAGTAAAGTTGACGATTTGCGGGTAGCGTTTGGCCAGTTCGGCGACCTTGTCGCGGTCCGCATCGCTCAGGTCATCGCCCTCGACGATGACCTTGTCCCCCACCACGGTAGCCTTGGTCCTGGGGATGGTCGACAGGAAGCTCGCCACTTCACGGGCATACCGAGTCACGTCGTTGGCCATCACGGTGACCTTGATGCGCTGGTAGCGTCCGTCGCCGGTCCAGACGTATAGCATCGTGGTGCCGGCGCCGTTCGCAAATACGATGACGTCTTTTCCGTCGAGGGCATTGGCAGTGATGACCTGGCCGCTGCCGACCGCGATGCGTGCAACTCCGGGCGCGGCGAATACACGGGATTCACCGACGAACATCTCGAATTCCTGAGCTGGCGCGGCGGCATCGACCATGATCGATTGTGAGTCGATGCGTTCCTGCATGCCCGGCATGGCCTGTACCTGCGCGCCGCTCGTATCTCCCAACGCCGTTTGGGAAAGTTGCGGTGCAACCGGACGTGAGACCGCGGGCTCCCTGGACCACGCCGCGACGTGATACGCCGCGAGAAGACTGCAACATGCAGCAGAAAGGATTGCCAGGTATGCCCGGGAATTGATCGGTGCCTTCCCGGCAGGCTGCACCGAAGTGCTCGCAAGTCCACTTTGCGCAGACTGAAGTCGGTTCTTCATGGCTTGTCACTTTCATCATAGACAGCTATCGGAGAGAGGCGGCCGGCGTTGGTCGGCATCGTAGGCAACCTGTTGCGCGCTATGGGCGAGGCGTCTGGATCGCCGCAACCGTACCGGATGAATCGGCGGCAATCTCGGGCGGTACGGCGACCGGAGCGGGCAGCGGGGCCTGGGAGCGATCGAGGCGCAGCGCATCGGGCGACAATTTCGCGCCGTTGCCGCCGTACAGCACTGGCACGCCTTGTCGTACATGTTGCGTCGCTACGCGTCGTCCTCCAAATAGCGATGCCAGGTCGAGGCCCTTCTTGCCCATCGGCTCCTTGTCATTTGGATTGCGCAGGAGCGCAGTCAGCTTTCCGGTCTCGCGAGCGATGATGATGTTCTTGGCTTGCTCGGGAGTGGTATTCAGCGTAACGGTCGCGAACTGGGTCTTCTCGCCGCTCTTGAGATCGTCAACGACGCGCTGGCCGGTCGCCATGACCTGCACGCTTTGCAGCAGGGGAAACACCACTTTTTGACCATTCTGGTCGACGGCGAACATCAGGTCGATGAGGTCGCCAGGTTCGAGCATTCCGGAAATGGAATTGATTTCATCGACGACGACCGTGATGGCCCGCTGGCCCGGAACCAACCGCGCCGAGAAGGTCGGGGCACGCTGGCTTTCCATTTGGCTCCACATGATCATTTCATCGCTCTTGACGTCAAAGGCGATCGCCCTGCCGTCGATTCGGGCGAAGTCCTCGGGACGCACCGCTCCTGATTGCGCGAAGTCGACCGGCACCTTGCGCACTGCCAAGTTCTCGCGACCGAGCTTGCTACCAGCGGAAATTTCGGTTTTGGCGACAACGATGTCGGCAGTGTCATGCTTCGAGCGGGCTTCGATGGCTTCGACCTGCCGGCTCAGGAAACTGCGCGCTCCCAGCGCGGTCAGTAATCCGATGGCAAGGGCAACGCCGAGCGATAACCAAGTCTTGTTAATGTTGCGCAGCGATTGGAGGTTGATTTTCATAGTCAGCCTGGAAGGGAGAGGGCGTAGCTGAATTTGCGAAAGGCGGTCTTAAATGCATCGGCCAATTGCCACATGGCGCTATCCTGATTAGTCATCGCAACACCGAGCGCAATGGCGAGTGCGGCGCAGACGACTACGTATTCCATGCTCGCCTGGCCGCGCGCATACTCTTTGCAGACGCGCTTCATTTGCTGTGCTCCATGAAGGTCACTTGATTAAGTACGATGACGCTATCCCCGCGCTCATTGCGAGCGATGACGGCAATCGCTTCCGAATCCGCGCGTCTGAAAAACATGGTCCTGGCACCGGGTAGTACGTTTGCCCGCGTGCTCGAAATTTGCGCGGGCCTCGCTTCACGTTCAAGCGTGTATCCGTCGGCACGCAGCATGCGCTTGACATACTCGGTGTTGATATCGATGCTGTGCGAGTTCATGACCACGGTCTCGTCGGCGCGGGCTGGTGCGTCGAAGGACGACGT
>Ga0105242_10001782_pt1 | contig 16996 bp, 18 predicted proteins | sample KBSM24metaG_FD_81521 | JGI IMG/M metagenome (GOLD analysis project Ga0105242, IMG submission 81521) | Miscanthus rhizosphere microbial communities from Kellogg Biological Station, Michigan, USA - KBS M2-4 metaG | ecosystem: Host-associated > Plants > Roots > Rhizosphere > Soil | place... | reverse complement strand
GGCGGAGTTTTTCGAACGCTACGGCATGAAAACTATGCTGCGCGAAATCCAGGGACACGCAGCAGCTGCCGCGTCGGCTCCTGCAGACCGCGCGGCGCAGCCAACGGAACCGGCGCCTGCATTCAAAGCCGCGGCGCGCCGGAAGTACCTTGCATTGCACGATGAGACCGAGTTGCAGCGCTTCCTGCCGTTGCTCGACAAGGCGGAACTGGTCGGCTTCGATACCGAGACCACGGGACTTGAGCCGATGCAGGCGCGCCTGGTCGGCATGTCGTTCGCGTTCGGCGATTCGGCCTGGTACCTGCCGCTCGCGCATGAGTACCCGGGCGCGCCGGCCCAGGTCGGCGTCGACAAGGCGCTCGCGATGCTCAAGCCCTGGCTGGAGAACGCGAGCCGCGCCAAGGTCGGCCAGAACCTGAAGTTCGACGCCCATATCCTCGCCAATCACGGCGTGGCGCTGCGCGGCGTCGCGCACGACACCGTGCTCGAGGCCTACGTCGTCGAGGTTCAGGAACGGCGCGACCTCGATTCGCTCGCCGCGCGCCATCTGGGCTGGAAGAACGTAACCTACGACGAAGTCACCGGCAAGGGCGCCAGCCGCATCTCCTTCGCTGCCGTGGACATCGCGCGCGCCACCGAGTACGCCGCGGAGGACGCGGACTGCGCGCTCAGCCTGCATGCGACGCTCTACCCGAAGATCGCGGCCGACGAGAAGCTGAAATTCGTCTACGAAAGCATCGAAGTTCCGGTAATGCCGGTCCTGTTCCGCATCGAGCGCAACGGCGTGCTGCTCGACGCGGGGAAGCTCGATGCGCAGAGCCATGAACTGGGCAAGGAGATGCTCGCCACCGAGCAGAAGGCCTACGAGGCCGCGGGCCAGCCGTTCAACCTGAGCTCGCCCAAGCAGCTGGGCGAGATCCTGTTCGAAAAGCAGAAGCTGCCGGTAAAGAAGAAGACGCCGAAGGGCCAGCCGTCGACCGATGAAGACGTGCTGGCCGAACTGGCGCTCGATTACCCGCTGCCCAAGCTGCTGCTGGAATACCGCGGCCTGGCGAAGCTGAAATCCACCTACACCGACAAGCTGCCACGCATGGTGGATGCGAATACGGGGCGCGTTCACACCACCTATTCGCAGGCGGGCGCCGTCACGGGGCGGCTCGCTTCGAACGATCCCAACCTGCAGAACATCCCGATCCGCACGCCGCAGGGCCGGCGCATCCGCGAGGCGTTCATCGCGCCGCCGGGCAGCAGGATCGTCTCGGCCGACTACTCGCAGATCGAATTGCGCATCATGGCGCACCTCTCCGAGGACAAGGGCCTGCGCCACGCCTTCGAGCACGGCCACGACGTGCACCAGGCGACCGCCGCCGAAGTGTTCGGCGTGCCGCTGGAGAAGGTGAGCAAGGACGAGCGGCGCACCGCGAAGGTGATCAACTTCGGCCTGATCTACGGCATGAGCGCGTTCGGCCTGGCGCAGAACCTGGGGCTGGAGCGCGCCACCGCGCAGGCCTACATCGAGTCCTACTTCACCCGTTACCCCGGGGTAAAGAAATTCATGGACGAAACACGCGAGAAAGCGCGCACCCTGGGATATGTGGAGACAGTCTTCGGCCGCCGCCTGCGCCTGCCCGAAATCCAGTCGGGTTCGCCCGCCCGCCGCCAGGCCGCCGAGCGCGCCGCGATCAATGCACCGATGCAGGGCACGGCAGCCGACCTGATCAAGATGGCGATGGTCTCGGTGCAGGACTGGCTGGACGAAAGAAAACTGCGCACGCTGCTGATCATGCAGGTCCACGACGAACTCGTGCTCGAAGTGCCCGAGGAAGAACTCGCCGAAGTCAGGGACAAGGTCAGGGAACTGATGCAGAACGTTGCGAAACTCGAGGTCCCATTGATCGTCGACACCGGCGTAGGCGACAATTGGGATCAGGCACACTAACTCATTCACGGAGGATCGAAATGCTGAAGCCCCTGTCGTTGCTCGCGCTGTGCGCCAGCGCCCTCATCGCCCTGCCTGTTGCCGCGCAAACGCCGGAAGTAACCCTGACGCGCATCGACTGCGGCACCGGCGCGACGCCGACGAACGTCAACGAACGCTTCTCCGACACCTTTGCCTACAAAAACCTGAACCTGGTGTTCACGTTCAGCTGCTACCTGATCAGGCACGGCAACGACTACATGGTGTGGGACACGGGATTCGCACCCGGCAGCAACCCGAACGCGCCGAAGGTGAGCCTCGCGGACTACATGGCGCAGGTGAACGTGAGGCCCGAGCAGGTCAAGTTCGTCGGCATCAGCCACTTCCATGCCGACCATACGGGCCAGCTGGCGCCGTTCACAAACGCGACGCTGCTCATCGGCAAGGCCGAATGGGACGGCATCACCGCGACGCCGCCGATGGCGGGTGCGAACGCGGCCGGCTTCAAGCAGTGGATCGACGAAAAGCGCAAGGTCGAGCCGCAGGCCAACGACAAGGACGTGTTCGGCGATGGCAGCGTGCTGATCCTCCGGACGCCGGGCCACACTCCCGGCCATCAGGCGCTGCTCGTGCGCTTGAAGGAGAAGGGCGCAGTACTGCTCACCGGCGACCTGTTCCACTTCCGCGAAAACTACGAGAGCAGCGGCCAGCCCTGGTTCAACTATGACCGCGCGCAGACTTCCGCGTCGATGGACCGCTTCAAGCACCTGGCGAAGAACCTGAACGCGACTGTCGTCATCCAGCACGACCGGCGCGACATCGACAAGCTGCCGCTGTTTCCGGCCGCCGCGAGGTAGCCAGACCGCTCAGTCGATCTTCGCCCCGGAACGCCGCACCACTTCGCCCCAGCGCGCCGAATCCCGCCGGATCGTGTCGGCGAAATCCTGCGGCGTTCCGCCGGCCGGCTCGTCGCCGATCAGGGCGAAGCGGTCCGTGAACAGGGGCGAGCGGATCGCCTCGTTCACCGCGGCATTCAGCTTCGCGAGCACCGCGGAAGGCATGCCGGAAGGGCCAATGACGCCGCTCCAGGTGCCAGCTTCATAACCCGGCACGCCCGCTTCGGCGATGGTCGGCAGCTCGGGGAATCCCGGCGAGCGGCGAGAGCCGCTCACGGCGAGCGCCCTCACCTTTCCCGAGCGCGCGTGCGGCGCGATGGAATTGAGGCTCTCGAAGATGACCTGCACGTGTCCCGCGATGAGGTCGTTGATCGCCATCGCGCCGCCCTTGTATGGGACATGCACGATGTCGGTGCCCGTCAGGTACTTGAACAGTTCGCCCGCGACATGCCCGGGCGAGCCATTGCTGGAGGAGGCATTCACGAGCTTCCCAGGCGACTTCTTCGCGAGGTCGATCAGTTCGCGCACCGATTTCACCGGCAGCGAGGGCGAAACGGCGAGCAGCAGGTGGCCCTTGGCGACCAGCGCGACCGGCTGCAGGTCGCGTTCGATGTCGTAAGGCAGCTTCGCCACCATGTGCCGCGTGATTGCCAGCGCGCCGATCGGGCCCATGCCGATGGTGTAGCCGTCCGGCGCCGATTTCGCCACCACGTCAATACCGATGGTGAGCGCCCCGCCCGGGCGGTTCTCCACCACCACCGGCTGGCCCAGGGCTTTGGACATCTCGGGCGCGAGAATCCGCGCCACGCTGTCAGTCGCGCTGCCCGCCGCCTGAGGCACGATGAGCCTGAGGGGCCGGTCCGGAAACTGCGCCGCCGCGCCGGCCGACAAGCCGAGCGCGAGACAGACCGCCAGAAACCTACTTGAGCGCGCCAAAGACCTTCCGGATGATGTCGCTGCCCGCCTTCACCGGGTCCTGGCGGATTTTCTTTTCCTCTTCGGCGACCATGAAGAACAGGCCGTCGAGCGCCTTCTGCGTCACGTAGTCGTCGAGGTTCGCCTGCTCCTTCTTCACCAGGCCGAACTGCACGCCCTTCTGCGCATACTGGTTGTACTTTTCCGCCAGTTGCACCTTGGCGGTGGCTTTTTTCACGATCGGCAGGAACTTCGCCTTCAGCTGCTCGGTGGTGCTGCGCCTGAAATACTCGGTGCCAGCGGTCTGTCCGCCGGTGAGGATGCCCTTGGCGTCCTGCACGCTCATCTTCCGGATCGAATCCACGAACAGCTTCTTCGCCTCGGGCACGGCGGCCTCGGCCGCGCGGTTCATCGTGAGCACCAGTTCGTCGGCGTGCTTGCCCATGCCGACGCTGCGCATCAGCTTTTCGTACTTCTTGAGGGAATCGGGCAACGGTATCTTCACCGCACCGTTGCCGAAGAAACCGTCGGTCCTGCCGAGCAGGTCGACCGCCACACCGGAGCCTTTCTCGAGCGCCGCCTTGAGGCCCGAGACTGCGTCCTGGTTGGAGAGCGCGCTAATGTTCGCGTGCGCCGCACAGGCGGATGAAAGCAGCAGGATTGCGATCGTGCGTGCGAACATGATTCCCCCTATCCAATGCCGGCGCGATGCGCCTGTTGGTCGGCATGGTACGAAGAACGCACCATCGGCCCGATCGCGGCGTGCCGGAATCCCATCGCGGCGGCTTCGCGCTCGAACATCGCGAAGGTGTCGGGATGCACGTAACGCTCTACCGGGAGATGATGCGTCGAGGGCGCGAGATACTGCCCGATGGTGAGCATGGTAACGCCATGCGCGCGCAGATCGCGCATCACGGCGAGGATCTCCTCGTCGGTTTCGCCGAGCCCCACCATCAATCCGGATTTGGTAGGAATTCTTGAATCATTCCTGTTGTAGAAATCGAACAGCTTGAGCGAATGCGCATAGTCGCCCCCGGGCCGGGCGCGCTTGTAGAGTCTCGGCACGGTTTCCAGGTTGTGGTTCAACACATCCGGCGGAGCGGCGGCGAGGACTTCCAGCGCGCGCTCGAGGCGGCCCCGGAAGTCCGGCACCAGGATTTCTATCGTGGTGCGCGGCGATTGCTCGCGCACCGCACGGATGCTGTCCACGAAGTGCTGTGCGCCGCCGTCGCGCAGGTCATCGCGATCCACGCTCGTGATGACGACGTAGGACAGGTTCAATCTGCTGATGGTTTCGGCAAGATGCCGCGGCTCCTCGGCATCGGGCGCTAGCGGCCGGCCGTGCGCCACGTCGCAGAACGGGCAGCGGCGCGTGCAGATGTCGCCGAGGATCATGAATGTCGCGGTGCCCTTGCCGAAGCACTCGCCGATGTTCGGGCAGGAGGCCTCCTCGCAGACGGTATGCAGGTTCTGCTCGCGCAAAATGCGCTTGATCTCGTGGAAGCGCGAATCCGGCGCCGGCGCCCGGACGCGGATCCAGTCCGGTTTCCGGAGTTTCTCCCTCGGGAAAAACGTCAGGCGCTCGGTCTTGAGCGCGCCTTTCTCCTTGACGCCGGCTTCACGCATGCTCGAGTTTCCCGGCGAGGATGGCGGCCAGGTTTGCGCCGAGCACTTCCTTGCCATCCTTGATGCCCAGGTCGCGGGTCTGCGTCACCTGCAGGCCCGGAAAACCGCAGGGGTTGATGGCGGAAAATGGCGCCAGGTCCATGTCGACATTGAGCGCCAGGCCGTGGAACGCACAGCCCCGCGACACGCGAATGCCGAGGGCGGCCACCTTGGCGCCATTCACGTAGATGCCCGGCGCCCCGCGCTTGCGTCCGGCGCGCTCGCCCAGAAGGTCGATGACGGATTGCTCCAGCATGGCGACGAACTGCTTCACCTTGATGCCGCGACGCGCCAGGTCCACCAGCGTATATAGGACGACCTGGCCTGGGCCGTGGTAGGTAACTTCGCCGCCGCGTTCCACCTGCACCACCGGGATCGGGCCGCCGGCTTTCGGCCCATGCGCCGCGTCTGCGGCGAGGCCCAGCGTATAGACGGGCAGATGCTCGAGCAGCCAGAGTTCATCGGGCGTATCGGCGCCGCGTCGCGCGGTGAACTCGCGCATCGCCGCAAGCGTGGGTTCGTAGGGACGCATTCCCATCGACACCACTCGAATGCGTTCCAGTACGGCACTCATCAAAGCACCATCACGACGGATGGGTGATCGCACAGTTCCCGGTAGAGCGCATCGAGTTGTTCCTGCGAGGTGGCGTTCACGGTGGCGGTCAGGCTGATGTACTTGCCTTCCCGGCTGGGGCGCGTTTCGATGGTGCCGGGCGCAAAATCCGGCGCATGCCGGGAAACGATCTCGATTACAGCCGTGGTGAAGCCGCCTTCCCGGCGCCCCAGGATCTTGATCGGGAACGCAGTAGGAAAAGCGAGGACCGACTCGATCTCAAGCGGCTTGTCTTTCCTTTCCTGCACGCATGACCTTTTGCTTGAATTCCTGGTAGAGCGCGTGGACGCGGCGAAACAGCGGGCCGGGTTTGCCGCCGGCCACCGGCTTGCCGTCGAGCGTCACGATGGCGAGCACTTCCTTGGAGGAAGACGTCACCCAGACCTCGTCGGCCGCGCGCACTTCGGCTTCGCTGATCTCGCGGTATTCGAGCGGCAGTCCCGCGGCCTGCGCGATCTCGGCGATCACGTCGTAGGTGATGCCCGGGAGGATCAGGTTTGTCTTGGCCGGCGACAGGATGACGCCGCCCTTGACGACGAAGACATTGGAGGCCGACGCTTCGGTGAGCACGCCGTCGCGGAACAGGATGGTCTCGACCGCGCCCACGTCCGCGGAAACCTGGCGCAGCAGGCAGTTGCCGATGAGCGAAATGGACTTGATGTCGCAGCGGTGCCAGCGGTCGTCCTTGGCGGTCACGGCGGCGGCGCCGCGCTCGACCAGCTCCTGCGGCGGGTTGACCAGCGGATTGGCCATGATGAACACCGTAGGCGTGCTGTCCTTCGGAAACGAATGATCGCGTTTGGCGACGCCGCGCGTGACCTGGAAATAGACGCCCTGGTCCTCGAACGGCTGCTTCGCGACCAGCTGCAGGATGATCTCGCGCCACTCCGCGCGGCTGTACGGATTGCGGATCCGGACCGAAGCAAGGCTGCGCTCCAGGCGCGCGAGGTGCTCGTCCATGCGGAACGGCACGCGCGAATACACGGGAATCAATTCGTAGACACCGTCGCCGAAGATGAAGCCGCGATCGAGCACCGGGACTCGCGCTTCCTCGATCGGCATGAACTTTCCATTGAGGAAAACCATCCGCATTTCTCCGTTCGGCCGGCTACTTGAACCAGAGCCTGAGTGTATCCCAGGCGCGCACGAAAATCCCCCCTGCGCCCACCTCTTCGAGCGCCACCACCGGGTACTCGCCGAGCGGCTTGCCATCCAGGGTCACGCGCAGGTTGCCGACGCGGGCGCCCGCCGCCACCGGCGCCACGAGCGGCGAATGCGACAGCAGTTCGGCCTTCAGCTTTTCTCCCTGGCCCTTGGGAATCGTGACGACCAGGTCATCCCGAAAGCCTGCCTTCAGCGTACCGCGCGCGCCTTTCCAGACTTCGATCTCCTTCACCGGCGCGTTGCCCGAGTAAAGGCGCACCGCGTCGAAGGCCTGGAACCCCCAGTTGAGCAGCTTCTGCGATTCCTGCGCGCGCATGCTCTCGGATGTCGAGCCCAGCAGCACCGAGAGAATGCGCCGCGGGCCGCGCTTCGACGATGCAACCAAGCAGTAGCCGGCCGCCTCGGTGAATCCGGTCTTCATGCCGTCCACCGTGTTGTCCAGCCACAGCAGGCGGTTGCGGTTGACCTGCGTAATGCCGTTGTAGCGGTATTCGCGCTGCGAGTAGTACTGCGCATACTGCTCCGGGAAATCGCGCACCAGCGCCGTCGCTAGCAGGTAGAGATCGCGCGCCGTCGAATAGTGCTGCGGGCTGGGCAAGCCCGAAGCGTTCACAAAGCGGGTGTTCTTCATGCCCAGGCGCTCGGCCTCGCGGTTCATCATGGCCGCGAACGCCTCCTCGGAGCCGGCCAGCTGCTCCGCGAGCGCGATGCAGGCGTCATTGCCCGATTGCACGATCATGCCGCGGATCAGTTCGTCGACGCCCACCGGCTTCCTCGGCTCGATGAACATGCGCGAGCCGGGCGCGCGCCAGGCGCGCTCCGAAACGCTCACCTGCTGCTCGAGCGTGAGCTTTTTCTCCTTCAGCGCGGCGAACACCACGTACGCCGTCATGAGCTTGGTGAGCGACGCGGGTTCGAAGCGCTCGTCGGGTTTTTCCGACGCAAGGATCTGGCCGCTGCTGAAGTCGGCGATCACCCAGGCGCGGCCCGTCACCTGCGGAGCCTGCGGCATCTGGGCCAGGGCGATCGCGGGAAAAACAAGAATCAGGAAGAGGAGAAAACGCGGCATCGGAGCTTCACTGCGGAAAAGGCCGCGAATTATAGCGGCTGGCCGCCGTTACCTCGTTACGAGCATCGGCCGCAGCTTCAGTTCCGACTGGATGCGATCCGCGATCGAACGGGCCTCGTCCTGCGAGCGGTAGGGCCCCAGGTGCAGGCGGAAGACGGAAACCACGCCGATGACGCGGATGGCATCGGACAGCCACGCAAGTTCGCGGTAGACGCGCGCGCGAAAGGTCTCCGCCGCTTCGCGCGACGAGAAGGCACCCAGCTGCAGGTAGACGCCGGTGGGCTCGGTTATCGTCGCCTGCGTCGGGAACTGCGGCGCCGCCTGGGGTTTGCTTGCCAGTTGCAGCGGCACCTCCGAGCCCGGCAACAGGGCCTGCACCTCGACACGCGCGCTGCCGGCCTGCGCGTAGCCGAGCTTCCACGCCGCGGTATACGAAAGGTCGATGATCCGGTCCGAGTGAAACGGTCCCCGGTCGTTGATCCTCACGACCACGCTGCGGCCATTGGCCAGGTTGGTCACCCGCGCGTAGCTCGGGATCGGCAGCGTCGGGTGCGCAGCGCTCATCGCGTACATGTCGTAGGGCTCGCCGCTGGAAGTGGGCGCGCCGTGGAAGCGCCGGCCATACCAGCTGCCAACCCCGGTCTGCCGGAATGGCGCCGGGGCAGCGGCAGGAACATAGTCCTTGCCGAACACCTGGTAAGGGCGATTGGCGAAGCGATGCAGCGGTTCCGCTTTGGGCACGGCATCCGGAATCGCGGCCATGTCTGGTGGCGGCGTCGTGCCGGGACCGTCGTCCTTGTAGTACGCGCCACTCTTGGATGGCGCGGGACCAGGTGCGGGTGCGGGAGTCACGCGCGACGGAGCAGACGCCGGCGGCGTCACTGCGGGCGCTTCCGGCGCTTCGCGCCGGGGTGTGGCTCCGCAACCCGAGAGCAACAGCAAACAGAGAAATCCGCGGCAGATCGAGCGCATCGCGCTTCAATTTACCCCAGCGCGGCGCGAGCCGCTAGAATCCGCGCCTTCCCCGCTGCGCAACCATGCCCGCCATCCTCGGCCTTGCTTCATCACACGACGCTTCCGCCTGCGTATTCATCGACGGCCAGCTCGCCGCGGCGGTTTCGCAGGAGCGCGTGACGCGTCGCAAGAACGACGGCTGCCGGCTGCCACTGGAGGCCATGGAACACGCACTGAAAGCCGCCGGTATCGGGCGCGGGGACGTCGGCGGCGTCGCGCTGATGCATAGTTTCTACCCTGAAAAATATTTCCGCCGGGAATCTCTGGCCAAGGAAGTCGAGGCAAGGCTGGTGCGCGCGCGCCGGCGGCTGCAGGGCGAAGAGCGGCAGTTGAACGTCAACGACCTGCTCAAGCGGGTGGCGGACCGGGGCGAAGGCATCACGCCCTGGTTCCGGCGCGACGAATTCCTCGCCGGCCTCGGCTTGCGCCCCGATACCGGCGTGCGTTTCTACGACCACCACGCCACGCACGCGATGGCGGCTGCCTGGTACTCCGGCTTCGACGAATGCGCGGTACTCACCATCGATGGCGTCGGCGAGCTCGACATTTTTCATACCGCGGGCACGTGGTCGGCCGGGCGGCTCACGCGCCTGGGCCACTCCGACAGCCTGGGCGCGTCGCCCGGCGAGTACTACGAAGCCATTACGGCGGCCATGGGGTTCATCCCGCTGCGCCACGAAGGCAAGGTGCTCGGGCTCGCGGCTCACGGTGACGCGCGCAAACTGTACAAGGATTTCCGCCGCGCACTGCGCGCCGCGCCGCGCGGCAATTATCCTGGCAACAGTTTCGATTCCGATTTCGTCGGCCGCAATGACGCTTACAAGGCCCGCGAGGCCTATCTGGAAGCGCTGGTGCGCGCGAATCCGCGGGAGGATGCCGCGGCCGCGGCGCAGGCCGTGTTCGAAGACGCGATCGAAGAGGTCGCGCGCGACCTGCTGGCGCGCACCGGCCAGCGCCGGCTGGCCGTCAACGGCGGTGTTTTCGCCAACGTAAAGCTCAACCAGCGCCTCGCGGCGCTGCCCGAACTGGAACGCTTGTTCGTGTTCCCGGCGATGAGCGACACGGGGAATTCCGTCGGTGCGGCCGTGTTCCTCGTGCTCGAGAAAAACGAACAGAAGCCGGCGCAAACACTTCGCTCGGTGTACTGGGGCAGCGGTTGGGACGACAAGGCCTGCGCCAGTGCCCTCGCAGCTTCAGGCTTCACGCCTGAACGGCTGGCGGAGGACGCGCTGGTGTCGCGCGCCGCCGACGCGATCCACGCCGGCCGCGTTGTGGGCTGGTTCCAGGGACGCATGGAGTTCGGGCCCCGGGCGCTCGGCAACCGCAGCATGCTCGCGCGCCCGACCGACAACGAAATCAACAAGACCCTCAACGCGCGCCTCGCGCGCACCGAGTTCATGCCCTTCGCCCCGAGCGTGCTGGAAGAACATGCGGCGGAAATATTCGACAACGCGGGAAAATCCGCGGATTGCCTGCCGTTCATGACCATTACCTGCAACGTGAAGCAGGAATGGCGCGCGAGGATTCCGGCGGTGGTGCACGTGGACGGCACCGCGCGCCCACAGACGGTGTCGCGCGCGACCAATCCGCTCTACTGGAACCTGATCGAGGCCTACCGCGGGCTTTCCGGCATCCCGCTGGTGCTCAATACCTCATTCAACGTGCACGAGGAGCCGATCGTGTGCTTCCCGGAAAACGCGGTGCAGGCGCTCGCCGAAGACCGCATCGACTGCCTCGCCCTGGGGCCCTACTGGGCGGAACGGATCAGGAGGTAGTAGTACTGCGAGGGCCGCGAATATTTCAGCCGCCGCCCCTCGACCAGGCAGCGCAGGATGGAAATCGGCCGGGCCTTGAATTCCTCGACCACGGCCATGCCGTTTGCTTCGATCATCGGCCGGAAATCCTCCGCCTTGGTCGCGCTGCCGTTCTCCTGGATCAGGATGGCGCCCTGCGGCTTGAGGTAGCCGCGGATGCTGCGATAGAACTTTTCGTGGATCCTGAGATCTGGATCCCACATTCTCATGTCGCGCACATAGGCTTCCTCGCCCGAGCGCCAGTGCGGCGGATTGCTGACGACGAGATCCCATGTTTCGCTCGCTGGAATGTCATCGAGGCAGTCGGATTGGTAAACGGCGACCTTCGATTCCAGTCCGTTCTCCCTGACCGTCACGCGGCAGGCTTCGACCGCTTCGGGATTGATGTCGGCAACGGTCAGGCGATCGCAAAGGCCATGCGCCAGCAGGGAAAAGCCGATGAAAGCGGGCCCGGCGCAGAATTCGAACAGATGACCGACCTTGCCGGTCTTCTCCTCGAGCACCCAGATGTATTCCTGCCCGAAGTCCATGCCGCCGCCGTCGAGCTGCGGCAGGTACGAGACGCGGATATCCTTGTACTGGACGTGCCGGTAGTCCATCAACGCACGTCTTCGTAGACGACGTTGCCGGCGACGATCGTCGCGCGCACGCGCCCCGCAAGCTCATAGCCGAGAAACGGCGTGTTCTTGCCCTGGCTCCTGAGCGCGTCGGGAGCGACGCGCCAGTGCTGTGCGGGATCGAATACCACCAGGTCCGCCGGCGCACCCGGTTCGATGCGCCCCGATTGCACGCCGAGGATGCGTGCCGGATCGCTGGTGACGCGCGCGAGCGTGCGCGCGAGAGACAGCTTTCGCTCCGCTCCCCACTTCAGGACCAGCGGCAGCAATAGCTCCAGGCCCGTTGCGCCGGTCTCGGCCTCGGCGAAGGGCAGCTGCTTCTGGTCCTCGTCCACCGGCGCGTGGTCCGAGACCACGCAGTCGACGGTGCCGTCGGCAAGCCCTGCCGCAAGCGCCTCGCGGTCGCGCTGCGAGCGCAGCGGCGGGTCGAGGCGGCAGTGCGAGTCGAAGTAGCCGAGGTCAAGTTCGGAGAGGTGCACGTAATGGATGCCAACATCGCAGGTCACCGGCAGCTTTTCCTTCTTCGCCGCGCGGATCATGTCCACCGCCGCCGCCGTGGACAGACGGCAGACGTGCAGGCGCGCGCCCGTGGAGCGCACGAGCTGCAGCAGCGTGGCGAGCGCGATGGTCTCCGTGAACGCCGGGATGCCCGCGAGCCCCAGGCGCGTCGCCACCTCGCCATCGTGCGCCACGCCCTCGCGCGACAACCACTTGTCCTCGGCGCGCAGCCACACCGGAAAGCCGAAGGTTGCCGCGTACTGCATCGCGCGCCACAGCACCTGGGTATCGGTGATCGGCACGTTGGCCTGCGAGAAGGCAACGCAGCCCGCGTGTGCGAGCACCGACATCTCGGTCAGGCGCTCGCCGGCGAGCTTCACCGTGAGCGCGCCGACCGGGTAGACGCGCGCGCGCTCGAGCGCCTTGGCGCGCCGGCGCAGCATGTCGACCAGTCCCGGCTCGTCCAGCGGCGGCGTGGTATCGGGTGGGCAGGCGAGGCTCGTCACGCCACCGGCGACGGCCGCGTCCATCTCCGATTCGAGCGTTGCCTTGTAGCCGTGGCCGGGCTCCCGCAGCCGCGCCGCGAGATCGATCAGGCCCGGCGCGACGACCAGGCCCTTGGCGTCAATCGTACGGTCCGCCTTTGCCTTGTCCCCGGAGATCCTTCCGGCGGCAATGAAGATGTCGCCCACTTCGTCCCGTCCGCTGGCGGGATCTATCACGCGCCCGCCTTTGATGAGCAGTTTCATCTGCTTCCCACCCTAATTTCCCGCCACGATGGACATCACCGCCATGCGCACCGCGATGCCGAAGGTGACCTGCGGCAGGATGACCGAGCGCGGCCCGTCGGCCACCGGCGAATCGATCTCGACGCCGCGGTTCATCGGTCCGGGATGCATCACGATGGCATCCGCCCTGGCGAGCGCAAGTTTTTCGGCGGTGAGCCCGTAGTTGCGGAAGAACTCCGCGGCGGACGGCAGCAACGGGCCGTTCATGCGCTCGTTCTGCAGGCGCAGCATCATCACCACGTCGCAGCCCTTGAGGCCCGCGCGCATGTCGTGGAACACGCGCACGCCGAGCGATTCGACCCCCGCCGGCATCAGCGTCTGCGGGCCGATGACGCGCACTTCGGGAACGCCGAGGGTGGTAAGGCCGTGGATCAGGGAACGCGCGACGCGTGAATGCAGCACGTCGCCCACGATCGCCACCGTGAGCCTGGTGAAATCCTTCTTGTAGTGGCGGATGGTATAGAGATCGAGCAGGCCCTGCGTCGGGTGCGCATGCCTGCCGTCGCCCGCGTTGATGACGTGCTCGTGCGGCTTGACGTGGCGCGCGATCAGGTAGGGCGCGCCCGCGGAACCGTGGCGCACGACGAAAACGTCGGCCTGCATCGCCGAAAGATTGGCCACCGTGTCGAGCAGCGATTCGCCCTTGGATTGCGAGCTCACGGCGACATTCAGGTTGATGACGTCGGCCGACAGCCGCTTGGCGGCGATCTCGAAGGTGGTGCGGGTGCGGGTCGAGGCTTCGAAAAACAGGTTGAATACGCTCTTGCCGCGCATCAGCGGCACTTTCTTCACTTCGCGCTCGGTGACACCGGCAAAGGGCTCGGCCGTATCGAGGATCTGCGTCAGGATTTCGCGCGGCAGCCCTTCGATCGACAGCAGGTGCTGCAGTTCACCCTTGGCGTTGAGTTGCGGATTAGGCGGCATCTTCCAGATCCAGGGACAGCTTGCCGTTGTCGGCGCGCTTCAGGCGCAGGCGTTTGCCTTTCGGCACCTCCACCACCGCGCCGACGTGCTGAGCGGCGATGGGCAGCTGCCGTCCACCGCGGTCCGCGAGCACCACCAGCGAAATGCTCCGCGGCCTGCCGTAGTCGAACAGTTCATTCATCGCCGCGCGCACGGTGCGCCCGGTATAGAGCACGTCGTCCACCAGCAGGAGGTCGCGGCCTTCGACCTCGAACGGGATTTTCGTGCGCTTGGGATCGTGCTTGAGGCCCTCTTTGGCGTAGTCGTCGCGGTAGAAGGCGATGTCCATGAGCCCCAGCGGATCCTTCAGGCCAAGCAGCGGATGCAGCCGCTCGGCGAGCCAGGCGCCGCCCGTATACAGGCCGATCATCGCGGTGGCGGGCGTGACGCGGGCTTTCAGTTCGGCCGCAAGTTTCGGCAGCAGGATCTCGGCTTCAGGGAGCTTGTTCACGCCGGACGGTCGCCGAAGTATTGCTCGAGGATGACCTGCGCCGCGTGCGAATCAAGCGTCTTGCCGCGCGCCAGGCTTGCCGCCTTGTGCCTGCCGTAGGCCGCGCGCATGCGACTTTCTACCTCCGCCGAGCTGTAGCGCTCGTCGACCATCTCTACCGGAATCCCGAAGCGGCCATTCAGCTGGCGCGCGAATTTTTCGGCGCGTCGCGTCATCTCGTGCGGCGCGCCGTCTTCGTCGAGCGGGCGCCCGACGACCAGCAGGGACGGTTTCCATTCCGCCACCAGGCGTTCGATCGCCGTGAAGCGTCCCGGCTGGGTTTGCGCCGCAACGCCTTGGAGGGGATGCGCGGTGCCGAGTTCCGCCTCCCCCACTGCGACGCCAATACGCTGCAAACCAAAATCGAAGGCGAGGATGGTTCGGGCGGCCTTGTCAGGCATGTCCCGCCTGGTCGGCGAGCTGTGCGTAGTCGATGCCGAGTAGCTGCATCGCCGCAGGCAGGCGCTCATCGGCGGGCAGATCGAACAGGATGGCGTCTTTCGCCTCCACGGTGAGCCACGCGTTCTGCTTCAGTTCGTGCTCGATCTGGCCGGCCGACCAGCCGGCGTAGCCGAGCGAAACCAGCATCTTCGACGGGCCCTCGCCGCGGCCGACCGCCTCAAGGATGTCCTTGGAAGTGGTAAGGCCGATGGCGCCGCCTTTTCCCGCCGTCACCTTGATCGTCGCCTGCCACTCGCCCGCCGGCAGGTGCAGCACAAACCCGCGATCGGTCTGCACCGGTCCGCCGAAATAGATCGGCGCATCGGCGAACGTGCTGCTCTTCAGGTTGAGCGACAGGCGCTCGAACAGCGCCTGCAGTGTCATGTCGATGGGGCGGTTTACGACGATGCCGAGCGCGCCCTGATCGTTGTGCTCGCAGACGTAAGTCAGTGTCCTCGAAAAGTACGGATCGGCCATGTTGGGCATGGCGATCAGGAAATGATTCGTCAGATTGATCGATGACACGCTTGACGTTATTTTACCGCAACGCCCACTCGCGCGCCGGTATGCTTGTACATGCGCATCCTTCGCAACATCGGTTACGGTTTCATGGTGCTGGTACTGGCCGGCGGCTGGGCATTCATCTACCGGCAATCGGGCGCCGTGGACCTCGCCGCCGTCGATGGCGCCCGTGTCGCGCTCGCCGAACTGCGGACGGTGGATAGCGGCTGGAATCAGCAGCTCGTGAACGCCCGGCTGTATGCCCGCGATGGGCCCGTCCGACCCGGTTCTTTAGCTACACCGTCGGCGCGCCACCGTGTGCGTTATGCGTCACTCGAAGTTCGCGCGCTGCGCCTGGGCGATCCCGTGGTGGGCCGCGAATTGGCGCAGCTCAAACGCGCGTTCGAGGAGAAGTACGCCCTCCTTGCGCGTTTTGCCGAGGCGCAGGCGGCGCTTGCAGCCGCGCGTCCCGGCGAAACGGACGAAGCAAAGCTCGCGGAATTGCGCGCGATCGCCGACGTGCTCTTCGACCAGGCCTGGCTGGCCTCGACCGGGCCGCGGCTCGACACGCTGGGGCGCGCCATCGACCGCGTGTTCGACGATGCGCTGACGCAGGCCGAGCTCTACCGCATCGGCCTGCTCCATTATTCGGGCTTCCTACTCGCGGTGCTCGCGTTCCTGGTGTGGAACCTGATGCGGCGCCGTTGAGGTAGCGCTCAGATCTCCATCATTTCGAAGTCGTCCTTGCGCGCGCCGCATTCCGGACAGGTCCAGTTCATCGGCACGTCCTCCCAGCGCGTGCCCGGCGCGATGCCCTCACCGGGGATTCCCGCGGCCTCATCGTAGACCCAGCCGCAGATGAGGCACATCCAAGTCTTGTATTGAACTTGCTGCTCGGTCATGGTTCTCGGGACAGTAAAATTGCCCCGGATAATAACGCATGTCGTCGTCGCTTCCGGTCGTCCTCACTTTCGCGGCATCTGATCCTACCGGCGGCGCGGGCCTGCAGGCGGACCTGCTCACGCTCGCGAGCCTCGGCTGCCATCCGCTCTCGGTGGTGACCGGGCTCACCGTGCAGGACACGCGCGGCGTCGAAAGCATGCTTGCGATCGAGCCGACATTGGTCGAGCGCCAGGCGCGCCACCTGCTAGAGGACATACCAGTCGCGGCATTCAAGATCGGTGTCGTGGGTTCCGCCGGCAACGCGCGGGTCATTGCCGCGATCCTCGCCGGATTTCCCGCCATTCCCGTGGTACTCGATCCAGTGCTCGCCTCAGGCCGGGGCGACACACTCGCGGATGGCGAAACGATCGAGGTTTTTCGCGGCACGCTCCTGCCACGCACGACCGTACTCACCCCGAACAGCCTGGAAGCGCGTCGCCTGGCCGGTGCGGCGCCAGGTGCCGCGCTCTCGGAATGCGCGCGGGCACTCACCGGGCATGGATGCAAGTTCGTGCTCGTGACCGGCACGCACGAAAGCGGAGAAGACGTCATAAATATTCTTTACGACGCGCGCGGAGTCGTGCGCGAAGACCGCTGGCAGCGGCTGCCTGGAAACCATCACGGCTCCGGCTGCACGCTCGCCTCCGCGATTGCCGCCCTGCTTGCCGGCGGAATGGCGCTCGAGCGC
>Ga0105242_10001781_pt1 | contig 17003 bp, 8 predicted proteins | sample KBSM24metaG_FD_81521 | JGI IMG/M metagenome (GOLD analysis project Ga0105242, IMG submission 81521) | Miscanthus rhizosphere microbial communities from Kellogg Biological Station, Michigan, USA - KBS M2-4 metaG | ecosystem: Host-associated > Plants > Roots > Rhizosphere > Soil | place: Michigan... | reverse complement strand
GACTTGTCACCGCGAGTATCGAGCGAGTTCCTGGCCGCGGCGACCAGCCCGGGTGTGTCGCGCACGTTGATCTGTGCGCTCGGATAGACCCCGAACAGGTGCGATACGTGACGATGCTTCTGTTCCGGCGCACGAGCGTCCCAGTCCTCCAGCCATTCCTGCAACTGGCCACCGGCACCGATGCGGTCGGCGGGCAAGCGGGCGCGCGCCACGGCCAGCGCGCGGACGAACTCACCATCCGGCTCCCCGGCCAGCTTTGCCGCAGTGAGGGTGGCGGCAAACAGGTCGCGCAGGATCTGCCGGTCCATGGCCGGACCGGCGCAGATCGACACGCCGGCCGGATGCGCGTTCTCGGGCGAGATCGAAGGCGAGGTCACCAGCCCGCGACCTTGCGGATCCTCCACCAGCGTGTCGAGGAAGAACAGCGAAGCGCCCTTCATCAGCGGGTAGAGACGCTTGAGGTAGGCCGCGTCCAACTCGTATTCGTAATGGGTCCAGAGTGAGAGGCACAGCCAGGCGCCACCGGATGGCCACAGGCCCCAGTTGGCGCCGTCGATGGGCGCGGTGGCGCGCCACAAGTCGGTATTGTGATGAGCCACCCAGCCACGGGCACCGTAGCCTTCGCGCGCCGTCACTGCCCCGCTGACGGCCAGGTCCTCGACCATGCGCAGCAGCGGTTCCACGCACATGCCAAGGTTGGCCGGATCGGCGGGCCAGTAGTTCATTTCGGTGTTGATATTGATCGTGTACTTCGACCCCCACGGAGGATTGGTGCCTTCGTTCCACAAACCCTGCAGGTTGGCCGGTTGGCACCCGGGGCGCGACGAGGAGATCAACAGGTAGCGGGCGTACTGCACGTACAGGGCGGCCAGCCCGGGGTCGGGACGCTGTTCCGCCCCCGCGATGCGCGCACTGGTGGGCTGCGCAACCTGCGCCCCGCTGCCGAGGCGAATCCCCATGCGGCGAAACAGGACGCGGTGGGCGGCGACGTGGTCGGATCTGAGCTGCTCGTAACGCCTGAGCGCCGCAGCCGCGGTCTGCGCACGCACCTTGGCGACCGGGTCGCCGCTCACGTCGGAAAAACTGATATAACTGGTCGCCGCCGCCACCAGCAGCGTGACATGTGTGGCGCCGCGCACTTCGATGCGGTCGTCTACCGCCCTGATGCTGCCGTCGCCTACGGCCTTGACGTGCACCGCATAGCGCAGCGCGTCGGCAATGCCCATGTCGCTGATGTTCCGGCCTTCGATCAGCAGGGCGTCGTTTCCGTCCGGGCGTACGGCCAGGTCAGCAGGCCGTTTGTCCTTTTCCAATGGTTCCCGGACGTCCCAGGCGGCGCCGATCAGCTGGCCATCGGCGTGCTCCCCCTCGTAGTCCGACGTGCTGTACTGGACCTTGCGCGGATGCCGGTAGCCAACGTCAAAGTCCAGCGCCTTGCCCTTGGCGGTGAGATGGATCACAAGCACCTGGTCGGGCACGCTGACGAAGGCTTCGCGCAGGTACTTGCCGGCGCCGGTGGCGAAGCGAGTGGTGGCCACGGCGCTGTCCAGGTCCAGCGAACGCCGGTAGAACGCCGGCTCCGACATGTCGGCAAAATCGAGGAACAAGTCGCCCGCCGCGCCATACGACATCTGCCCCTTCGGATTGGCGATCATGGCGCTGTCGGCCAGGTCGGCTGCCTCCTTGAAGCGGCCCTCGTCGATCAGGGCCCGGACCCGCGGCAGCGCGGCGCGCATTTCGGGGTTGTTCGGATTGTACGGACCACCTGCGAACAAGGTATCCTCGTTCAGCTGCAGGCGTTCCTGCGCCACGCGGCCAAACATCATCGCGCCCACGCGGCCATTCCCCAACGGGAGGGCTTCCACCCACGGCCCCGCGGCCTGCCGGTACCATAGTTCCAGGTCCTCGCGCCCGTCTCGCGCGGTTGCGCTGACCTGGGCTCGTGCCAGACCAGGAAACGCCATAGCCAGACCGGTCGAAATCATGAACTCACGCCTTGTCAAGGCGATCCCCGTATGTGTTCTTTTAGTCAAAATCATTTCTCCCATGCGTACCCCGTCTCGGCAGCGGCCTGCGCGAGGTAGCAATCAAACATTGAAAACAAACAAGGTGGCGGTGACAGACAGGAAGTAACAGCGGCGACAGGACCGCAGCGATCCGGCGGCCACGCGGCGTAGAAATCAGTCCATGCGCGTATCGGGAGCGTGAGCGCCAACCGAACGCAGCATGAGGTCCGGGGCCAATACGACGTGCGTATGGCGCCCGTTCAAGCCTGTCAGGGGGATGGGGCGCGTAGCCGGAACGCGAGATCTCTGTCGCGATCGACGTCGAGCCAGCCGTCCTTGAACACCAGCTCGGCGACCTGGATGACCGTGCGCTGGTTCCAGCGCGCGTCCGTGGCCGCTTCTGCCTCGTTCTCCTGGTGGACGAAGTAGTAGATGAATGCGCGGTCGCCGTCGACGACGACGTCCGCGTGCTGCCCCTTGGCGCGGTCGGTTGCCTTGTGGCCCGGTTCGCCGAGGATGTAGCCGTGCTGCTCCGTCCAGTTGCGCGCATCGTCGGACCGCAGCACCATCAGGCCTTTCCACACGTCGACGACCATCCAGTAATACCCCTTGAAGCGGAATACCTTCGGTCCCTCGCCCCTGGAGGGATTGACCGGCTGGTCGCTCACCTTTTTCCACGTGCGCAGATCCTGGCTGTCGGCGGCCAGGATCCGGCTGTCGGCGCGCTCGTCCTTGTACCATATGCGGTAGCCCTGTCCCAGCTTCATCACGGTCGGGTCGATCATGCGGCTGGTGCCCAGGTTCACCGTGCCCTCGCATTTCCACTTCGACAGATCGGTGCTGGTCAGGTGTTCGATGCGCCCATCCGCTCCCGGTACGCCCCACTGGTGGAAGATGCCCGGCACGATGGTGAGCCACATGTGGTAGACGCCGTTTTCATAGAAAATCTCGGGCGCCCATTGCGTCACGTCCGTGCACGCCTTCGGAAACTCCGCCGTGCCCTGGTAGCGCCAGTGCGCGCCGTCCGGCGAAGTGGCAATGCCGATGGCCGTACCATGCACCCATTCGACGTCGTTTGGATCGGGCAGCTTCATCGTCGCCCGGCGATTGGTGTAGAACATTTTCCACAGTTTGGCGGCGCGGTCGTACACGATCGAGACATCTGCCGCGCCGTCATACACGGGGTCGCGGTACAGCGGCTTGGGCGCGATGTCGGCGGCGTATGCCCAGCTTGACAGGGATAGCGGTACCGCAACGGCCAGGGTGGCGACGAAGGACTTCATGGAATCTCCAAGGTGCTGAGCTGGACGTTAGTAGGACAGTCCATCTTCGATAACTCAAAATATTTCAATATTGACAACAAAAAAAAGGGAGCACAATGTGCACGAATCGCCCGGCCGTGGTGGCCGTGCGGACCCGGTAGCAAGCACGCACCGGGACCAGGTCGTCGCAGTCGATCACTCTTGTGCCGGGCCGCAGGACTATCGTCGGCTTTCAGCCCCTGCACGTGGCCTGCGGCAAGTCAGCAATGCAACCCTGATGTCCGCCGAAGCATATTGATACGGACAATCGTGCACTTCCATCCTTGATGAAACGTTTTTCAATGTGCAGAAAGTAAAACCAATCATGCTGGAAGAAGAAACTCCCCTGCCCGCTTCCGTCATCCGCAACATGTTTTGGTAGCCGGTGAATGTCGGTCCAGGTTCGGCTTTCAAAAGGACATTCACCGTAGGTCAGAAATGTCTTCCGGCCACCATTGCGACACCTGTTGTTTGTACTATATATATGAAGTACACTACATTCCGTTGCGTAATCCTTTTGCCCCTTTTCCATGATGACCACCGTTGCCCGCCTCGCGATGTCGACCACCTGGTGGGTCATACTGTTCCTGAGTTCCAATGGCGGCGGCAGCTGGATGGACCTGGTTGCCACCGGTACCAGGTCCATCGGCGCGGTCCACTGGGCCGTCGACGCTGGCATCCACTGGGCCAGCTCGGTGATATTCGATCCGTTCAACGGACAGAGCGCCCGGGTTACTTCAGGCGACGGCGTTTTCAAGTCCACCAAGGTGGGCGGCGTGCGACCAGACTGGACCTTCAACGTGAACGGTCCGGAAGAAGCGGTGGTGGTGGATGCCGCCAGTGTACCGGGCAGTCCCCTGATCACTGCGCTCGGCGACGTCGATGGTTCCCGCCACGACACCATCAATTGCAGCAATGGTCAGGTGGCGCTATCGGGCAACGGCGGCGTGTTGCCGAATGACCCGTCGGGCTCCACGCTCACCTAACGTTCCGTCGACAACGGCAACAGCTGGGCCCAGGTGGACAACCTGAACATCTTCGATGCCACCGTCGTCAGCGATTAGTCCAATTCCAACCTGTTCTACGCCTTAGACAACAGCAACGGCAAGTTTTCGGTCTGCCATGACGGCGGCGTCACCTTCCGCAACGTCCCCTGTCCGTCTGGGGTAATCCGCGCCTGCGCGTGGCACCCGGCACCCAAGGGGATAGCTGGCTGCGATGTAACCAGGGCCGGCGACACGATAAATTTCGGCGTGGTGTATATGAGCACGAGGATCGGGGGCCGGCGGTGGGCCGCCCGCAAACAGGTTCTCGATCAGCAAGTAGATGTGAAGTAACAGGCGTGCCGCGTGCACGCCATGTCCCCAAGAAAACGGAACAAGGTCGGCAACCTTGTTCCGTTTTTTTTATCGTGGCTGTGTTCGTACCGGACACGTCGGGTACCGCTTTAAACGTGTAAATCAATTGGATTTCTAGCAAATTCTAACTTTCCAGGCAGAAATTAGAAGAAATACCCCCGTTTTGTACATATTGTTGACTCAAACAAACCTGCCGGAGACAGCCTTGAAGCCAACGACCTTCCATCGGACACCGACGTAGCACGGCATCCGCGCGTTCCGCCGACCTGTCAATCCACAACACCAACGTTCCGCAGGACCGCCGTCGGGCGTGCCCAGGCGTCGTCACGGCCATGCATCGCAAGAGACGTCCCGAACCGGTCGGGGCTTCGAACTGACCGCACTCGGTTCGCGCAGTCAGTCCGACATACCGGTAATAACGATTCATTCTTTTTTGGAGTTCAAGTATGAACAAGTATACCTTGGCCCTTGCCTGCATCCTGGCCGGCGTGGTGGTGGAAGGTTGTAGCGGCGGCAGCGGCTCGTCCTCGCAATCACCTTCCGTTGCGGCCTCGACCGGCAACGCCGACACCGGGGCATCGACGGCCATGAGATGGCAAAACGTGAAGTTCGGCGGCGGCGGTTATGTCCCCGGCCTGATCTTCCATCCGACCAGCCCTAACGTCCTGTATGCGCGCACGGACGTCGGCGGCGCCTACCGCTGGGATGCGGCGACCTCGTCCTGGATCTCGATCACGGATGGCTTGAGCGCCGTCGATACCTTTTTCCAGGGCAGCGAGAGCATGGCACTCGATCCGAACGACGACAAGCGCGTGTACATGGTCACGGGCTTGTATGATTGGGACGGCCGTAATGCCCGACTGTACATTTCCACCGACCGCGGCGACAACTGGACCCACGTCGAACTGCCGTTCCGCGCCGGTGCCAACGACGGGGGACGCGCCATCGGCGAGCGCCTGATGGTCGACCCGAACAAGTCGTCAGTCCTGTACTACGGTTCGCGCACATCGGGCCTGTGGAAGAGCGAGGATTACGGCCAGACCTGGAACCAGGTGACGTCGCTGACGTCGTTCCAATAACCCGGCGACCAGATCGGTTCCCTGCCGGGACGCACCTCGGGCGGCATCGAAGGCGTGCTGTTCGACACGTCGACCAGGGGCACGGGCACGGCCACGCAGACAATCTATGCGTCCGTGGCGCCGGACTATGCCGGCGCGGCCGGTCTGAATTACAACCTGTACAAGTCCACGGATGGCGGCGCGACCTGGACCGGCGTGCAGACGCCGGTCTCGGGCTACTTCATCCCGCACATGGTCCGTGCAAAGGACGGCATGATCTACGTCGGCTTCACGCAGGGCATGGGCCCCGGCGCCAACGGCCCGGCAGCGCTGTACAAGTTCGACGGCACCAACTGGACGCTGCTGCGGAGCTTCGAGCCGGCCGAGTGGTCGAACTGGGGCATCGGCGGCCTGTCCGTGTCCGGCTCGGGCGCGACCACCCGCATCGCGCTGGGAGTCTCGAACTCGTGGGGGAATTGGCAGGGCCTGCCGGTGGTGCAGTTGTCCGACGACGCCGGCCACACCTGGCGTGAAATCGAGGCGGCGATGCCGCATACGCCGGCCGGCGCGGAATTCTCCGGCTGGGTGGACGACATCGAGATCGACCCGAACAATCCGGACCACATCATGCACGTGACGGGCGGCGGCCCGGCCGAAACCTGGAACGCATCGGCGGCGCAGCCATCCTGGAGCAAGTCAGTGACTGGCATGGAGGAAACCTGCACGACCAGTCTGGCGACGCCGCCCAAGGGCGCCTCGTATTCCTTGCTGATCAACGCGGCGGACATCGGCATGCGCGTCCAGACCGAGCTCCTGAAGGCACCCACGCGCAATCCCGACTGGTTCAACGGCGGTCACGCCTCCGACGTGGCCTGGTCGAATTCGGCCTATATCGCGACGGTCGGCGCCGGCTACTGGAGCGGGAGTCCCCCCCCGCGGGGCGGTTACTCGACCGACTCCGGCGTGACCTGGACGGCGTTCGCCGGCAAGCATCCGGATGCGGATACCAACCAGGGCAACGAGGAATCCATCGCCGTGACCAGGCCGGGCAACATCGTCTGGTCTCCGTCCGGAGCCGTGCCGGCTTACTCGACCGACAACGGTGCGACCTGGACGTACACGAACCTACCGAGCCTGTCGGGTGTGGGCATCGGCCGCGGCTACCGTCTCGCCGCCGACCGCAAGAACCCGAACAAGGTCTATGCCTTCAACTCGGGCGGCGCATGGTGGAACCAGTGGTCGGACACGTCGCACTTCTGGTACTCGACGGACGGCGGCCACACGTTCACGGAAAGCGCGTCCTTCAAGACCGTCTCGGTCGTCACGGACTGGAGTGACTCGTCCTTCGCCGTCAACCCGAACGCGGAAGGCGACATCTGGGTGGCCGACGGCCAGCACATCCTCCACTCGACCGACTCGGGCGTGACCTGGACCAAGCTGAGCGTGACGGAGGCGATCTGGAACACGAACCCGACCTGGCGTGAGCCGAACGTCTACGGCGCCAGCTCGATCGCACTGGGCAAGGCCCCGGCGGGCGCGAAGTACTCGTCGTCCATCTACGTCACCGGCGTGATCAACGGTGTATGGGGCGTGTACCGCTCCGACGATGGTGCTGCGACGTGGCGCCGGATCAACGATGACAAGCACCAGTTCGCCGGCGTCAGCAACCTGGCGGCCGACCAGACCGTCGCCGGACGCGTGTTCGGCAGCGGCACCTGCCGCGGCGTCGTGTTCAGCTATTGACGATGTCCCGCCGGCGCCCGCGGTGGCGCCGGCGGTATCGACCATTTTTGGAGAAGCTCATGAAATTCAAGACCATCCTCGCCGCCGTCGCCTTCATGGCCGCCGGCAGCGCCAGCGCCGCCGTCCTGACCTTCGACGGCCTGACCGACATGATGTACGGCGACGGCTTCCCGCTGGCCAGCGGCATGACCTATGACGGCACCAACCTGACTTATACCGAGTCGGGCTTCCAGCTGACCCTGAACGCGCCGAACGCGGGCGCCGGCGCGGCGCACGTGGGCGACGGCACGTACGACCCGCAGACCTTCAACTGGCACGACGGCTTCGAGAACGGCTGGGACACCTACCTGACGCTGACCCGCGTGGGCGGCGGCAAGTTCAGCCTGAGCAGCTTCGACTACCTGATGGACTGGAGCAACGTGTCGGCCGACGGCACCTTGCTCGGCTCGATCCAGGATGCGGGCACCTGGTCGACCGCGCTGACCGGCATCACGGAGCTGCGCCTGAGCTCGGGTGCGTTCAACGAGATCGACAACGTCGACGTGGCGGCGGACGTGGCCGGTCCGAGCGGCAGCGTACCGCTGCCGGGCACGCTGGCGCTGATGCTGGGCGGCCTGGCCGCAGGTGGCCTGGCGCGTCGCCGCCGCGACGGCTTAATGTCGACTTGAATTGTTTTTAATATTTTAAAAACAAGCTCGCCACCGAGCTTGGTGGCGAGTTAATCCATACAAATAGATCACAGGAGATGAAGAGCTCATGTTAAGACACAAGATGAAATTCGAGGCCAGGGGGATCGCCCTGGCCTGCGCCGCGCTGGTGAGTGCATGCGGCGGGGGCGGCAGCAGTAGTTCGGATGGCGGACTGCAGCAGACCGTAACGTTTAATTTCCCAGGAGGCCCAACGATCGCTGTTCCACCCGATGTCGCCTCTGTCAACCTGATCGCCACGGCGAGCGGCGGCGGCGCGGTCACCTTCACTTCGAATACGCCAGACACGTGCAGCGTCAACGGCGCTACCGCGACCCTGCTGAAAGCGGGCGAGTGCTCGATCACCGCCACCCAGCCCGGCGGCAATGGCTACGGGCCGGCCTCGCAAAGTCAACTGTTTGTCATTCCGAAAAACCCGCAAAAGCTGACATTCCGCAATCCGGGCGCGCAGCCGCTGGACAATACGCCGGTGACACTGGTTGCGACCTCGAATATCCCGGACCATGCAGTCACTTTCTCGTCCAGCACGCCAACGGTGTGCACGGTCAGCGGCAGCACGCTGACGAAGGTCGGCGACGGCATCTGCACCGTAACCGCCACGCAGGCAGGCGACGACGCCTACGCCTCCATCAAGTCGGTCAGGAACATCCCGATCGGCACCGCGACTTCTCCCGCGCTGACGTTCCTGAGCGGCTACAAGGATACCTCGCACACCATCGAAAACGGCGGCGTCGGCGACAACGCGGGTAGCGGCGACGCCGGCTGGTGGTGCGAAGGCTCGGATGGTGGCACAGGCTCGTCGAGCCATTGCGCGACTACGGTTGCCGCTGACGGCAGCAGCCTGACGTTCGGTTTCAGCCTCCATCGGACACAACTGGCCAGCAGCGACTCAGGGATCGGCGGTTACTGGAACTTGTTCATGGTGGCAGGCGGGCTGACCGACTTAGCCAAGGGCGCCGACACGCCGGCAGGCGTCCGTATCGATGCCCAGGCAGCGATTAATTTCAATTTCGCACAAAACCCGGAATGGTTCGCCTCGAACAACAACACGATGAACGTCCAACTGATCCTCGGCCACCACGTGACGCTGCCGGACGGCACTGATGATAAGGGCAACCCTAAATTCAAGGACTGCAACGTGACGTTACAGGCACCGTTCACGCCGACCGCCGCGGCTTCGACGGCATATAGCCTGAATCTGAAGAACCAGTTCACGATCAGCGAATCGTGCGGCTTGACGGGACTGGACCTGTGGAACGAGTTGCAGGACTACCCGATCTCCAAGATCAATTTCGGAGCAGCTGGCATGAACTTCACCGTGCCGGATGCGGGGACGACAACCTACACGACCCAAGCCACGCTCACCGGCCCCATCACGTTCCAGTGACCGGTCGGCAAACATGCATGCATATCAGGATCAGAGAATGAAAACGATTGAGACAAAACGATTCAGGATGACCGCGCTGGCGTTTGCCGCAGCGCAGGTCGCAATGCTGTACAGCTACGCTGCACAGGCACAGACGGCGGATACGACCGCCACGACGGACTCCGGTGGCACCACCACCGTCGTCGTGACCGGCCAGCGCAGGGCGCTGGAAACCGCGCAGAAAATCAAGCAGGAGTCCGAACTGGTCGTCGACTCCGTCGTGGCGGACGAGGCCGGCAAGCTCCCGGACAAGTCGATCACCGAAGTGCTGCAGCGCGTGGTCGGCGTCACGATGGACCGCAACCGTTCGCGCACGGGCGGCGGCGTCCTCGGCGGTAGCGAACTCGGTTTCAGCGCCGAAGGCTCGGGGGTCCAGGTGCGTGGTCTTTCCTGGGGTTCGTCGACGCTGAACGGCCGCGAAAGCTTCTCCGCCGGCTGGCCTGGCCGCGAACTGAGCTGGGGCGACGTGCCGCCGGAACTGATGTCGGGCGTGGATGTGTACAAGAATCCGTCGTCGGACCTGATCGAAGGCGGTATCAGCGGCCAGATCAATCTGCGCACGCGCCTGCCGTTCGACCAGAAAGGCCAGATGGGCACGATCTCCATGTCGGACAACTATACGGTGCTCGGGAAGAAAAGTTCGCCGGCCGTTTCCGCCCTGTATTCGAACCGCTGGAAGACGCGTTACGGCGAATTCGGCGCACTGGTCGATATTTCCTATAACAAGAACAACACCCGCTCGGACTCGATCGGCCAAAGCGCATATTACCCGCGCGACGACATCCAGCCGGGCAAGACGTTGTGGGCGCCTAACAACATGGGCTGGGGCACCGGCGAAGGCACGACGAAACGCAAGGGCTTCTACGGCGCCTTGCAGTGGAAGAATGACCGGATGGAGACGGCGCTGACCTACTTCGATTCCGGCTTCGAGTCGATGGATGTCAATCACGGTATCTACTCGGCCAGTGACTACGCTTACTTCACCAAATACACTGACGCGAAGTTCGACCCGAGGGGCGTCTTCCAGTCCGGCACCCTCACTTATCCGGCAGGCTTGGGGCTGAACCAGTTCGAGGCCGGTGGCCTGCACGTCGGCACCAGCTCGGGTTACACCCATGCCGTCGGACGCACCCGCGAATTGGCGTGGAATCTCAAGTTCCGCGTCAACGAAAGCCTGTCGTTCCAGAACGATCTGCAGTGGGTGCATTCCACCGACCACGCGGACGGCGCCCTGATCAACCTGAACACCTTCGTTCCCAGCATGTACATGGACGTGTCGGGCCGGACGCCGAAGGTCAGTTTCGACCCGACGGCCAGCGCGTTCCTTGCCGATTACAAGAACTATTACTGGTCAGAGATGCAGCCGGGCGTCTCGAAGGCGAAGGCTGACCTGTATGCGTGGAAGGCCGACGCAAAGTATGCTTTCGATAACCCTGTGCTGCGCGACCTCCGCTTTGGTGTCCGCTTGACCGACCGCCAGTCGACCCACCAGGCTTCGACCGGCAGCGGCTGGCAAACGCTTTCCGAGCCTTGGGCCGTGAAGGCCACCACGACTCCGGGCCAGCCGCCCCTTGCTGCCGACCTGGGCTGGCAAAAGCCGAACTTCAGCTATATGAGCGATCCGCGCTACGCGATCCCGGGCGGCGTTCAGACTTTCTCGTTCCCCAACTTCTTCAACGGGGCCTTGCAGGCGCCGCCGACGATCGTCCTGCCGACGATGAACCTGGTGCGGGACTATCCGAACGCCTACGTGCAGCAATTGCTGCCGCTGAAGGTCCTGCAATGCCAGGACACTGCAGCGTATAAAGGCCAAACGCCCGACTGTGCGGATGTCAACAAGGACTGGAAGCCGGAGGGCTTCACCACCGATCCCTCGGCGGTGATTGCAGGTGCTCCGATCCCCAAGCCCGCAACCAGCACGCACAGCGAACGTACCCAGGCCATGTATGGCAGCCTGCGGTTCGGCTTCGACGACCTCAGGTTCCCCGTCGAAGGTGTGGCGGGCGTGCGGGTCGTGCGGACGGTCACGACCGCACATGGCTACACCGATTTCCGGCCGACCTATGACGCCACGTCGCCGCCGGTCCTGCCGCGATTCGCGCCGATGTTGGAAAAAATCGATGCCCGGACGAGTCACGTCGACGTGATCCCCTCGCTCAACCTGAAGGTGGCATGGAGCGACAAGCTGCAGTCCCACGTGGCGCTGTCCCAAGGCATGTACCGCCCTGGCTTTGACCAGTTGCAGGAGTACGTCACCTTGAAGCAATCGCCGTCCACCGATCCGGTGACCTCGCAAATCAACCGTGTGAGTTACACGGGCACCAACGCCGGCAACGCGAATCTGAAACCGCTCAAGGCGAACAATGTCGATTTCACGCTGGAATGGTATCCGCGTGACGGCCAGTCCCTGACCACTGCGGTGTTCTACAAGAAGGTCAAGGACATCATCCTGAACGACAGCTACAAGCGGACCGTCAACGATATCGCCGGCAATCCGCAGGAGTTCGTGATCACCGGACCGACGAACGCGGCCAAGCTGTGGGTTGCCGGCATCGAAATCGCCGGCATGACGTACCTGGACAAGTTGCCCGTCCTGGACCGGATCTTGCCTGACTGGACCAAAGGGTTCGGCGTCAGCTCGAATTTCACCTACTTGAAAAACAAGCAGGAGATGTATCACCCGTTCGAGATGAAATATTGCCAAGGTGGCAATATCGATACGGCCGGAAACCTGTTCGGTTGCGATACCAATGGTCTGCCGTTCCACGACCTGCCGGTGCCGTACCTGTCGAAACGTGCGTTCAACTTCGCTCTGATGTACGACCGCGGCCCGGTGTCGGTGCGCGTGGCTTACAGCTGGCGTGATCGTACGCTGCAGGCGGTGAACGCCTACGGTTCGGGCGGTTGGGACGCGACCAGCGCCGATCCGGCACGCAAGGATGCCAACGGCGTGGAGCCGAAGGACGTGGGTTACGGCCTGCCGGTCTGGGAGGAGGCCATCGGCCAGTGGGATGCGGGCTTCAACTACAAGTTCAGCGAACACATGTACGCTAACTTCAACGTCAGCAACCTGAACAACGTGGTGTTCCGCCAGACGCAACAGCAGACCATCGGCAGCACGGGCCGCTCGTGGTTCGCGCCGGGCCGCAGTTTCCGCGTCTCGACGGGTTATACGTTCTAAGCACGGCACAGCGCCGGCGCGAGCCGGCGCTGCATCGTTGACGACGAACGGTGCGACACCGATCACGTCGCGCTCGACAATTCGATAGACCCACCGCGCGAAGACCGCAGCGCTGACCGTCTCGGGCACCAGCAGAGGATTGTCGCGGCGCTGGAATTGCCCCAGCGCCGGCGTCACGTTCTTCCATTCCGCCTGGCAGAGGTCGGGCGTAGCCAAGTCGATATGCAGCAGCGGCGCGATTCTAGCCAACTGCCAGCCCCTCTTGCCAGCAATCCATTTTTCTATGCCTATCCACACACACAATTCATGGCCCAGAACGGTTTTGAGACGTGCCCTTTCCTCTCTGCACAACCTTGCCTGCTCCAGGCATCGCCTTGGCAAAGTACTTGCCACGGGCATTAGCGCCACGCTTGCCTTTGCCCTGCAGACGAGCGTGCCCGCCGAAGCTGCAGCGCGCAGTCAGCAGCCTCCCGCCGCCGCACCGCGCGATTCACAGCCGCTCCGCCAACGCGAAAGTTTCAATGCTGGCTGGCGTTTTCACATGGGCGATGTCAATGGCGCCGAACGGCCCGAATTTCAGGATGATGCCTGGGAACGCACCGGATTGCCCCACAGTTTCAGCATCCCGTACTTCCAATCGTCAAACTTCCCGGTCGACTACGGCTGGTACCGCAAAACATGGACACTCGATCGCATCCGCTCCAACCGCCAATTCTTCCTTGAATTCGAGGGCGCTTTCCAGGATGCCGAAGTCTTCGTCAACGGCGTCAAGTTGGCGCGCCATCGGGGCGGCTACACCGGATTCCCCGTCAACATCACCCGCGCGCTCCGGCCCGGCAACAATGTAGTGGCCGTGCGCGTGAATAATAAATGGGAGCCGACCTTGGCCCCCCTGGCGGGTGAACACGTGTTCAGCGGGGGTTTGTACCGCGATGTCTGGCTGGTCCAGACGTCCGACGTGCACGTGCCCTGGACCGGCACCTTCGTCACCACGCCCAACCTGTCGGCGGAACATGGCGAGGTCGCCGTGGAAACCGAACTGCGCAACGACGGCGCGCGCCGGCAGGCCGTCGACGTGCTGACCGACCTGGTCGACGATCGGGGCCGCAAGGTCGCGACCCTGGCTCCGCAGCGCGTGACCGTGGCACCGGGGGAGACTGCCGTGGCGCACCAGCGTTCCGCCCCGCTGCCCCAACCAGCCCTGTGGTCGCCCGAGTCGCCTCGGTTGTACCGCGCCATCACGCGCCTGCGCGTCGGCGGACGCGATCAGGACCGCTACGAAACCGAGTTCGGCTTCCGCTGGTTTGCCTGGAGTGCCGACCTGGGCTTCTCGCTGAACGGACAGCATCGCTACTTCCGCGGCGCCAACGTGCACCAGGATCAGGCGGGCTGGGGCGACGCCGTGACCAACCGCGCGATTGAACGCGATGTGGCGCTGATCAAGGAAGCTGGATTCGACTTCATCCGCGGCTCCCACTACCCGCACGATCCGCATTTTACCGAGACCACCGACCGGCTTGGTCTGCTGTACCTGTCCGAGGCGCCGTTCTGGGGCACAGGCAGCTTCGAGAATCGCTGGGGCGGTCCTGCGTACCCGACCGACCCAGCCCACTGGGCCGGTTTCGACGCCAACGTCAAGCAGCAGTTGAGCGAAATGATCCGCATCAACCGCAACCATCCGTCCGTCATTCTCTGGGGCATGTGCAATGAAGTGTTCTTCACGACACCGGCCACCCTGCCCCAGGCGCGCCGCCTGTTGAAAGAGATGGTGGAACTCACGCACCGTCTCGATCCCACGCGACCGGCGTCGGTAGACGGCGTTCAGCGTGGCGAACTGGACCACTTGGGCGACGTCGCCGCCTACAATGGCGATGGCGCGATCCTATTTCCTCATCCGGGAATTCCCAATTTTGTCGCCGAATATGGTTCGCCCATGGCCAATCGCCCGGGCAAGTATGAAGCCAGTTGGGGCGACTTGGGGAACACCCCGGGCGCCGCCCCTGACCAGCCCGACAGCTGGCGCAAGCCGTGGCGGGCAGGCGAAGTGATCTGGGCCGGCTTCGACCATGGTTCGATTGCCGGACGCACCTTCGGCTCGATGGGTATCCTCGACTATTCACGCCTGCCCAAACGCAGCTGGTACTGGTACCGCAATGCCTACGGCGGCGTCGCCCCGCCGGAATGGCCCAAGGCCGGACGCGCTGCCGCGTTGCGCTTGACTGCCAGCAGCCCCACCATCACGCGCTCTGACGGCACCGACGACGTTCAGGTGGTCGTTACCGTGGTCGATGCGGACGGCAGGGAACTCAGCAACAGTCCACCGGTGCACCTGCAAATCGAAGCCGGTCCGGGCGAGTTGCCCACCGGCCGCCACATCGATTTCGCCCCCGGCTCGGATATCCCGATCCGGGACGGAAAAGCTGCCATTGCGATGCGCAGCTGGCAAGCCGGCGTCAGCCGACTACGCGCCACCTCGCCCGGCCTGCGCGGCGCCACGCTGGACATCACGACGCTCACCGGGCAGCCTTTCGAGCCGGGCGTCACGCCATTGGCGGCCGAACGTCCGTACCGGCCGCTGGCGCCGGCTGAGTTGCCGGACCGTCAGGAGCAGTTGTTCGGTGCGGACAATCCGACCCGCGCCAGTTCTTCCGCTGCCGACCATGCCTCGCGCCTGGTGAACGATGGCGACAGCACCACCTACTGGGCGGCCGAAGCGCAGGATGGCGATCCGTGGGTTCTGGTCGACCTCGAGCGCATCATCGCCATCAGCCGCCTCGTTATCGGGGTACGTGCCCCGGGCCAGTATGCCGTGCGTGCGGAAGTCGAGGGCAGCGATGGCAGCTGGACGGTTCTGACCGATCTGCCCATGACCCACTATGCGCAAACAACGCTTGAGTTGCCCACGGAAGCGCAGACCGGCCGGCGCGTGCGCTTGAACCTGCGCGCGGCAGCGGCCGAGAATGCGGGCGTTGCCGAACTGCGCGTCGCGGGCAAACTGAACAACTAGCCATTCTCAATCCCTTCTTTGCACCGACGAGGCTGCCGATCCTGAACGCATCCTGGCCTGGTGCATCCACCTCGTGAAAAACCCATGCCGCGTCGAGGTATTTCAGCTTGGCGCAATCGAGAGGATCGAGCGTGCGCTCGCCTTGTAACTGGTCGTGGCGTGGCGCATCGCCCACCTGATGCGGCTGGGCCGAACCTGCCCCGATCTCGACGCGCGACCGCTTTTTCGATCCCGACGAAATCCAGGCCGCCTACCTCCGGCGCGACACGGTGCCGCCGGTGAACCTCAGGTTTACCCGGCGAGTTATTCCTGCTCGATGGGGAGGGAGCGGAACGCTTTCGGCGTGCAGCCGTATTCTTCCTTGAACAACTTATTGAAATAAGGAACATTACCATAACCGACCGAATACGCGATCTCTGATATGGTCGCGCCACTTTTTTCCGACAACAACCTGGCCGCTTCCGTCAGCCGCAATTTATTTAGGTAGCCGGTGAATGTCATTCCAAGTTCGGCTTTCAAAAAGACGTTGATCTTGTTGCGGTTTACTCCGGTCGCGAGGACAACGGCTTCCAGGTCGAGATCGACATTCGTGTAATTCGTCGCGATAAACCGAACCACCGATTCCTTTTCCTTGTCTTTGTAGGGTTCCAATGTCAGTTGGCGGTAGGCGACCAGCGGCAAATCCTTTTTCAGTTTGGAATTGACGCTGGCTGTCAGCGCGCGCGCGTGGCCAAGGAAAAACCAGATACCAAATGCGCTCCAGCCGACGACGAGGAAGACGACAAGCCCGACGATAAAGCGATAATCGCGGCAATGCAACGTGAATTCACTGATCTCCACATGCGTGTCGACATTGCGGAGCGCCTGGATACTCGCGCCGAACGCGACTTTCGTGACTTTGTTCAGCTTGTACTCGTCCAGCGCCATCGGTATCTTGTGAAAGGTGAACCACCACTCCGGAATGATGAGGCGATGCAGGTCGACGGAAACCAGTACGCCCTTCTTTGTGCATGAAAAGAAGCTCTGCGGCGTGCGGTACGACAGGAAATCGCCGATCTTGGACATTTTGTCGTCAAACGCAGAAATTACGAACATGAGCGAACTCGCCGGCTGGCATTTGGCAAGAAAAGTGGCGGTCTCATACTTCGACCAATCGATCTGGGCCAGTCGTTCGTTCTTATCAAAAAGCAATAGCTCCGCCGCGGCGTATGGATAG
>Ga0105242_10001776_pt1 | contig 17016 bp, 14 predicted proteins | sample KBSM24metaG_FD_81521 | JGI IMG/M metagenome (GOLD analysis project Ga0105242, IMG submission 81521) | Miscanthus rhizosphere microbial communities from Kellogg Biological Station, Michigan, USA - KBS M2-4 metaG | ecosystem: Host-associated > Plants > Roots > Rhizosphere > Soil | place... | reverse complement strand
GCCGCATCCTCGACGCGCTGGGCCGATCGCGCATCGGCTCTGTACGACGAGGCGTATGCGCGGCGCTACCGCGCCCACGACGAGGAATTCGAGCAGAGCGGGCCTTGCCGCGACTTCGCGAGCTGGCTCGAGCAGGTCTGTCGTTCGCTGCCGGCGCCGATCGATGTGCTCGATCTCGGCTGCGGCACCGGCCGCTATTTCTGGGCGCTGAGCGGCGTGCGCAACCTGGTCGGCATCGACGCGTCGGCAGCCATGCTCGCCGAAGCGCAGGCGCCGTACAACGCCTCGCGTATTACGGCGGCGTCCGTGACGCTGATTCACGACGATCTCTTCAGCCATCGTTTCGAGCCGCGGCAGTTCGACCTGGTCTACTCCATCGGCGTTCTGGCCGAACACGTGCCTTTCGACGAGGACGTCGTATCCGCAGTCGCAACGTGGCTCAAGCCGCACGGGCGATTCGCGTTTACGACCGTGCATCCGGCTTCGCCGTCGATCCCGCGCACCATGGCGCGGAGGATGGGCGAGTGGCTCGAGCCGGTCGCCCCGGCGGGCGCCGGCCGCCGCCTGCGTGACCGCCTGCTCGCTGGCGGCCTGTACGCCGACGAGCGGCGGGTCCGCGATCTGCTGAGCGAGGCGTTCGATGTGATCGCGATCGAGCGATTCGAGTCCGAGGCGCACCTGCACTGCCTCTGCGTTGCCGGTCGAAAGGCCGCGGCGTGAGCGTCTACCGCGACCGGGCGGTGCTGGTGATAGGCGGCTTCGGTTTCATCGGCGTTCATCTCACGCGCGAACTGGTGCGCCTGGGCGCGCGGGTGACCGTCGCAACCCCGTCGCTGGACCGTCACGGCGAATCAATCGCAGACCCGGCGTTGGCGGGCATCCGTGCACTCGAGGGCGACCTGCGCGACGCGGCGGCGATGCGAGGCGCGGTTGCGGGACAGGAGATCGTGTTCAACCTGGCCGGCCGCTCCGGTGCCGTGCGCAGCATGGAGGATCCCTGGACCGACCTCGACGTCAACTGCCGCGGGAACCTGGTCCTGCTGGAAGCGCTGCGTGTCGAGAGCCCGTCGGCCAAGCTGGTGTTCGTCAGTTCGCGACTCGCCTACGGACGTCCGGATGCGTCGCCGGCGGTCACGGGCGTGAACGAAGGCGATGCGGTCGATCCAACCTGCGTGCACGCCGTGCACAAACTGGCGGTGGAGCATTACCTCAGGGTGTACGCGAAGTTGTACGGCGTGAAGTTTTCGGCCGCAAGACTCACGAACCCCTATGGGCCGGGTCAGCCCCGTGAGCGGACGGCCTACGGCGTCGTCAATCGGCTGATTCACCTGGCGATGGCAGGCGAAGCGCTTCCGGTCTATGGCGACGGCCGTCAGCTTCGCGACTACATTTACATCGACGACGCGGTGCAGGCGCTGCTGGCACTCGGATCGGAACCGGGCTGCGAGGGCAGGATGTACAACGTCGGCAGTGGCGTGGGGACGCCGCTCGTCGACATGGCGCGCGCCATCACGTCGATCGTCGGACAAGGCACCGTCGCATTCGTCCCGTGGCCAAAGCTGGTCGCGGCCATCGAAACGGGCGATTTCGTCGCGGACGTGAGCCGGATCGGCCGCGACGCCGGGTGGCAGCCGCGGATATCGCTGAACGAAGGCCTGACAAGGACCGTCGCGTTCTACCGGGCTCACGCCGCGTGACCGCCGAGCGGATTCGTGTCGTCTACATGGCGCATGCGTTCTTCGTCGGCGGCGCCGAAGAAATGGTGCTCAACCTCGTGCGGCGTCTGCCGGAACGCTTCGAGCCGATGGTCTGCTGCATCAATCAAGCGGGCCCGATCGGCGACGAGATTCGCCGGACCGGTGCACCCGTGACGGTGCTCAATCTGTCTCCCGGATTGACGCGTCCCGGAGACCTCGGCGGCATCCGGCGTTACCTGCGCGAACGACGGCCGTCAATCGTTCACACGTTTCTGCTCACCGCGAGCCTGTACGGACGGCTTGCCGCGATTCTCGAGCACGTCCCGATCGTGATCGGCACCGAGGTCAACATCTACGAGCGCAAGCGGCGTCACCATGCGCTCGCGGAGCGACTGCTGATGCGCTGGACCGACCGGGTGGTGGTCTCGGCCGAGTCCGTGCGTGACTTCTATATCCGGCAGGTCCATGCGGATCCCGCCAAGGTCGATGTCGTCTACAACGCGGTGGATTTCGATCAGGCGCGGCCGGCTCGAACGCGGGCCGAAGTACGCCGCGAATGCGGTGTGCCTGAGGCGGCATTCGTCGGAGGCATCATCGCGAGGCTTACCGAGCAGAAGGGCCACCGTTTCCTGTTCGAGGCGATGGCCGCCGCGCCTGCCCTGTCGGCGATGCACGTGATGGTGATCGGCGGCGGCGATCTGCAGGCGACTCTCGTCCGCCAGGTTGCCGGCCTTGGTCTATCGGATCGTGTTCATTTCCTCGGTCCGCGGCGCGACCTCGGCGATCTGCTCGGGGCGATGGACGTCTTCGTCATGCCGTCGCTCTGGGAAGGGCTGCCTTTGTCGCTCGTGCTGGCGATGGGCGCCGGGCTCCCGGTGGTGGCGACCACCGTGGCGGGCATTCCCGAGGTGGTCCAGTCTGGCCGGACCGGACTGCTGGTTGCGCCGGGCGACGTCGCGGCGTTGAGCGCCGCGCTGACCACGATGGCAACCGATCGTGCGGTGAGAGAGCGAATGGGACAGGACGCGCGCGCGCGCGTGCTGCCGCGCTTCAACGTCGACGGCTACGTCCGGGCGATCGTCGACCTCTACGATCGCCTGCTGTCTGTGAATCCCGGCCACGCCAGCGTCATGCAGGCCTGAGCGATGCGGCTCGGTATCGTCTACCACATGCCTTTCTGGCGGGACGCCGATGGAATGTTGCGCGAGGTCGAGGGCTCGTTTGCGCGTTATGTGGACTCGCTCGCACCGTACTTCGATGAGATTGTGCTGTGCGTGCCGGTGCTGACCGCGCCGGGCGGTGAAGGAACCGTCATCCGGTCTGGCAACGTCACCCTGGCGCCCCTGATCAATTTCGACGGCCCCGTGCATTTCTATCCACGACTGCCGCTGCTCGTTCCGCGACTGTTCCGCTTCGCCCGACGCGTCGACCTGCTGCACTGCCGGGTGCCGACTCCCGCGGCGATCTTCGCCTTTCTCTTTGGATCCCTGCTCGGCCGTCCGGCATTTCTTCTCAACGTTGGGGATCTCGCCGCGCTGCGCGACAGCGTGCCCTATCGCGGCATCAAGCGCTGGCTCTGGCGTGCCTATACGGCGTTCGAAGAGCGCAACATGCAGTGGATGGCCGACCGATCGCTGGCGTTCGCGAACGGCGGGGCGCTCGCGCGAAAGCACTCGAGGCGGGATCGTGCGGTGATCGAGACGCGGACGACGACCATCAGCCTGGCCGACCTCGCGACGCGCCCGGACACGTGCGCCGGCGGCCGCATTCGCCTGGTGACCGTGAGCCGGATCGATCCGCGAAAGGGCCTGACGGTCCTTCCGGATGCGGTCAGCCAGCTTCAGGAGCGCGGCTTCGATGTGATGCTCGACATCATCGGCCCGGCGGTCGGCGCGCCCGGTGAAGCGGAGCATCGCGCGATCGTGGCGCGGGCAGCCGCCCTCGGCGTCGCGGACCGGGTCAAGCTGCCCGGAGCCGTGCCGCTCGAGCAGCTCCTTCCGCTCTACCGCACCTACGACCTGTTCGTCCTCCCGACGCTGCCCGGCGAGGGGATTCCTCGTGTGCTGCTCGAAGCGATGACGTCCGGCGTTCCCATCGTGACGACCCGAGTGGCGGGCATTCCCAGTCTGGTGACGCATGAGGTGAACGGCCTGCTCGTGGACGATCCGACACCTGCGGCGATCGCCGCTGCGCTCGCGCGTCTCCTGTCCGACGCCGGCCTGCGGCAGCGGCTGATCGCCAACGGGTACGAGACCGCCCGCGAAAACACGCTCGAAGCGCAGGCCGCACGGATGATGGGCGAGGTATCGAACCGCCTGCACGTGAGGTTGCGGCAGCCGATGACGGCGCCCGCGGGATGAAGGACGTGCGCCCGCGCGTGTGCTTCGTTCTGCCCTCGCTCAATGGCGGCGGCGCGGAGCGGGCGGCGGTTCACATCCTGAACGGGCTCGACGAGACCCGCTGGGATCGGTCGATGTATCTGTTTCTTCGCGAAGGGCCCTACCTGAACGACCTGCAATCCTCGATCGACGTGGTTTCGGGACCCGGAGGATCGAGGCTGAGGCGATGGCTGCATCTACGGCGGTATCTGCGCGGGACCCGGCCGCAGCTCGTCGTGCCGTTCCTGAGCTACTTTTCAGCGCTGAGCGCGTCGCGAGGGGCTGGCATCGACGCGCGCGTCGTGTTCAACCTGCAAACGCCGATGTCTCACTTCCTGACCGATGCGGACTATCCGTGGCGTGGCCGCTGGCATCGCCGCCTGTTTTCATTGGTCACGCGAGCCGCGTATCGCCTGGCCGACGCCATTGTGACCACATCGGCCGGCGTCGCCGACGACCTGGTGACCGTTTTCGGTGTGCCACGTGAGCGGATTCAGATTGTGCACAACCCGGTCGATCTCGACGCTGTCCGATCGATGGCCGACGAACCCCTGGATCCGTCGCACGAAGCCGTCTGGTCGCATCCCGCGATCGTTGCCGCCGGCCGCCTGGCCGATGCCAAAAACTACCCGCTGCTGCTGGACGCTGTTGCCGTGCTTCGCCGCACAGTTCCGGCGCGCCTGTTCATTCTGGGTCAGGGCGAGCGCGAAGCCGGCATGCGCGATCAAATCGAGAGGCTCGGCCTGGGCGACGCAGTGGTGCTCTGCGGGTTTCAAAAGAATCCGTGGAAATACATCGCGCGCGCGGACCTGTTCGCGCTGACGTCGCGGTATGAGGGATTCGGCAACGTCCTGATCGAAGCCATGGCGTGCGGCGTACCGGTCGTTGCGACGAGCTCTCCAGGGACCCGCGAGATCGTCACCGCCGGCGCCGACGGGCTGCTCGTCGACTCTCACGAGCCTGACGCGATGGCTGCGGCGCTCGCGCGCGTGCTGACCGACGAAGCGCTCAGGCGGCGTCTGGCGGCAGGCGCCCGGAGCAGCGCGTCCCGCTTCGCCCTTCCGACAATTGCCGCAGCGTACGACGGTGTGCTGCATCGGGTCCTGGCGTGCTGATCTACGCGGGCGTCGGCATCCTGATCGGGATCGTATATACGTTGTCGCCGCTGACGGTCTGGTGCGCGATCGCGATTCCGCTGATGATCTGGTTCTGCGGACGCGGACTCGAGCCTGCGGAACGCCGGCGTGTCCGGATCGTCCTGGTGATCGCCATCGCCGTCCGCGTGCTGACGGTTGCCGGTCTCTTCCTGGCCACCGACCATGCGCACGTACCGTTTGGCAGCTTCTTCGGAGACGAGGAGTATTTCCTTCGGCGCTCGATGTGGCTGCGCAACGTCGGGCTCGGCATTCCGATCCACAGCGCGGATCTGATTTACGCGTTCGACGACTACAGCGAGACGAGCCAGTTGTACATCCTCGGATTCCTGCAGGCGCTGGTGGGGTTTGCCCCCTACGGCACACATCTGATTGGCATCACTCTCTATCTCGCCACGGTGCTGTTGCTGTTCCGCCTCGTACGCCCGGCATTCGGAGCCGCGCCGGCACTGCTCGGCCTGATGCTCATGCTGGCGCTGCCGAGCCTCTTTGCCTGGTCCATCTCCACGCTGAAGGAGCCGCTGTTCTTCTCGCTCACCGCCAGCTCGTTGGCCTGCGCCGTGGCTGCGGCGCGCGAGCCGCGGTGGCGGCGGAAGATCTCACTCATGCTGGTCGCCCTCGCGGGCGCTCTCGTGCTGCAGACCCTGCGGCGTGCCGGGTTCGTTCTGGAGGCCGCCAGTATCGTGGCCGGCATCGTGCTCGCATGGATGATCGTGCGACCGCGTCTGATGATTGCCGCGGTCGTGATCAGCGTCCTGGCGGCGTCCGCTGTGCTCGCGCGCCCGCGCGTTCAGGTCCGTGTGGCGGATGCGCTCGTTCAGGCCGCGGTCTACCACCGTGGACACATCTGGACGCCTGGCCGCACGTATCATCTTCTCGACGATCGCCTGTACGCGGAGCTGGTTGACACGCGGACGATGCGGTCGGACGAAGCCGCGCGCTTTGTGGGGCGGGCGGTGTTCTCCTACGTGACCGTGCCGCTGCCCAGCCAGATCGACTCGACGGCGGCGCTTGCGTTTCTTCCGGAGCAGATCGTGTGGTACGTGCTCGTTGCGCTGGCGCCGATCGGGCTGGTGTTCGCTATGCGCCGAGACCCGCTTGTCGCGTCGATGCTCCTGACGCACGCCGTCATCGCCGCCCTCCTGATCGCATTCACGAGCGGCAACATCGGTACGCTCGTCCGACACCGCGGCTTCGCGCTGCCGTATCTGATCTGGATCAGTGCGGTCGGCGCATGCGAACTGCTGGCACGTGGCGTCGCCACCGGAAGGGTTCACCAGACATGACCGTTATCGACGACCGCGGCCGGTTGTTCGGCCGCATCAATCTGATCGATGCAAGTGCCGCGGTGCTCTTGTTCGTCCTGATTCCAGTGGCCTACGGTGCGTATCTGCTGTTCCGGACGCCTCAGGCGAAGCTGACATCCATTACGCCCGACAAGCTCTATCACGGACCGAACCAGCGGATCGAGATCCACGGTCTCAACCTTCGGCCGTACATGCGGGTGACGTTCGGCGGCAGCCAGGGCGTGACGTTCTCGATAAACAGCACGACGTCTGCGCAGGTCGAAGTGCCGGAGCTTCCACCTGGCGTGTACCCCGTTGCACTGTACGACTACAAGCAGGAAGTCGATCGCCTTCCGCAAGGGTTGACCATCCTCTCGGTGGCTCCAGTGCCGTCCATGGAGATGGAAGTCTCCGGCAGCTTCAAAGGACTCAATGAGACCTCAGCGCGTGAGTTCCGGCCCGGCGTGAAGCTGGTCAACGGCAACATCTCCGCGGAAGTGCTTCGCGTCGGGACAACCGCGCCATCGCTGTTTCGACTGGCCGCCGGCAGTTCGGTCTTGTCGATACCCGTGACCGGACAAGTCGAATTGCCGGCGGCGCTGCGCGTTCGCTGCTTCACCGAAGTGGCCGGCGACTCGCTCGTTCGCTGCATGGTGCCGGGGCCGCAGCATCCCGCGCCTGTCGCTCCAGACTCGATGCTGGCGCTGCCGGCGTCTCAGGGTTGGGTCAACTTTCAGATTGCCACGGTCGCCCTGTCTTCTACGCCCGCTGTCGTCACAGTGCGTGCGCTCTTCCCGGCTGCCCCGGAGATTGCCGAGATGGTCAAGGTTGGAGACATCGATGCAGATGCGGTGGCCTATTCCAGTGCGGCGAGGGCAAGAGTGGCCTCCATCAACGGAGTCCGCAGCGGCGCTGCGGTAGACGTCACCCTGAAAGTCCCGGCGGCGCTGGGACCCACGGGATGGCTGTACAACAGTCAGCTGCTGAAAGCCGGACTCCCGTTCCGGTTCGAGACGGCGGGCTACGTCATCAACGGACAAGTGATCAGCGTCGTGCTGCCGCCGTCAGATCAGGCTCGATGACTGTACCAAGCCTTCGACGGCCAGCCGACGCCTGGGGATTTCTCGTCTCGCTGCTGGGCGCGGTGACGCGGCCTCACGCAGATACGGCTGATTGCGATGCGCGTGTGGAAACCCTTGTCGCCGACAGTCGCATCGTGCAGGCGTTGACGGCGCCAGTGGACGCCTGCGCTCGCGCCGCATCTCACTCCGTGGCCGTGGCCGCGTGGCGCAGGGCGGTCTCGCGGCTCGTGCCGGGTTCGATCGCCGAGCGCGTCCGAGCCGCGGGCTGTGCTGCCGTCGCCGCTGCCGCGACGAACCTGATCCTGCGGCTCGCGGGTGCCGGGGCCGAGCCGCTGACGTGGATCGTGCCGACCGTGGTCGCCGTGATCGGCGGGATCTGCATCGCAGGCGCTCGACCCATCGCGCAAGCCATCGTCAGTTACCGTTCGTGACCGACACGCCCATTCGCGTGCTGGCGCTGTCGCCGATTCCGGAGGAGGGCGCGGGCTGCCGTTTTCGCTTTGCGCAGTTCATCCCGTACCTCGAATCGAACGGGTTCCAGGTCACGCTGCAGTCGCTTTTCACACCCGAATTCTTTCGTCTCGTCTACAAGCCTGGCCAGTACGTTCGCAAGGCATTCACATTCGGCGGCCTGTCGCTGCGGCGTCTCGCAACGGTCGCCTCGGCCTCGCAGTACGACGTGGTCTTTCTGTACCGCGAGCTCTTCCCGCTCGGGCCGCCGCTTGTCGAGCGGTGGCTGGCGTCGCGCGGCCGTCCGCCGATCGTCTTCGACTTCGACGACGCGATATTCCTGCCGAACGTCAGCGATGCCAATCGAATGATCGCCATGCTGAAGCAGCCGGGGAAGGTGAGCACGATCATCCGCTTGAGCGATCGCGTTGTCGTTGGCAACGACTATCTGGCCGGGTACGCGCGCCAGTTCAACCCCGCCGTGACGGTGATTCCAACCAGTGTCGACCTCTCGCGTTTCGTGCCGCGGCCGCGCCACGATGCCGGGCGGGCATTGGCCCGGCCGATCATCGGGTGGATCGGCAGCCCGACGACCGGGCCCTACCTCAAGATGCTCCGCCCTGTATTTCAGCGGCTCGCGGAGCGGCGGGAGTTCACCCTCCGCATCAGCGGCGCGGCCGACCCGGTGAGCATCCCTGGTGTCGATGTCGACAACGTGCCGTGGAGCCTTGAACGCGAAGTCGAGCTGTTCAATACATGCGATATCGGTGTCTACCCATTGCCTGACGACGAGTGGTCGAAGGGCAAGTGCGGGTTCAAGGCCATCCAGTTCATGGCCTGTGGCGTTCCGGTGATTTCGTCTGCAGTCGGTGTCAATCGCGAGATCATCCAGGATGGCATCAACGGATTTCTCGCGACGACCGTCGACGACTGGGTCGGCGGCCTCGAGCGGCTGCTCTCGGACGCCGAGCTCCGTCGGGCCTTCGCTGAAGCCGGTCGCGCGACGATCGCCGGGCGATATTCGCTCGAGCTCAACGCGCCCAAGCTGGCGTCGGCGCTGCGTGCCGTTGCGAAGGAGAGGTCGTGACTGACGTGAAGAACTTCGCGCTGATCGGGGCTGCGGGCTATGTGGCGCCGCGGCACCTGAAAGCGATCAGCGATACGCAGAACAGACTTGTTGCCGCGGTTGATCCCCACGACGCCGTCGGCTTCCTCGATCGCTACTCGTTCGACGTGCGGTTCTTTACGGAGGTCGAACGGTTCGATCGTCACCTCGACAAACTCCGTCGCGGCGCCAGCAGCGAGCGGGTGCACTACGTCAGCATCTGTTCGCCGAATTACCTGCACGACTCGCACATCCGCCTGGCGCTGCGGGCCGGCGCGGATGCGATCTGCGAGAAACCGCTCGTGATCAACCCGTGGAACCTCGACGCTCTCGCGGAACTCGAACGCGAGACCGGGCGCACGGTCAACACGGTGCTCCAGCTTCGGCTCCACCCGCGCCTCGTCGAGCTGCACGACCGGATTGTGCAGGAGCCGGCTTCGTGCCAGCACGAGGTATCGCTGACCTACGTGACCGCACGCGGGCGCTGGTACGACACATCGTGGAAGGGATCGGACGAGCGATCCGGAGGGCTCGTCACGAACATCGGCATCCACCTGTTCGATCTTCTGCTGTGGCTCTTTGGTCCGGTCGCCGCGTGCGAAGTGCACCTGCGCGAACGCCGGCGTATGGCAGGCTTTCTCGAGCTTCCACGCGCGCGTGTCCGATGGTTTCTCTCGGCCGACGCGGACGATCTGCCGTTTGCGCCGCAGCCCGGTCTGAAAACGACGCTCCGCTCGATCACGCTGGACGACGAAGCGATCGAGTTCAGCGAGGGCTTCGGCGATCTGCATACCCGCGTGTACCAGGAGACGCTCGCTGGCCGCGGTTTCGGCATCGAGGACAGCCGTCCGGCAATCGAGCTGTCCCATCGTATCCGTCAGGTGCCGGTCGATCCGATCCCGTCACACCTGCATCCGATGCTGTCGGGCGCGCGCTGAGCTGTCATGCCCAACTACTTCGTTCACGAATCCAGCTACGTCGACGAGGGCTGCCAGATCGGCGAGGGGACGAAGATCTGGCACTTCACGCACGTCATGTCCGGAGCCCGGATCGGACGAGGGTGCAACATCGGCCAGAATGTCGTGATCTCGCCTGAAGTCATCGTGGGCGACCGCGTCAAGATTCAGAACAACGTGTCGGTGTACACCGGCGTGATCCTCGAAGACGACGTGTTCTGTGGACCGTCGGCGGTGTTCACGAACGTCGTCAATCCGCGCAGCCATGTGTCGCGGAAGGACGAGTATCGCAAGACGCTGGTCGGACGCGGCGCCACTCTCGGCGCGAATTCGACCGTGGTCTGCGGCCATGCCATCGGACGGTATGCGTTCGTAGGCGCAGGTGCGGTCGTAACCAAAGACGTTCCGGACCACGCGCTCGTGGTCGGCAATCCGGGACGTATCGCCGGCTGGATGTGCGAGTGCGGCGTGAAGCTGGCGGGCGGATCGGCTGCGCCTCAATCGGCGACGTGTGCCGCATGCGGAAAGCGCTATCTCCTGGCTGCCGGCGCCCTCGCCGCGGTGTCCCCGTGATCAACCGCGCGATCCTGGCGGTGCTGCTCATCGCGACCGCGCTGATGTATGGGCGGCGCCTCGCGTTTGCGCCGCCGTACGTGGAGATCGATGAGGTGCTCATCGGCCTCGATGCCCAGCAGATCGCATCGACCGGCCGTGACCTGCGCGGCGAATTCCTGCCGCTGTATTCGCAGACCGCGGAGCACTCGTGGTATCAACCCGCGATCATCTACGTCACCGCGCTCACCTTGAAGCTTCTGCCGTTTTCGGAGTGGTCGGTGCGTGTTCCCACGGTCTGCCTCGGCATCATCGACGTGGCACTGATGTACCTGGTGGCGGCGCACCTGTTCGGCAGTCCGTCGTTCGGCGCGATCGCGGCCGGCATGCTCGCGCTGTCGCCCGCGCACTTCATCCACAGCCGTTACGGCATGGACTATCTCTATCCTGTCCCGTTCGTCCTGGCGTGGCTGCTGTGCCTGGTCTTGTACAACGAGCGTGGGCGGAGCTGGCTGCTGGCGGCCGGCGGGACCCTGCTCGGCGTCGGCTTCTACAGCTACATCGCCGCGATCGTTCTGATGCCGATCTACGTTGCGCTGACCTGCGTGATGCTCTCACGGCAGAAGGCGCCGCGCCGACTGCTGGTCGTGACGCTGGCCGGATTCGCGCCCTGGCTCGTGCCGTTTGCGGTCTGGATCGCTCGGCACCCCAACGTCTACCGCGCCACCGTCGAAAAGTACGGGCTGTACGACCCGCAGACGATGGATGCGGTACAGGGGTTTCGATCCTTCATCAGCTACGAAAGCATCAGCGCGCGGTTGTCGGATCTGTGGAATTTCTACAACCCGTCGTTTCTCTTCTTCGGCAGCGGGACGAAGCTGATGTTTTCGACCAACCGCGCGGGCGTCTTCCTGGTGCCGGTCGCGGTATTCCTGGTGATCGGGATCGTCGAGGCCTGGAAGCATCGCGCGTCGTCGATCAACCTGATCCTTCTCGTCGGTTTCTTTGCCGCACCGGTGGCGGCCTTGATTGTTGCCGAGGAACACGCCATCTTCAGGGCGCTCGTCGTGCTGCCGTTCGGCGTGCTCCTCGCGACGCTCGGCGTCCAGCGCACATGGACCGCGGTGACGAGGACGCCGTTGCGGTGGATCTATCTACCGGCGGCGGTACTGACGCTGGCCGTCGGCACGGCGTACGGCGGGTGGACGCTGGCGACCCAAGGCCGGCTCACCTCGTCGACGGCGCCGCTGCTGGTGCTGTGCGTCGTCATCTGGATTGTCGGAGCCCTCATCGATCGTTCGCGCGGGTGGCGCCCCGTGGCGTGGTGTCTGCTCGCGCTCATGCCGCTGCAGTTCGGAGCGTTCTGGCGCGACTATTTCTCCGACTATCGCGTGCGATCGGGGTACTGGCTTGGCGGCAACATCCGCGGCGCGCTCGAAGAGATCATCGCGCTCGACCAGAACCAACGTGTCCCGGGCGTCTACTTTGCCACGCTGCGCTCATCGGCCGGTCAGGTGGACGGCCGCGATCAGTACATCGACGCCTACTGGAAATTCTATTTGACGAAACACCACCGGCAGGAGCTCCTGCCGCTCACGACGCCGTTCGACGGTCGCGACACGAGTGCGATACCGCCGGGCAGCCTCGTGCTCGCGAACGTCGGCAACCGGCTGGTGGACGTCCTCGTGCAGCGAGGGGACCTCTCCGTCCGCAAGGCGGTTGATGAACTGGACGGCGTCCCTTTCTTCCTGGTGCTCCAGCGGTGACACGGACGTCGTGGCTCCTCGCCATTGAAATGGTGGCGATTGCCGCCGCCCTGATCGTGTCTCTCGATCTCCGCGAGCACGGACGCGTTGCGCCGCTTGGCGGCGTGAACGAGTGGGGGTATCGTGGTCCGGTGGCGCGACAGCGCCAGCCGAACGAGGTTCGGATCGCCATCGTCGGCGGCACGCGCGCCTTCGGGTGGGGCGTCCCGGCCTCAGCGCTGCCGGCGGAGCTCAGGCGCCTGATCATGTTGACGACGGATCGGGCGGGCGGCGATGTTCGGCCCATCGTTGTGGTGAACCTCGGACGAATGGGCGCCCTTCCTGGCGCGTATCCGGAGATCATCGAACACTACGCGTATCTCCGGCCCGACTTCGTCTGCCTGTATGACGACCTCGGCGTGCAAGGCGGATCCCCTCTGACGGGTACAGCACATACTTCCGGGATTTATCAATTGACCGGTTATGCGCCGGCGTTGCCGCTTGTCTCCCGTGAGAAAGGCATGGCCCTGCGGTTTGGGGATGTGCAGCGCGGCTATGCGAGCGCCGCGTCGGGTCCCGATTCGAGCGCGTCCCTGGTGCAACGGGTCGCGGGCAGCGCGCTTCAGTCGGCTGGCCAGGCACTTGCCGGCGTGGACCAGGCGCTGTCTTCCGTGGTTTCGCGAAGCCAACGGTCGGAGCGCCGGACGACGTACGTGGATGAGATGATGGAAGCAATTGAGTCGGCGCATCGGCATGCCCGCGGCGTCGTGGTGGTGACGAGCCCGGCAGACACCGTTGAGCAACGCGTGAACTCGCAGGCACTGCAGCCTCGACTCGAGCGGCTCGCCGGATCCGAGTCGTGGTTGCGCCGGGTGAATCTCGGCGAGGACGCTAGACTGTCGAGCGACGCGGAATTGCGCCTCGACGGATGGAACTACTCGTCGGCCGGAGTTGCTGCTGTGGCCGCCCGGATAGTCCCGGCGCTGCTCAGTCTCGTGCAGTGACCAGATCAAGACCTTCATCGTGGAGGAGTGATGAGTGACGCAAGCAAAGACGACCTGATTCTGGTGACCGGCGCCGGAGGGTTCATCGGCGGCCACCTGGTCGCCGAGCTCCGTCGCCTCGGGCACCGGCGTCTCCGAGCGGTGGACGTCAAACCGATCGACGAGTGGTATCAGAGTTTTCGCGACGTCGACAACCGGATACTCGACCTGCGCGATCGCGAGGCGTGCCTGACGGCGGCCGGTGACGCCCGGGAAATCTACAATCTGGCCTGCGATATGGGCGGAATGGGATTCATCGAGACTCACAAAGCCGAGTGCATGATTTCGGTCTTGATCAACACGCACATGTTGATGGCGGCTCGCGAAGTGAAGGCCGAACGGTTCTTCTACTCGTCGTCGGCGTGCGTGTATGCCGCCGACAAGCAGACCCGCCCGAACGTCGCGCCGCTGAGGGAAGAGGACGCCTATCCCGCCATGCCGGAAGATGGCTATGGCTGGGAGAAGCTGTTCAGCGAGCGGATGTGCCGTCACTTCCGCGAGGACTACGGCCTCGAGACCCGCATCGCGCGATATCACAACGTCTACGGCCCTCACGGTACCTACGAAGGAGGGCGCGAGAAGGCGCCGGCGGCCATCTGCCGCAAGGTCATCGCCGCGCGGCTGGCCGGCGACAACGAGATCGAGGTCTGGGGAGACGGGGAGCAGACCCGCAGCTTCATGTACATCGACGACTGCCTGCACGGCACGCGAGCGCTTCTCGCGAGCGACGTTCGCGAACCGCTCAATATCGGGAGCGACGAGATGGTGACGATCAATCAGCTGATCGACATCGTCGAAGGCATTGCCGGCGTGAAATTGAAGCGACGCTATAACCTGGGCGCGCCCAAAGGCGTGCGCGGCCGCTGCAGCGAAAACTCCTTCATCAAGCAGCAGCTCGGGTGGGCCCCGGCGATCACGCTGCACGATGGCATGGAGAAGACCTACCGTTGGATTCATGACCAGATGGTGACCCCCGCGCCGGCCCGTCGCGTCTACGCCTGAAGCGTGTGAATGTCTGACTCGCTCGTCATCAGCCTGGGTCAACTCAACCCGACGGTGGGAGACATCGCGGGAAACCTCGCGAAGATCCGTCAGGCGCGCGCGGACGCCGGATCCTGCGATCTGTTTGTCTGCAGCGAGCTGGCACTGATTGGTTATCCCCCGGAGGATCTGGTCCTGCGTCCGGCAGTCCTGGCCGCCACGCGGCGTGCCGTCGACGGACTGGCAGCCGACACCGCGACTGGATGCGCGATTCTCGTGACCACACCGTGGGCGGAAGACGGCGCGGTCTATAACGCGGCCGTGCTGTTGACCGAGGGGCGAATCGCCGCGATTCGCTTCAAGCATGAGTTGCCCAACTACGGTGTGTTCGATGAGAAACGCGTGTTCGCAGAAGGGCCGCTGCCCGACGTCATCGATTTCCGGGGTGCCCGTCTCGGCATCCCGATCTGCGAGGACATCTGGTACCCGCGCGTGGTCGCACACCTTGCCCGGCAGGGCGCCGAGATCCTGATCGTGCCCAACGGCTCGCCGTTCGAGCGCGAGAAATCCGGGAAGCGCATCGCGCTGGCCGAAGATCGCGTCCGCGAGACCGGCTTGCCGCTCATCTACATCAACCAGGTGGGCGGACAGGACGAACTGGTCTTCGACGGCGGCTCCTTCGTGATGAACGGCGACGGACGACTCGCGGCCCGGTGCCCCGTCTGGCACGAGGTGAGCCACAGGACCGCCTGGACCCGCTCTCCCGCAGGGTGGGTTTGTGAGTCGCAGCAGCTGGCGCCACTGCCGGCCGAACCGGGGAATACCTATCAGGCCCTGATCGTCGGGCTGCGCGACTACGTCAACAAGAATCGCTTCCCGGGCGTGCTGCTTGGACTGTCCGGCGGCATCGACTCCGCGCTGACAGCCGCGGTGGCCGTGGACGCCCTCGGTCCAGACCGCGTGATGGGCATTCGTCTGCCGTCGCGTTTTACCAGCGACGAGAGCCAGACCGACGCCGACATCTCCGCCACGCGCCTCGGCATCCGGCTCGAGACCATCGCCATCGGGGGTGTGGTCGACGCCGTCGAACAGGCGCTGGCGCCGTTGTTCGCGGGGCGGCAGCGAGACATCACCGAGGAGAACATCCAGGCCCGCGCGCGCGGGCTGCTGTTGATGGCCGTGTCGAACAAGTTTGGCGGGATGGTCGTGACGACCGGCAACAAATCCGAGATGTCCGTCGGCTATGCGACGCTGTATGGCGACATGTGCGGCGGCTATTCGGTCCTGAAAGATCTCTACAAGACCGAGGTCTACGCGCTGGCCGAGTGGCGCAACCGCTGCGTGCCCGAAGGCGCCCTGGGACCGTCGGGGGAGGTCGTCCCGCGGAACGTGCTGACGAAGGCACCCACCGCCGAGTTGCGACCCAACCAGAAGGATCAGGATTCGCTACCCGAGTACGCGGAACTCGACGCTATGCTGGCCGGCCTCGTCGAGCAGGAACGGAGCGTCGACGATATCGCCAACGACGGCCACGCGCGTGACGTCGTGAGCCGCACGCAGAACATGTTGTTTTCTGCGGAGTACAAACGCCGTCAAGCGCCGCCCGGCGTGAAGACGTCGAGCCGCAGCTTCGGACGAGACCGGCGATATCCCATCACAAATCGGTTTCGCGATCTCTGAGTATCCCGCCCCAGCCAGGCTGTGCCGGGTCATTATCCGCATCCAATGGAACAGGCTTCATGTTGAATGAGTCGATCCGCGGTCCAGAGTCGGTTGCTGCGTTTACGCCGGGACGGGCGTACTGGAATCAGCGCGGGCAGCTCGGTGCGGCCCGAGATCGTCTTCTCACACTGAGTCGTACCGTTGGGTATCCATCAGACCTGTCGCCGTATCAGTTTGCGCAGCTCGTGGCCGGCTGCCTGGAATTCAAGCCGGATCTGATCCTCGAGCTGGGACGAGGATTTGGGAATTCGACGTGCGCGTTCACCGAAGCAGCCAATCAACTCGGCGGCGCCACGCGGACGCGCGTCGTGAGCCTTTGCAGGACCCGTGAGTGGGACAGCGTCACCAGGCCGGCGTTGGCGCCGTTGGTCGGCGACAGCTGGTTCGCGCCACTCAGCGCGATGACCACCGACATCCTGACTTTCGATTATCGCCGGCATCTGTCGGGAGCCCGGAGAGTGATCCTGTTCTGGGATGCGCATGGATTCGAGATCGCGGAATGCGTGCTGGGAACCATCATGCCGCTCCTTGTCGATCGGGCTCATCTCGTGTTCATGCACGATCTCTCGGACATCCGATACTGCCCGCCGTCGCTGGCGGACTACGGCGAGCGCAGCGTGTGGAAGGGCGAGAATGCCGGTGACGCGAGGCTCCGCATCGGTATCGTCGACTCGGCGGTGGCTCAGGCGATCTCGATTGTCGATTTCTCAGGTCGGAACAACATCACGCTGGACTCTGCCGACCATAGCTTTGACGTCGACATCGGACGAAGCGGTGGAGTGGATGAGATGCGGGGTCTCCTCGGAGACGAGCTGTTTTCGCTGCAAGGTCACTGGTTCTGGTTCACGTTGAACGAGCGTCCGGG
>Ga0105242_10001774_pt1 | contig 17022 bp, 14 predicted proteins | sample KBSM24metaG_FD_81521 | JGI IMG/M metagenome (GOLD analysis project Ga0105242, IMG submission 81521) | Miscanthus rhizosphere microbial communities from Kellogg Biological Station, Michigan, USA - KBS M2-4 metaG | ecosystem: Host-associated > Plants > Roots > Rhizosphere > Soil | place... | reverse complement strand
TAATCCCCCCGCATTGCATAGCCGGATTGCTTGAGGAAAAAAAACGGGCGGGGGTAAACCACCGTTCCCAACCTGAGAGAGTTTTCAGATGTTCGATTTCTGCCAGGACTTTTATGCAAAGCCTCCACCACACCACGATCTGCTTCGATCTTTTTCAATAAAGAAGGGATCTGATCATGACTACGGGTCTACGTCTTGTTTTCATTTTGATTCTCGCTCTTATTACGTCTCCGTTTGTGTTCGCGCAAACCGACAATTCAACCGATCCCTTGGTGCGAGTGCTGCAAGCGAAAGGCGTGTTAACCGAAGCCGAGGCGCGCTCGATTACCGCGAACGCGTCGATAGCGGAACAGCGAGATCGGCTGGCAGTGCTGCTCCGGGACAAAGGGGTAATTTCATCGTCTGAGTTTGAAGCAGTGCGAACGAACACACCGGCGCCGTCCGTGCAGACAATTACCGCTGATTACAAGATCACGCCGACCGCGAGTCTGCCCTCCGCCGCAGTTCAGCCAAGTCCGCCCAAAGTAATTTCAGCGGTGACTCCTACGCGGTTGCTGGGAATCGATGTGCCGAAACGCGAAGGTTTGATCCCGGATATCAAGCTCGGCACCGGCGCGCGCCTTAAGCTTTATGGGTTTTTCAAGGCCAGCATCATTCATGATTCATCCTCGCCCCAGGGCAACGATTTTCCGCTGCCGCTGTTGGCGTCTGATACCGGGCCAACCAATTCGCCTGAGTTTCACCTGCGCGCGCGTGGGCTGCGCCTGGGCGCGAATTTTGAATGGCTCGATCCGGCCCCGAACACGACCATCACCGGAAAACTCGAGTTTGATTTCGAAGGCGATTTCCAGCGAGCAAACAACCGGAACATCACTTCAATTCGCTCGAACCAGCCTTCACTCCGTTTGGCCTGGGTAAGAATCGATCGCCGCTTCAACGACAACAACAGCGCGTTCGTTTTATTCGGTCAGGACTGGTCGCCGTTCGTCTCTTCGACCATGCCGAACATGATCGAGAACACAAACTTTGGAGGCGTTGGTTACGGCGCTGCTTACACGCGCATTCCCCAGGCGCGGTTTGGCTTCAATCACAAATTCGGCGGGTCCCGTGATTTCCGTTTCAGTCCTGAGTTTGCGATTGTGCTGCCCGCTTTCGGCAACTTGCCGGCTGATGTGTCCAACCAGCTCGCGTTTGGAGAACGGCAGGGAACTGATTCACAACAACCGGGAATCCAAGGACGCGCGGTGCTGCATTGGCAGCTTGATAAAGCCGAGAACGTCGCGCCGGCGGAAATCATTTTCAGTTTCGAGCATGCCAAACGCACCGCGATTGTGACCGCTGCCGGTGTGCCCGCGGCCTTTAAAGCTGCGTTCGCGAGCGGCGCGGACGTAAGCTCAAACAGCAACGGATACTCTGCGGAGTTTCAACTGCCGACGCATTTCGTGACTGTTGTTGGCAAGTACTACGGTGGATCCGATCTTCGTTTCTTTCTGGCCGGCCAACTGCTCTCTAATTTCAACGACACTGGCGGATTGACCGGCACGGCTACCGCGACCTCGATTGATGGCGCCTCGACGGTTGTATTTGGATTACGGGACGGCGTCCCGGTGATAGCGCCGGAACGTCCCGTGCGCGCTCAAGGTGGGTTTGTGCAAATCGGGTTTCCACTGTCGAGGATCTTCGATGCCGATCCCAGGGGACGCAACGCCGGATGGACGGCATTTCTTTATTACGGCGGAGATGAAGCCAACGCTCGTGACGCACGACGCTTTGGTGCGCGCGGCGGTCGCAGCGATCTTTTCTCCGGCAATCTCCAATACAAATGGAACCAGTGGGTGACCTTTGCTTACGAGCAAGGGTACTACCGGACGCGGGCGGACTTTCGCAGTGGACTGTTGCCGCTTTTTCGGGGTGTGCCTAGCTATACAACGCACAACGTTCGATCTGAGTTTGCGGCCATCTTCAGCTTCTAAGATTTGAAGCAGCGGTAGGGAATAGCCAAACGCGAGTCGAAAGCAACTCTATGAAACGCCGGCCGATTATCGTTGCCGTCAGCGGCTTCTCATCGAATGTGGGAAAGACGACGCTCGTCTGCGAACTGCTGCGCCAATTGCCGGGTTGGGAAGCGATTAAGCTGACGCGCGGTCATTATCGGTCTTGTGGTCGCGATCCGCACAGCTGTTGCGTTAGCGATCTATTGCGCGATGAACCCGTGGTCCGTTCGGGATACGCAGCTAACTATCAAACCGGAAAGGACACCGGACGCTTTTGGGAAGCGGGCGCATCGAACGTTCATTGGGTGATCGTCAAGGACGGTCAGGTTGCGCAAGGCATCACCCAGGCTCTGAGTCAGGTGGAAGCCGAAGGCGTGATCGTCGAAGGGAATAGCTTTCTCGAGCACATCACAGCTGACTTAGCAATCATGTGCGCGCGCGCCGAAGGCGGAAAGATCAAACCATCCGCGCGGAGAACCCTGGCCAGGAGTGACTATTTGTATCTCTCATCTCTTACTGCGCCGGCTGCTGAGGCCAAACGGCAATTTGAAGAGTTCTGTGCCGGAGTAACACTTCCGATTGACTTGCGCACTCTGCAGATCATTACACATGGCGATTTGAGGATGCTGTTAACAAAGGTCTATCAACCGCGAAAAGCGATTACATCAATCATGAGGTTGCCGTCTACAGCTGTGGCGATAGGTGACTGACTATCGATCTGAAAACGATAAGGAGAAACGAAACCGGATGCCGGAGAAAGAGACGCTCGAACGAGCCAAGGAAGATAAGGAAGAAGGGAAGGCGCCCAGCACCCAAGCCGGAGAATTTGTCCGTGAAGAGATCGAACACGTCCGCGAAGGAAAGCACGGCGCCCGTTCGACGAAACAAGCGATTGCGATCGGTCTATCGAAAGCGCGACGCGCCGGAGTGAAGTTGCCCGCACCCGGGAAAGGCTCAAAGAAAATTCGTAAACAGGCGGCTCGCGATCTCAAAAGAGGAAACAAGAAAAGCGCTAAGAAATCAGCGAAACGATCGCGAGCAACCTCAGCCGCTCTAAAGCGCGAGGGACACAGTGCCGCTTCAAAGCGAGCGTTGTCGCGTCAGGCGCGTAAAGCGGCAAAGAAGAGGTCGGCGGCGGCGCGTTCGCGTTCAGCGAAGAAGGCCGCGCGTACGCGAAAGAACGCGGCAAAGAAATAGTCAGCGAAAGGAAATGAAATCAGGAGGGAGAGATGAAACGACAACTGTTTATCTGGACGACGGCCGTATTGGCCGCGTTGCTATTCGTAACTTTCAGCAGTGCGCAGCAAACAGTGACGGTGGAGTTGAAGAACGGTCAGGGTGAAAGCGTGGGCACGGCCAAAATATCGCCGGGTGGTGGCGGCGTGCGCATCATGCTCGATCTTAAAAATCTGCCGCCGGGAGTACATGCGATTCACATTCATCAGATGGCGAAATGCGAAGGCCCGAGCTTTACAACGGCGGGTCCGCACTTCAATCCCGCCGGCAAAATGCACGGCACAAAGAATCCAAAGGGCCCGCATGCGGGCGACATGAATAACTTTACGGTGCGAGCGGACGGTACGGCTCGAGTTACGATCACTGATCCCCGAGTGAATCTTGGCGCCGGCAACTTTTCATTGTTTACCGACGGCGGCACCGCGCTGGTGATTCATGCCAAAGCCGACGATATGAAGACCGACCCTTCAGGAAATTCAGGAGATCGAATCGCCTGTGGAACTATCACCAAATAATAGGAGCGATGAGGGGAGCACATGGCCAACAGCAATCAACCAAAAAACAATGGTCACGTGATAACCAGGTAATTGGAGGAAGCTATGAATATTTCAGAGCCGAAGAGTGTAACTGTGCCAGAGATCGCTCTAATCGCGGCCACCAGGGGAGCCATCGGATTTGGCGCCGGCTTGTTGCTGTCAGGCAAGTTCAAACGCGATGTCAGAAAGAAAGTGGGCTGGATCTTGTTCTTGTCGGGATTGGCAAGCACGGTGCCGATCGCCCTGCATGTGTTCGGCAAGAAACAAGAGACGGCAACTGAGCATTAGCGCAGAGAGTTTTCCGCACTCGACTTGGCTGTAGGTTACTCGCCAAAACAAACGGGCCGTCGGAAACGAAATCCCGACCGGCCCGCTTTAAGTTAATAAGGAATGCCCCGATAGTCCGCATTTCCAATGGTCAAGACGGCGAGCTCGATCTAGTGAATACAACTGGCTCGCTGTTGGCAGAACTGTTCGGGTTAATCACCCTTCATGTTGATTCCTTTGTTTTGCAGAACTCTAATTTCAACTCGCCGGTTCTTCGCGCGGCCTTCTGCAGTCTTGTTATCGGCGACAGGTTTCCCTTCACCAAAACCAAAGGGTTGCACTAACCGGCGCAGATCCAGACCATGCACGTTAACCAGGTATTGGATTACGGACTGCGCGCGTTTTTCGCTGAGGGCACGATTCCTCGCCGTGTTGCCGGTGGTATCCGCAAAGCCGACGACTTCCACCAACCAACCGTTTGTATTGCCCTTGGCCTTTTCTGCCTTGCCCCAGGCCGCGGTGTCATCAAGTATCTTCTTGCCGTCTGCGTCGATTAGGCTGCTATTCAGTTTGAAGAGCACCGGAATCGTGCGAACGGTGTCGTAGTCATCGAGTCCGTTGATCCGGTTATTCGCCAGCGCCGCATCCTTGAAGGCTGCATCAGCGGTTGCCTGTGCTGCTTCGGCTTTGGCTCTGGCGTCATTGGCCAGCGCGGTGTTCTCGGCTATTTGCCCTTGCATCCGCTTCGCTTCCTCTGCTGCTTCGCGAGCGGCCTGTTCAGCAGCCTCAATCCGCTTCTGATTGTCGAGCGCGAGCTTATCTGTCTGTTCAAGCGCCTGGGCGCTGCGCAGATCCTGCTCATCGAATCTGACCCAGTCTGCTACCAGATTGCCGTCAGCGTCTCCTTTGCCCTGCGATTGCAAGCGGAGACCCTTCATGATGTAGGTCACTTCGTAACCCTTCTTGCTCATCCCGTGCGAAGTTACCTTTGTGGTTGAGGTCAAGAGCACCGTAGTTTCGGCGCCGCCAAGATCCCTAACCTTGAAACTATCGCCGTTGCGAACGCTAACGACGCCTTGAATCTTTTGCTTTTGACCCTGTGGCACCTGTACCGGATGGGTATTGTCGGCGCTTTGAGCTAACGACCCGATTGCCGTCATCAGCATGATTGCGCAGGCCAGGCCCACCGACACCGCGATTGATTTCCTGTTTTTCATTCGATTCTCCTCAATAAGTTTTTTGTTTGTGCGGTCAACAAACCAGTAAGCGTCCGGTGCTTTCGAGCCCTCACATCCCACGCTTGGTCCCCGGCGACTACCGATGGCCCTTCGGCGTAATGGTTGATTGCGTTGAGCATAGAGCGGCGAGAGGGTCCTTAACACTAGTAGTTGTTACAGTTTTCAAGGTGGTTAGGATAAGGATTCCGCTCAGCCTTGGGTATCTATCATGAAGTCAGCTGTTCGCTGATCCGCTTGTCCAGGAAGGTGAATTAGGCGTTAGACGGCTATCTATGACGGGACCTTCTCTCCCCAGGCGCGCCGGCCTGCAAGCGCTGGGATTCGCCTGTCACTAATGACAGGTCTCAGTAAACGTAAACAAACGTAACTTGGTGGCAAGGCAAGTTTTGCAAAACTTCGTGGTCACAACTGAAGGTGTTCGAATGGTTCTCGAAGTAGTCACCCTGCTAAGAAACTACTCTCCTGACAACGAAACTCAATGACCTGCAAAATGTTGACCATGAAAGGAACGCAAAATGAAATCAACTTTTAGGATGCTCAGCGTGACGATGGCTGGAGTCGTTTGCTTGATACTGCTGAACGGCACTACCACCTCCGCTCAGAAATTACCAAAGAGTATTTATATCCAGGCGCAGGCGATGGGAACAGCGACGCAAATGGGCCGCACCTACGGAATCACCCTCATCATTCAGGAACTATCGACAGAAGAGGAAAGATCTGGATTGCTCGAAGCGTTCCAGCAAAAAGGTAACGAGGGTCTGGTGAACGCGCTGGCAAAAATGCATAGCAAGGGGCGAATGCAAATTACGGGTACATTGGGATATGACGTCGCCTATGTAAAGACGTTCCCGCAGCCGGACGGCAGCACCAGGTTGCGAATCGTAACCGATCGTCCGCTGCGCTTTGGCGAGGTGTGGGCCGATACCAGATCGGCGGATTACAACCTGTCGGGACTGGAGATCGTCATCAGCAAAGACAAGAAGCACAACACCGGATCGCTCTACCCGGCTTGTCAGTTCAAGATGAACAAACAGAACCAACTCGAATTGGAACTGTTTCAAAATCCGTGGAGTCTGGTGAACATCATGAAGCGTTAGCATGTTCGAATCTATTTTCGATCTTCCGCTCTTACTGGTGGGCCCGGCGATCATCGCGACGTTGTGCCTGTTCGCTATAGCCGGGTTGCTCATGGTCCGGCGCCTCCTGCTTCCGCGGCTGCGAGTTCATCAAGGAGACTCGGAATTCACCGGAGCAATGCTCCAGTCGGTGATGGTGTTCTATGGACTGGCCGTGGCGTTGATCGCCGTGAGCGTTTTCCAAACCTACTCCGACGCGTCGAAGGTCGTTACGGGAGAGGCCACCGCGTTGAATGCGCTTTACCGCGACGTGAGCAGTTATCCCGAACCTATCCGCAGCGATCTGCAAAAGCAACTTCGTGAATATACTGATCAAGTCATCAATCAAGCCTGGTTCTTGCAACAGCGGGGAGAGCTGCCAACCGCTGGCGTCCAGCACATGAGCAGCTTCCAGGCAGTGCTGGACAAATTCGAACCGGCGACTGAAGGCCAGAAAGTCCTGCACGCAGAAACCCTGCACGCTTATAACCTGCTGATCCAAGCGCGCCGTCTGCGACTCGACGCGGTCGGCACCGGTTTACCGATCGTGATGTGGGCGGTGATCGTCATGGGTGCTTTTATTAGTCTCAGCGCTTCGTTCTTTTTCAGAGTAGAAGATGTGCGATTGCACTGCATCGAAGTACTGCTGCTGGCGGTCTTCATTGGGCTGGTCATTTTCATGATCGTCGCCCTGGACCGGCCCTTCCGAGGTGATCTGGGAATTCCCGCCGATCCGTTTAAGTTGACCTATGACCAACTGATGAAGTAGGTCGTGAGCACTTCGATGAAAGAGCCGGCCGTTGAAGTGAACCTTCACCGGAACCGAATGGATTTTTGCCTCTGAGCGTTTCCGCTTGTGTGTAGCCCGTGAGCAAAAACTGTAACTTTTACCAGTTTAGTGGTTTCGCAGCCTCTCTTACGCTGCTTTCGTAGGAAAGCTCCGCACCGTTTCCCCCGCAGCTTTCACGTAAGGAGGGTAAATGAAAACCAGTCATCGATCGCGGCCATCAAAGTTGACCGCCTTCACTCTAATTGCAATCGCATCACTGCTTATTCCATCTCGTCCAGTGGTGGGCCAGGCGCAGGAACCACAGAAGCCTGCGTCCGACGTTCAACAACTCAAGGATAGGCTGCAACAACTCGAGCAGACGGTCGAGCAGCTCAAAGCGCAGATCGTTTCCATGGCCGAGGCGGAAAAGAAAACGGACAAGGCGACCGGCGAAAAGGTTGCAGCACCAGTCACGAAAGCTTCGGACACCGCGTCGGTTGCGGCCCCAGCTGTCGCGCCGGCTGGAGCGACGAAGCCCGCGGACGACGACAAAAAAGGCGAGAGCAGTTTTTCCATCTATGGATTTGCGATGCTCGACATGGGCTATCAATTCAAGCAAGCCGATCCTAACTGGTTCGACACGGTTCGTCCCGTGAAACTACCCGCCTTCAAGGATCAATTCGCGCCGAACGGTAATTTCTTTTCCAGCGTGAGACAGACGCGATTCGGAGTGAAGTCTTCAACCCCAACCAAGTACGGGGAACTAAAAACAATTTTTGAATTTGAATTGTTCGGCACCGGTGTCGATGCAGGTCAAACCACTTTTCGCTTGCGACATGCGTACGGCGAATTGGGGCCTGTCGGCGCCGGCCAGAACTGGAGCACCTTTGTTGACCCGGACGTGTTCCCGAATACGAACGAATACTGGGGCCCGAATGGAATTCCCTGGTTCCGCAACGTACAGGTTCGCTTCATGCCGCTCAAAGGAAAGAACTCGGTCACGATTGCGCTTGAGCGTCCGGGCGCCAGCGCTGACCTCGGCCGGGCCTCGGATCGAATCGAACTCGTTGGCGTTAAGCCAAGATTCCCGCTGCCTGATCTGACTGCGAACGTGCGCTTCGAAAGAGACTGGGGCCATTTCCAGGCCTCCGGATTGGTGCGAGAGATCAAATGGGTCGACACCGTGGCGGATAACTTCGACTTGGGTGGCCGGGCCACCGGAGCCGGCTTGAGCCTCAATTCGGGTTTGAACCTCGGCAAGAAAGACGTGGCGAAGCTTTCATTTACTTATGGGCAGGGAATTCAGAACTACATGAACGATGCGCCAGTTGATGTGGGCATCGCCCTGGCGCGCTCAGGAAATCCGCGCGTCCCGATCAAAGGCGTCGCGCTGCCAATGTGGGCGTGGATGGCCTATCTCGATCACACCTGGAACAAGCGCTTCAGTAGTTCGCTGGGATACTCGATGCTCGACATCTCGAACTCGGAAGGTCAGGCGGCAGATGCTTTCCGGCGTGGTCACTACGCATCGGGCAACCTGCTGTTCTACCCGGTCGATAACGTGATGCTTGGCGGCGAGGTGATTTGGGGCAGACGCGAAAACTTCCTCGATAAGTTCACCTCCGACGACGTTCATTTCCAGTTCTCGTTCAAATACAACTTCAAGAAGGAACTCAAGTTCTGACAGCAGCTCTGCGGCAATGAAGAAAATATTCATCAACCAGTTGGCCCAGATGCGCTCGTGTCCGGTTTGTGTTTGCTTGCGTCTGCGGGGCGAATGGCCAGGAGTAAAACCATCAACAGCGGCGCGGCGCAACCCGCCACCACGACAAGATAAAGGAGTAACGACATGAAGCAGGAAGAAAAACCCCAGGGCGCGGATTGCGATCCGCTTGGCAATTCCGACGATCTGATCTCGCAGGAGATTCCCTCCGGCGTAGATCGCCGAAAGTTCTTGATGCGTAGCGCGGTGGTCGGCGCCGCAGCAATGATGACAGGCAAGACCCTCCTGGCCGCGGACCGAACCGCGGAAGCGGTCAAATCGCTGCCGGTCCTGCGCCCGCTCTCCAGAGGGCTTTATGTTCACATGGCCGCGGGCTCGCCCATCGTGATCACAGCGGATGAGTTCTATAAAGTGGGCCCCGGCCCTTCAAGCTCGCACACGATCGGCCCGATGCGCATTACTTATGATTTCTACCAGCGCTGCCTCAAACTGCCGGCCGAGCAACTGGCGAAGGCGACCGCGCTAAGAGTCAACCTGTTCGGTAGTCTCAGCGCCACAGGGAAAGGGCACGGCACTGAGCGCGCGACCCTGGCAGGTTTGATCGGTATGGAACCGGCGACTGTCGACCCACTGTTTCTTGATGGCCTGCGCGATAAGCCTGACCAGTCATTCAAAGTTAAGCTCGGCGGCAAAGAGATCACCGTCATGCTCAAGGACGTTGTCTACGATGCTGCCAAGGGCGACTTCCATCACCAGAACACGATGGTGTGTCATCTGTTGGCGGGCAACGAAGATATCTATCAGTTGGAGTACTACTCAGTTGGTGGTGGATTCATCGAGTGGAAAGGCTATGAGCCGCCGAAGAAGAATGCTCCGAAGTATCCGTTCGAAACCATGAAGGAGCTTCGTGCCCATGCGGACAAAAACAAGTTGTCCATCGGACAGGTGATTCTGGCGAATGAAATGTCGATCGCCGGCAAGACCGAGGCGGAAGTGAATGCATTCATCGACAAGATCATCAACGCGATGCTGGCGACGGTTAAGTCGGGACTGAGCATGCCGGAAGACGGCGTGCTGCCGGGCCCGATCAAGCTACACAGCAAAGCAGCGACGGTTTATAAGCGCGCCATGGACGACGAGAACCTGGCGGACCGCGGTATCGGTGTGCTGTCTGCATGTGCCATAGCCGCTTCTGAGGAGAACGCTCGCGGCCACCTGGTCATCACCGCACCCACGGGAGGATCAGCCGGCGTCATGCCATCTCTCGTTTATGCGTTGACCGAAGGACGCAAGATCCCGCGCGAAAAACTCCGCGAAGGCATGCTCGCGGCGCTGGGAGTGGGATATCTCTGCAAGCACCATGCGACGTTGGCCGCGGCCGAAGGTGGCTGCCAGGCCGAGATCGGTGTGGCTTCCGCGATGGCGGCGGCATTGGTCGCGACGGCGCGCGGAGCTGACTCACGGGTGGTCGAGAACGCAGCGGAATCGGCGCTCGAGCATCACCTCGGTCTGACCTGCGATCCGGTTGCCGGGTATGTGCAAGTCCCGTGCATTGAAAGGTGCGCATTTGGCGCAGTCAAAGCCTGGACCGCGTATGCGATCGCCAGCAACGAGATCGCAAACAATCACCGCGTGGGTCTCGACGAAACTGTGCAAGCCCTGGCCCAGACCGCCAAGGACATGAACAGCAAGTACAAGGAAACCAGCGAGGCCGGTCTGGCTCTCTCGGTCGCCTTAGTGGAGTGCTGATCGAACGGGGAGCTGATGTAACTCGGTGTGCGGTGAGGCATGCCGCACAGAAAGAACACAGGAGCGGGGGCAAGCCCGCCTTCCTGACCTTGAGCTGAACCTTGGGCTGACTACAGTGCCTTGATGAAGTCATCGCGACAGGCCTTCAACGTGAGGCCAATCGAGCAATTTGAAAAATCTCGAGGTCAGGAAGGCGGGCTTGCCCCCGCTCTTACCTCGTAAAGCCAGTGGGTGGTAGAAGGAATCCTTTCATGTTGACACGACCGGCACACGTCAGACTCTCAATCGCATTGGCGTTCGTATCAGTCGCGTTGCTCACGACTTCTGTCTACGGACAATCGCCGGCGACCCCACCAGTCGATAAGGAAGTGGTTGCGGCTCAGGGACCTCGATTAGCGAAGCCGGAGAACAAAATCGTTGCGGATGATCCGCGACCGACCGATCTGGAGAGGGAAGTCTCGGCCATGAAGGCTGAGAACGCCGCTCTCAAAGAGCAGCTGCGGAAGATCGATGAGCAGCAAAAAACGATGCTGGAACAGTTCAAGCTGTTGCAGCAACGGCTCGAGGGATCGTCGGCTGCGGCTGACGCTCTGACAGCTAAGCCACCGACCGCTTCGCCAAACGCAGATGCTTCAGCGCCCACGACGGCACCCAACACCTCAGTGCCGTCGCCGGCCATTTCCACACAGGCGAAGACTGCCGATGAGGATCGTTATCAGGATGGCGTGGTTGTCTGGAAAACTCCCGACGAGGCGCGCGTGCCTTTCCTGATGAAGTTCAACGTCAACACGCAAATCCGTTATCTCAATACGCTTCACGCCAACGACACCTTTACTGATCATTTGGGCGTCGTCCGGGAAGTTCATAAGCGCAACGACATCACGGTCAATCGCGCGATGTTTATTCTGGGCGGTTACGTGTTCGACAAGCGGCTGCGATATAGCATGACTGTCTGGACCTCCGCCGGCTCGGCCTCGATTGTCGTCGCCGGTAACATTGGCTGGCAATTCAGCAAGAAGCTCACGATCACCGGAGGCTACACCGGCGTTCCGGGGAGCCGATCACTGGTCAACACGTTTCCATTTTTTGCATCGACCGATAGGACCATGGCGGACAACTTCTTCCGTCCTGCCTTCACCCAGGGTGTCTGGGCCAACGGGGAACTCGCGAAGGGACTCTATTACCTCGCGTTCGTCGGCAACGGTCTGAATACTTTGAATATCTCGGCCACCAAGATCGATACGAATCTTCTAACTTCAGGCAGTGTCTGGTGGGAGCCGCTCGGAGACTACAGCGAACCCGGGAAGTCGCGAAATATGTACGACGATTATTTCGCTTCGCGGAAAGTTCGCATTCGTCTTGGCACCGCGTTTACCAGGTCACGTGAAGATCGCTTTTCAAATCTCGATCAATCGAATCCTGACAACACCTCACTGTACAACTCCGACGGCGTGCTTACTTTCTCGACCGGAGCATTTGCACCGGGTGTGACGGTTGATAAGGCGAACTACCGCATGTTGTCGATCGACGGCGGACTCAAATACAACGGCCTGGCGGTCAACGGACAATACTTCATGCGCTGGCTCGGCGACTTCAAAGCTGACGGGCCGCTACCGATCTCATCCACCTTCGACCACGGCTTTGAGTTATCGGCGGGCAAATTTGTCGTGCCTAAGAAGCTGATGTTGTATGCGCGAGGTTCGATGGTCTTCGGCCAATTCGGCAACTCGCACGAGTATGCCGGCGGACTGAAGTGGCACCTCCTTCCGACCGAACGTTTCTGGCTCAGCGCAGAGCTGATGCGGATCTGGAAGGTTCCTTATAGCGGCACGTTCACTCCGTACACCGCAGGCATGACCGGGTGGGCGCCGATGATTCAGTCGGTCCTCGCTTTCTGAAGTGACGACAGGAAACTTAGTACAGGTTTATCTGACCGACAAAGACCGTTTCAGCGGATGAACTCCGTCGATCGATCTTATTTTCAGGATCCAAAGGCCCACCCCGACAACCATCGTGGGAACCCGGACGCTCACGGCCGCGCGGAAATAGGAGGAAGCTGTAGCTCAAAATTGGTGATTTGCGGATGGTCGCAAGTCAAGAAATTGCGCTACATATCTGGCGACGACTTACATCGTGGCGGTGCCGATGCTCATTTTTCTTTACTCGCTGTGTCGCTGGTATCGCTCGCTGAAGCAGAGACACCCGCAATCTTTCTTGAAGTACATTTGAGCAGACTGAATCAAATAAAATCGGATTAAGTGAAACGAAGCAGCCCTATCCGGTCCGGTCGAAGACTGCAAACTTCCTGCTCGGTCTATACTCACCTTCGAGCGAAGAACACGTAACTTAAAAATGTCGATGGGCCGAGTCAGCCCCCGTATGCGTGTCGGCCCATCGGGAGGGGACGTGTTAATTGTGCACGCTTGTCGCCGAAGAATGCACTACCCACCCCTCCATCCCTGGTGCGATCTACTGGCCGCAGATTCGCACCGTGCTGATCTGGAGGCACGCCTCGTTGCGACACCGATGCGCGCCAGACAATCAGCAGGATTCCATCCGCGCATGCTGGCCGCCACTGTAAAAACTACTAGCTTCCGTGCTTTCAGCGTCTCTTATTATCCGCGTGCAGTATGCGTGAGCGTCTGCGGATCGTAGGTGGAAAGATGGAGGTCCACGCAAAGCCCATGCATCGAAAAACTCGACGCAACTTCCCATCGAGCGTAGAATGAAGCCATCAAAAAAAGCGGCGTCATGAGACCCATAAGACTCATCTTCGCCCAGGACTTCGAACTCTTATCCCGTGGCGAGACCCAACTTAAGTCGCCTCTTGGATTCTTTTGTAACCTGACAGCTTGCTGACTGAGTTCAGAGAAGCCCTGAAACTTAGCAACTAACAACTTAATAGGAGCAGGCGAGGGAAGAAGATGATCTCCAAAGAAGACCTTGAATACCTCAAACAGCTTGACGGCCTACGAGTGGAAGCCCGACTACTTCGGGACAAGGGTCTCGAGGCTATTCTCGCTTTTAATCTCGAAGACGAAACCCACTGGGAACAGGAGATTTCGGACAATGAAAAGCTGTTATTCAGGCGAGCCAAACACTTGGCTTGGAACCTTGGGAAGATCGAGGAATATGACTGCGAACATCTTGATGTCCAATATTTTTCCAAAGAATTCGAAAAACCTCAGTCAAGACCTCAGAAATATCAGCCCCGTGTTAATTATCCCGATTGGCCCATCATTGTATTGCCAGTGCTGGGACCCAGAGATCTTAAGGATGTTTCCAGCTTATGCCGCAAATTGAAAGAGTCGAACGACCCTCTGTCCAGTTACCTACGCAGCCAGTTTGCAGATACCACTTCTGATTTACTTCAGGCATACACGTCATCAACGCCAACCACCAAAGCACCAGCGACCGCCGTTCTTAGAGAACTCAACGAGATGCTCCCGAGTCCCTCGCTGCAAGAGTACGCGCTTCAGACCGATGTGACATTGCGGCAAGAGACTAAATCATTGCTCGCCAAGAGTCCGCAGGGGGCAGAATTGCTCCGCCTAAATCGCATGTTGTTGGGTGATGCGTACCCGGATGAAATAACCAAGGGCTGTCAATCAGTTGAACTGCTTGAAATACGAGGCGAGCTAAGAGAGTCGGAAATTACGAACAGGGCCAGCCTGTGCACCAAATTGAAAGAGTCGAACGATCCCCTGTCAAATTACTTACGCACTCAGTTTACCGGGAACACTTCTGATCTACTCCAGGAATACACGCCCTCAACGCCTCCCAGCGTATCACTAATGAGGGCCCTCCTTAAGGATCTCAACCGGGTGCTCCCAAATCCGTCGCTGCATGAGTATGTGCTTCAGGCCCACGTGAGATTAGGGCAAGTAACCGAATCGTTGCTCGCCACGAGTCCACAGGGCGCAGACCTACGGCGCTTAAATCGCATGTTGTTGGGTGATGCATACCCCGAAGAAATAAAAATGGGCTCTCAATCGGTTGAACCGTTCGAAATGCCCGGCGAGCCAGCACCGATATTGTTTGCGGCGAATTACCTTAGAACGCGACTGGGTAACCTTTATGGTTGCCTGGATGAGGGCACTCTCTCATGTTACTACCGGGTTATCAGGGAGCTATATAACCTGCACAACACGAATTGGGCGCTAGGGGCAGCCAGGCCCGGCGAGCAAACGGGAAAGCCTTCTGTTTTTGTAACCACCGAATGCGCGCGCGCTATCGGATTTTTTGCGCGGCTTATGGAAAACACCGCACATTTTCTTCGGCGCATGCATGAAACCAGGGAGTATGTGCAACATGTAAAGTGCGCCCAGAATCACAATGACCCGCTCTTGCCACCACTTGCTCCAGCCTGGTGCGCAAGTGAGCTGGAATGGTGTCATGCATCTGTTAAGACAACGATCGAGGGCTTTCGCGATTACATTGCCATTCTGCTTCCGGATCTGAAAGAGGTCTCGGATCTTGATGAGATCCTGAGGCTGATTGAGAGATCAGTTAAGTACTTTGCCGACGTATCGGCAGAGTCTTTCCACACTGTAATTCTATGGTCAAAGCTGCTGAGGGAAAGAGAAGAGAGCCAGTTCTATAAGTGGCGGTGGAAAGAGCGCAAACATAATCGAGAAACGCTTCGTCTTCGAGAATTCCCCGAGCGAGATCTAACTGAAACCGCCCACCGGGTAGCGTGGGGCGCGCTCGCGGCAGCGCGTCACGATTTCAGGAGATTGCAGAGGACCTTTCGTCAAGCACAACGCTCCGGAAAGCCGTCGCCTGCCAACGGTGGCAAAGTTCTGGAGGAAGCGTCCGCCATTTTTGCCAATTTGGCGAAATGGCTGCGAACGCACTTGGATCCCTCAAAGGAATACTTCGAAAAGAACCTCCACCGGTGTTTGGCTGAAAATGCCAGAGGAGGGAACCCAAACACCGTGCAAGACCTCGCATTCTCTGCACTTAGCTTAGGCCTAATCACGAAGGACTGGCACCGACCCGATTGCCGGCAGGCAATCGAAATACTATGTGAAAATCTCGACGAGGGTGGTCAATTTCCGCTTGGCCCACCCTTCGGCTATACCCCCAAGGGCGAAGGGAGAGTAGTAATCAACGCTCAACTAATCAGAGCGTTCTCCCAACTCGTGCAACACTTGCCATCAAATCTCAGTCCTGAAGTCAAAGCTCGCATCCCAAATGTCATCGGCAGGATGCTCGGCTATTTTAGATCACACTCCATCGAGCTGAAGTCGGGGATTGCCTGGCCAAGTCTTAGATCTCTTAATCGGGAACGCAGTTCGCTTTGGATAAGTTCAATCTCGGTGCTGGCTCTGCATCGAATTGTTCTGATGATGGACGCGCACATCAATCACGGAGTCAAACAACACTTCAATACGAGGACCGCGGCCCAGCTCAAACAAGATGGTGTTCCATATCTTCACCAATTAATGTGTTCTGATATTGGGTACGCCAACCTTGGTAACGGGTCAACCGGTCGAACCAGAGTAGTAATGGAACTCGAGGGCATGCGTGCCCACCTTCTTGGAACCGGGCGCGCAAAAAAGGCTCTCCTGTCGAAAGAGGCGCTCGGTGAAAATATGCTCCGGTCGCTGATACTTTACGGGCCCCCAGGCACGGGAAAAACAACACTGGTCAAGTCTCTGGCGGTTAGTAGCAATGTCGACCTCGTAGAGGTGATGTCCCATGACCTTTACCGGCTGGGTCCGGAAAAGGTGATGGAACAAGTCTCTCACGTTATGGACGCTCTGAAGTTACTCACTTCTACCGTAATCCTGTTCGATGAATTTGAACCGATCCTGCATACGCGCCCTCCAATCGCCGTAAGGATAACGGAAATGTTGACCGGCAACATGCTTCCGAAACTTGATGCCCTATACAACGCAGCGGCGCAAAATGGTATCGCCTATGTTTTGTCCACCAACTATGTTGAGCGCTTGGATTCAGCCGCCATCCGGCCGGCCAGATTCGATCGCATGCGGTTCATTTACTATCCTGATGCAGCCTCGAGGGTGTGCCGACTAGTATCCGAATTCAGACATTTGATGCACCGACTTGAAGCTACAAAAGTAACTATGCAGCCTCCAGTTGTTGGTTCGGAACGCCGTCTCATGGAAGTCGCCGCCAACACCGCACGGCGCTACATCAATCATCTGTGCCGCACCGGCTGGTTTGTTACGCCAAGGAAGATCAAGACCATTCCACATCCCACCCTGGACCTGACTTCCGATAGTGGAGGTTCCGAAGAACGTATCTCTCCACAGACAGAGGCCACTCTCGGTCCAGTGTGGAAATACATTGTCTGGAACGAACGGTCAGACGATATTGAGCGAAATCTCTTTGGCTCCGCAGAAACAATGCCTGATTTTGGCCACGAC
>Ga0105242_10001772_pt1 | contig 17025 bp, 16 predicted proteins | sample KBSM24metaG_FD_81521 | JGI IMG/M metagenome (GOLD analysis project Ga0105242, IMG submission 81521) | Miscanthus rhizosphere microbial communities from Kellogg Biological Station, Michigan, USA - KBS M2-4 metaG | ecosystem: Host-associated > Plants > Roots > Rhizosphere > Soil | place... | reverse complement strand
TCTCTTAAAATTCCCGTCCACGCTTTTTATGGAGCGCATCTCAATGCAAAACACGGCCTTTTCGACAAAGAGCGAGACTATCTAGCGAACCGCAGCAAAACCATGGTCGCCAATATCTCTATGGCCGCAATTCAGTTCTTTGGATCCGAGACAAAAGGAAATGGTTTTTCCCCTCCTCCAGGTCTAATCCACAGGCGCTTCAAACGCCGAATCGCTATCCACCCCACCGCCTCTTTGAAAGAAAAAATGTGGCCCAAAGACAAATTTTTGAGAGTGTCCGACCATTTGCAAAAAGAAGGATACGACCCCGTATTTACCGTTGCCCCGCATGAACAACCCGAATGGGGCGGCCCTCTATTTCACAAGCTCGAAGATTTAGCCTCATTCATTTATGAATCGGGCGCCTTTCTCGGAAACGACTCGGGCACCGGACATCTCGCCTCTCTTTTGAACATCCCCCACCTCATCATCGCCGGCGATGGCCGTGAAATGCCTTTATGGAGAACGGGTTGGAATCCTGGCGCTCTCATAGCGCCGCCTCCATGGCTGATGCAGTTCAAGCACATGCGCAAATTCTGGAAAAATATTATCTCAGAAAAAAAAGTAATTAAAAATTTTAAAGAGAACATCTTAGATAATTAACTGATATTAAATTCAGAATTTAGTAATATCAGAACAGGAGAGATCTCTTATGAAAGATTTGCCTCATCACATGAAAAAACTAAATCGCAAGGTCATCCGGTCAAGCCTTCGCGAGACGACAGCGGAGATGACTCAAGAGCCTGTATTGCCGCGATTCCAGGCATCCAAAGAGGAAACGAGAAAGATGGAAAAACGGACGATCCGGGATGTCGCGCGCGGCCGGACGCCGATCCACGATTCGGTAGACGAAAAGAACCGGAAAATGAAACACCGCGTTCCTATTTTCGACCGGAACAACGCCCAGCCGAAGCAGGCCCGGCCTACGAAGAAAAAAACTCCGAGAATATAGGGTAGTATCAGCAGATAATAGATGATGCGGATTGCGCAAATTTCCGATTTCCATTTCACTCATATCACCTGGAATCCGTTCCGGCTGTGTTCGAAACGGCTTTTGGGCAATCTCAATTGGATTGTAACGCGCAACTCTGTTTTCGCCCATAAGCAGCTCGATCCCCTGCCTGGGCTCTTTCGGGAACTAAATGTAGATCTCGTCTTGCTGGGCGGCGATTTTACGACAACCGCGCTCACGGAGGAATTTCAACTCGCCTCGCAGTTCATTTCGAAGCTATCGCAGGATTGGATCGCGATCCCAGGCAATCACGATCATTATACCTACAGGAGCTGGCGCAACAAGCATTTCTACCGTTATTTCTCGAATAAGCGGGAGCCTGTATCTCATCCTGTCGACTTTTTTACTCTCAAAGACCATGGAGTCGAGGTTCATAGGATCTCTCCCGGGTGGTGGGTTCTTGCCCTCGATACGGCCAAGGCCACAAACCTTTACTCTTCACAAGGCCTCCTCTCAAAAAAGCTCGAAGAATATGTCATGGAAATCCTCGATTTGCTCCCTCCCGAGGATGCGGTTATCTGCTTCAACCACTATCCTTTTTTTCAACAAGACGAGCCGCGCAGGAACCTAGTCCGCGGAGAGGCCCTTCAAGAAATTTTGCAAAAATCTCCTCAGATCCGCCTTTATCTCCATGGCCATACCCATCGCCATGCAATCGCGGATCTCCAGCCCAACCACTTGCCGATCCTCGCCGACAGCGGCTGCTGCGTCCAAGGAAACGAAGGAACCTGGAATTTAATAGACCTTTTGCCCGATCATTGTGAAATAACGGCCTTCCGTTGGAATAAACAGTGGGAACCGTTTCGGAATGAGAAGATAGAATGGCAGAGAAAATAAACCGCTCGTACGAAACACTGCCTTGGTTTTCGGAAGGCCTGCGGTTCAAATGTACCGGATGCGGCAAATGCTGCAGCGGCTCTCCGGGCTATGTATTTCTCACTCCGGATGATTTACAGCGGCTCGCGAGCCACTTTTCCCTAACATTCGAAGAATTCGCTGCCAATTACACCTATAAAGTCGACGATAAAATCTCCCTGATCGACCAACCCGGCTCTTCCTCATGCGTTTTTTTGAAAGACAATCAATGTTCGGTCTATGAAGCCCGGCCGGTCCAATGCCAAACCTATCCTTGGTGGATCCATTTCCTCGAGACTCCTGAAGACTGGGAAGAGGCAGGAAAGCGATGCGAGGGGATCAATCATCCCGAAGCGCCCATCGTTCCTTCTCTTACCATCCAGCAGCAATGCTTTACCTATCTCGACAACCTCCTTGAGCAAAATTTTTCTTTGTCTCCCTGAACAGTCATATCGTCGAAATCTCGGCCTTTCAGGCCGAATCACCTGTTCTAAAGACATACAGGAAAATTCACAAAAATAACCGCGCGCGATATATGATGATGTTGCATGACGCTGCAACTTGATCCAGAAGTGATGATCCGGGTGAAAGCTTGGATGGAAGGGCCGTTCGACGAAGAGACCAAGGCCGAAATCCGTCGGCTCATGACTCAAGATCCCCAAGAACTCTCCAGCGCCTTTTTCAAAGATCTTTCTTTTGGCACGGGCGGGATGCGAGGGCTCATGGGGATCGGCACGAACCGGATGAACGTCTATACCGTCCGGATTGCTACGCAAGGATTAGCCAATTACCTCAAATTGCAATCCGTGGGTGAAAATGGCCACTTTGTTTTCATCGGTTACGACGTGCGCGACAATTCCCGGCTGTTTGCCGAAGAATCAGCCCGAATTCTGGCCGGAAACGGGATCCGGGTCTTCATTTCGAGAGAAATATGCCCCACCCCCCTCGCCTCATTCGCCTGCCGCTTTTTGGGATGCAGCGCAGCGATCGTTATTACCGCGTCCCATAATCCTCCCCAATACAACGGCTATAAAGTCTATTGGAACGACGGCGCTCAGGTCGTAGCTCCGCACGACAAGGGGATCATAGAAGAAGTGCACCGAGTCAAACGCATCCTTCTCGGCTCGATCGATTCCCCCTTCGTCCATTGGTCGAGCCGTGAAATCGACGAAGCCTATTTAAAAGAGCTGAAGAAACTCCAGCTCCTCCCGAATCTCAAAGGCAGCAATTTGAAAATCGTCTATACAAACTTGCACGGCACTGGAATCAGGATCATCCCCCAAGCGCTGGCGGAGTGGGGATTCGGCCCTCCCGATCTGGTCGAAGCGCAAGCCGCGCCCGATGGAAAATTCACCCATGCCCAGTCGCCAAACCCCGAAGAAGAAAAAGCGCTCGAACTCGGCACGCGGCAGTTGTTGCATTCCTCCGCAGATCTGCTTCTTGCCACAGACCCAGACGCCGACCGGATGGGGATTGTCGTCCGGCACGGGAAAAAAGCCTACAGAATGTCCGGCAACCAGATCGCCTGTATTTGCCTCGAGCATATCTGTACTTGTTTGACCGAAAAGGGGGAATTTCCCGAGAATGCCGGATTCATCAAGACAATCGTAACAACGGAGCTCTTTAAAGCGATCGCCACAAATTTCGGCGGAACTTGCATCGATGTATTGACAGGGTTCAAATATATAGGCGAAATGCTTCGCCTCTGGGAAAATAGTTTTGGCGGCCTGCAATATATTTTCGGGGCGGAGGAATCGTACGGATATCTATTCGGCACTTTCGTTCGAGATAAAGACGCCATCTCATCCTGTTGCCTTATCTCGGAAGCCGCCGCTCTTGCGAAGACCAGGAACGAGACCCTTCTCGACCAGCTTTATTCGATCTATAAAAAATATGGGGTTCATCGCGAGTCCCTGACCAATCTAGCTTTCAAAGATACACCAGACAGCCTCAAGCAAATCGAAAGCCTGATGTGCAAGCTCCGCGCCCACCCGCCCACAAGCATCGGGGGCATCCAGGTCATATCCATTGAAGACTTTTCAAATGGCTCTCTGCAGCTTCCGAAATCGAACGTCCTCCGCTTTTGGCTGTCCGACAGATCGAAACTCGTTATCCGCCCATCTGGAACCGAGCCTAAGATCAAAATCTACGCGGAAGTGATGAAGATAACCGGACTTCAAGTCGCTATCGAGTCGGAAATCCAGGCTTGCGATGAGCAGTTGTCACATTTAGTCAAAGCATTCCAGGCCGAATGCGTTTAGCTTTGGTTACAGGACACTTTAAAAAAAACATCTCGAAACGCTATACTCTTCCTCCTTGAAAGTAGTTTTAACCAAAAGATAAACACCCGAGGAGACCCGAAAATGTCTCCTAAACCAGAAGAGAGGTCCTCATTCGCATCGATATCATCCCCCACATACCTTATCATTTTCCGCTGTGAAAACCTTGAAAAGCCTGAAGCGCTTATCTACGATTGCCAAGTCCTCTGCCAAAAGGCCCGCTATAAAAGACACGCCAACACCGAAGAGGCGCCTCTTACAGCTGATTGTCTCACCTCCATTCACTATCTTTTTCGCAATAAGATCAAGCTCATGCTGGATTGGATCGGCAATATGCCCCGACACCTTTCCCGGCAGCGGACCTGGCGATACCTTCGGATTCCAGTCCGAGAATTAAAGGCCGGCGATCTTCTTTTCTTAAAAAACAAAAGAAGCCCCCGGCTCGTCACCCACGTTGCGATGGCGCTCGGTCCCGAAGAGGTATTCCATTGTTCCAGGAAAGGAGCCTCCATAGAAAAAATCAACGACCTCTTCACAATTTATGTCCAGCCGGCTGATATAGGCGCGATGATCTCCTATGTAGATCCTCGAAGCGACGGCAAGTGATATTCCGCGAGGATGAAAATTATTTCCCTAGATAACGTTTGCGCCTTTCTTCATCCTTGAGAGCTTCAAGTAGTAATTTATAATTTTTTTCGGAGAAACAGTTAGAAGGCAGCCAATTTTTGATAGACATAAATATAATTAATTAAAAACACAAGTATTTGACGTACAGAGAGTTGCGTTTATCAATCAGAACGAATTGATATGCAATATTTTATTAAAGAGCCACACTTCCTAAGTCATTCTTTTTTTGGGTATTTGACCCGGACGTGATAGGTGATCAGGAGGCTTTTGACAAGCACTCTTTTCACTCGGCTGAGTTCTTCAAAAGTCAACTGGCATTGGTCGAATTGCTCATCTTCGGCCTTTTCTTCGACAAGACGGTCGATCATCTCGCTTATCGTCTTTTCGTTGATCTCTTCCATCGATCTCGATGCCGCCTCGATGCTGTCGCAAATCATGATGATCGCCGATTCTTTGGTGCGAGGCTTGGGCCCGGGATAGCGGAATTGCGATTCGTCGACTTCTTCCTTTTTCCCTCCCTTTAACTCGAGTTGCTTGCGATAGAAATAATAGACCAGGGTCGTTCCATGGTGTTCTCGGATGATGTCGATGAAAGGCTCCGGCACCCGGTATTTCCGGGCAATGACGACCCCGTCCGTAACGTGGGAAATGATCACTTGGGCCGATTCGAAGGGGGTAAGAAGTTGATGGATATTGACTGCGCCCTGCTGGTTTTCCGTATAGAACTGGGCATTGTTCATCTTGCCGATATCATGATAGAGGGTAGCGGCCCGGCAAAAAAGACCGTTTGCCCCGATTGCAGACGCACAGGCCTCTGCGAGATTGCCCAAGACGAGCGAATGCTGGTACGTCCCGGGCACTTCCATCGCGAAACGGCGTAAAAGCTCGCTGCTTGGATCCATGTATTCCATTAAGGTCATATCGGTCAAAACTCCGAAGAGCGACTCGAGGATGGGCAATAGTCCGGCAACGAGGACCGCAGTTGCGAAGAGAAATGCGAAAGAGCCGATGACATCGATTGCGAACGAATAGCTCATCCAATGATTTTCGCTCAAGACATACGCATAGAGGACCAAGATAGAACTGAGCCATGATTTGGCGCACACGGAAAATACTTCCTTCCTTTTACGCAGGCTCCGAGAAGTGATGATCACGACGATTGAAGTGACGAGGTTCAAAACCAAAAAACGGCTGTGGTCGATCGCAAGGCTTACGGACAAGATGATCGAAAGGAATGTGGCCGCAAATAGCGCGGTCCTCGGAGACAGAAGGATGCAGATCAGAAGAGTCGCGAAAGGGGCGACGATCGGATAGCGGACAGCCTGGATTGCGCTCGATGTGCTCTTGATCAAAAAATATTCGGTCAATTTTGCAAAAAGGAGCGTCAGGATGACGATGCAGACAAAGAGGGAAATTTGTTGCAAGGAACGAATGAAAGCAGGCTGGCTGATGCGAAAATAGAGGGCGCTGATCGCCACGAAAATGACCGCCAGCAGCAAACTCGAGATGATCGTCAAAGGATCCCAAAGACGCCGGCTTTCCGAGATCGCCTGCTTCATCGCCTGCATCATCGTGATGTGGCGGGAAGTAATCCTTTCTCCCGGATCTAGGATGCGGGTGCCTGAGTAGATTTTTGTCATCTTATCGGGAACCGTCCGGCTGACCTGGCTTCGAATCGAGTGCTCTAAAGCCGAATCTTCGATAAGATTCCAGTGCCTGGAGCGGAAAAAATCGATGCAAAAGCGGACGGCTTCCGGATGAAATGTATTTGCATGCTCCATCTTAAAAGAAAGGGATTTCCAAAATTCTGAAGGAGGAGCCATGTTTCCATGCTCAGGAACGAATGCGTAATAGGTCGAATCCGGGTAATTGAGTTCCTTGATCTTTTGAATCGTCCGAAGATCGGTAAAACGGCTTTCCAAGAGGATCGTTTCGATTTCATCAGCAGTTTTGTACATCTCCTCGAATGTGCTGGCCGGAGCCGCGGCCCGCCAATCCCTGTTATGGATGAGCGAGTCTTCGAGATCATAGCGGACTTCGCGGATCTCCTTGTCATCGATCTGGTAGATCTTTCCAACATCCTGCATCGCCTGCTGCTTCAGGATGATCGTCGTCTCATAATCGGGGAATTCAAAATCAACTTGCGCGATGACATAGTGGCTTGCCAACGCATTGAGTTCCAAGACATCGAGGCGCACTTCGCGGAAATGAAGGAAAAGAGCCAAGCAAATTGCGCAAATGGCCCCAACGATGATCCGCCAGCCTCGATGATTCGAAGCGAGCCACTCACGCCATCCTTCACGAATGCGGTCTTCTCTCATATTTATCAGTTTACCATAACGACAGTTTATGAACCTGTCCTAAAACCGGGGATTCGTCGCATTTCGGGATTATTTTGGCCGCTTTTCGATTTCAAAATTCTGGGAGTCATATACGGAAGTTGATATTACACTCAAAATTTGAATCGAAAAGCGGCCAATCCAAAAACTCAGGCGTTCCCTCATTTTGCAGACACCCTCTCAATGCGCGAGTTGCCATCTCTGCCAAAATAGTGTACAATGGGATCGCTGAACTTATTAACTTAATGACAAGCGCTAAATATCAAGTCCTTGCTAGGCGCTACCGCCCTCAGAAATTCTGCGAAGTGGTCGGCCAGGAGTCGGCCGTAACGACACTGAAAAATGCCCTCCGTTTTGACAAAGCAGCCCATGCCTATCTCTTCTGCGGATCGCGCGGAGTCGGGAAGACGACCTTAGCCCGCCTCTTTGCCAAAGCCCTCAATTGCCTGGAGAGAGAGTCTGATATGGAGCCCTGCAACCGGTGTTCCTCTTGCCTGGAGATCGGGACAAGCCAATCCTTGGATGTCATCGAAATCGACGGAGCTTCGAACCGAGGGATCGACGATATCCGCCAGATCAATGAGACGGCCCTCTACTCGCCCAGTGCGGGCCGGTATAAAATTTACATCATCGACGAAGTTCATATGCTCACCAAGGAAGCCTTCAACGCCCTTCTTAAAACGTTGGAAGAGCCTCCGGGAAAGGCCAAATTTTTCTTCGCGACGACCGAACCTCATAAAGTCCTTCCCACAATCATAAGCCGCTGCCAACGATTCGATCTCGGAAGAATCCAGCTCTCTCAGATCATAGGCAAGCTCGAAGAGATCGCAAGAGATCTCGGGCGGACTGCCGAACCCGAGGCGCTTCATTTAATCGCGGCCTTTTCCGATGGGTCCCTGCGAGATGCCGAATCGCTTTTCGACCAAATCCTTTGTTTTGCGGAAGGAACCGTTACGGCCTCTATCATTCGGACCTCATTAGGTTTGATCCCTCAAGAACATTTTTTCTCTCTCGATCAAGCGTTCTCCGAAGCCAGGGCGGCATTTGCTTTCGAACTTGTCGAAACTCTCTTTTCTGCGGGAAAAGACTTGGCCCACTTCTATGAGCAGCTGATCGAACACGTCCGCAATCTTTCGAGCGCCCGCCTTCTCGGAGAAAAAAGTCTTTCCCTTTCTCCCGACCTCACAGCGCGCTACCTCCAATCCTCCCGTCTCTACGCCTCTTCCCAATGCCTCTATCTCCTCGAATATCTCCTCCGCGCTGAATCCCAGCTCCAGAAAAGCGCCTGTCAACGGGTCGCTCTTGAGGCAATCCTCCTGCACTATATCCAAAGCAAGCACAGGATCCCCATGGAAATCCTAGTGCGGCGCCTGACCGAAATGGAAGAGGCTCTCAAGTCCCAACCTGGAATTTTCTCAGCTCATTCGGAAGAAAAAAATCCCAAGATGCTGCCTCAGCCCTTAGAACCGAGAACCGACGCAAAAGAATCCGAAAGTCAGCAGAATCAAAATCCGGTCTTGGGGCAAGTTCTAAAGCCGGCATCAAAACCTGAAATGGTCGCTCGCCGAGAATTTCCTGCTTTAGAGACGAATCCAGTCGAGCTACCTAGTGTAGAAAGCCCTCCGCAACAGAAATCGGCAACTCCCTCCGTTATTCTAAAACCTACGCCCTTCAATCCTTTTAAACCCCAAGCGGAAACTCGAGCCCCCATCCTCTTCCCACCGATGAAATCAGAAGCTTCGACGATGTCCCAAACAGCCATGCCTGCCAGCCTCGATCCGGCGCCTTCAACTGCGCAGGCGAAAGAAATGCCGGTTCATCTCGAAAATCTCGCTCGGTACGACACTCTGATGCGGTTTGCGGCTGTGGAATTAGAAGGAACTTTCAGAAGCTGTTAACAGGGAGTAAAGAATGGGCAGCGGTTTTTCCAAAATGAAAAAACAGATGCGGATGATGCAGGATCAAATGAGCCAAATGAAGGAGTCTCTTCAAAAAACCTTGATCCAAGGAATTGCGGGTAACGGCCTCGTTGCTGTAACCATAAATGGTGAAAAAGACCTCAAGCAAATCACGATCAACCCCGAATGCGCCAGCGACGTAGAAGGACTCCAAGACCTCATCCTGGCCGCCTTCGAAGACGCGACACGGAAACTAGCGGCCCTGAACGAAAATTCTTGAAGATATACTGCGACCGCTCAAAAAGAGTGAAAAATATCGAGGAGGCTCCCTGAATTTGAGCCAGGCGAAGCCGGCGTCGAAGCAGCTAAATATAAAATATTTAGCGATGCAGACGGGTCGCAAATTCAGCGGCTGACCGACGATGGTAAATTCACTCTTTTTGAGCGGTCGCAGTATATAATTTCTATCGGGAATCTCCTGATAATCAATTGACGCTGTGGCGTCTATCTCCATGGTCGGTATATCAATCTGCAAGTCATTAACAGCCAACATCTTGCTTTTCGACCGAATTATCGCAAGCCTCTAATAATCAATATGTTATGCAACTTGACAGATAAAGATTTCTATGGTATAATTAAGATAAGCAATAAAACAGGAGTTAATTATGTCGTCAGATTTCGGTCTTTATGGTGTTCCAGCTGATTTACAGCCTTATGTGAAAGCTGCTGAACAGCAATATCAAGATGATAACAAAGGTCTTGCTCAATCAGAGAAAGACTTAGGTACGCCGGATAAGGATTTCTGCTCCGATACCGATGATTCCTCTTCCTCTTCCAATAACGTCACTGTCGATACTCCTCAGGCAGCTTCCGTCCCTGATTCTCAATCTTAATTTTCGTTAAGGACCACTAGACTATCTCGCCGTTTCTGCGGCGAGGTATTGTTTGAGTTCGGGAGCCGATGCGTACTCGAGGGCTCCTTCCGCAAGCCGGCATGCTTCGAGAATGCGCCATTTCCTGATGGTGTGCTTGACAAGAGGGATATGTCGGGCGGCAACGGAAAATTCTCGGATTCCGAGTCCGATCAAGATCGGGATCATTGCCGGATCCGCAGCGCTTTCTCCGCAAAGAACTACCGGTTTTCGCGCGCTGTTTGCAGACGTGACGATCATCCGGATCAACCGGAGAATGCTGGGATGGGTGGAAAAATAGAGTTCGGATGTATTCGGATTATTCCGATCGGCAGCCAGGACGTATTGGACAAGGTCGTTCGTCCCGATCGAAAGAAAATCGGCCTCTTTAGCCAAAGCGTCGCACATGAGGGCGCTCGATGGGACTTCGATCATGCACCCTAAAGGAATCTCTTTGGCGGTCTTAATTCCTTTTTTATGCAAATCGGCGCGTATCCGTTCAATGATTTCTCTGATGATCTGGATTTCAGTTAGATCTGAAACCATCGGAATGAGAATGTGGATGTCCCCGAAGCGGCTTGCGCGGAGAAGAGCGCGCAGTTGGATTTCAAGGAGTTCGGGATACCGGAGGAGAAAGCGGATCGCGCGGCATCCAAGCGCAGGATTCAATTCATTGCCGATCTTTAGAAAATATTTAGCATCGGGCTCTTCAGGCAAAAGGTCGGGTTTTTTGTCCCCGCCGATATCGAAAATCCGCACGACAAGGGGGCGTCCGCGCAAGCTTCTCGCCATCCTCTTGTAAATCTCGAATTGTTCTTCTTCGGTAGGAAATCTCCTTCGGGAAAGAAATAGATATTCGGAGCGAAACAGCCCCACGCCCGCGGCTCCGCACTTGTTCAGATAATCTATTTCTTTTGGATTTTCCAAATTCGCGAAAATCCGGATTTCATAGCCATCGATCGTCTCTCCTTTGAGATTCGTGGCGGTTTTGAGAAGTTTGTATTTCTCTACATGGCTCTTCTTCACTTCAGAGTATTTTTTCAAAGTTTGACGCGTGGGATTGATGATGACAAGACCTTGGGATCCATCGACGATAATGGCGGCCAAGTCCACCCGTTTCAACATTTTGATATCGATATTCGCGACATACGGGATCCCCTTCGCTCTAGAGATAATCGCCGCGTGGGAAGTGATCCCGCCGGCAGCGGTCACAAAAGCGCTTACGACAGAGGAGCTGGCTTCGATCGTTTCCGATGGGACGAGTTCGTGGGCCAGAATAATCGAATTGTGCGGCATTTCGGACATTCTGATCCTTCCGACGGGCCGTAAATGATTGAGGATGCGTCTCGAAACGTCAACTATATCGCGGACCCGTTCTTGAAAATAGATATCTTGCAGGATGCTGAACCGCTGCTTATATTCCTCGATCAAATGGAAAAAGACCGTTTCAATCTTCTGCTGCCGAACCCGGATCTTCTCCTCGATGACCGAAGTAAGGAGAGGATCTTGCATCATCTCGAGATGGGTCCCAAGGATAGCGACGATTTCAGGGGTTCCGTCCTGTAGGGAGATCTTTTGGAGCTTCTCGACATCATTGCGGCTTCTGGCCAAAGCAGAGCGATATCGGTCGATTTCATCTTCGATTTCCTTTTTAGAGATCTGGCTCTCTGAAATATCTTCATCAAAGTTGGTAAAGAAGATAGGGAATCCGATTCCGATCCCCTTGCTGATCGGAAGTCCGCGAAGGACAACCTCTTCCCTTTCGCCAGCCATTATTTCTCCCCGAACTCCTCTTCGAATGCGGCGATCAGGCGACGCATCGCCAACTCCGCATCCACGCCTTCGATCGTAATGGTGATCTGCGCATTTTTCTTTGCCGCTAGCATCAGAATACTCATGATGCTGCGGGCGTTGATCGTCTCTTCTTTATAGGTAAACGAAACGGAAGATTTGAGCGGTTGGAGAAGTTTTACGATGGTAGCTGCTGGACGTGTATGAAGCCCAAGCGCATTTTTTACTTTGATTTTTTTGACAAGGATCATGAAAGCACCCTCTTCCTCTGCCTGCGTGAAATCGCCTCTAGCCACTTGGCATTGAATTCCTTAGCAGAATTGTAGCCCATATCTTTTAAGCGGTGATTAAGAGCGATCGTTTCCAAAAGAAGAACGACATCGCGGCCTGGCTTCACAGGCAAAACGTGATAAGGGACGCTGGATCCAAGAATATCGATGAATTTTTCGTCAAGTCCCACTCGGTCGTAAAAATGCTGATCGTCCCATTCCTCGAGTTTCACCACGATATCGATCCCTTTATCATGGCGGACGCAAACGGCTCCGTAGAGATGAGCTACATTGATGATGCCGATCCCTCGGATTTCCATGAGATGGCGGGTCAATTCCGGACCAGACCCTATGAGCGACGATCCTTCTTTTTTTTTCACACGGACGACATCATCGGAAATCAGCCTGTGGCCCCGTTCGATCAGCCCTAGGGCTGCCTCGCTCTTGCCAACCGAAGATTCTCCTTGGATCAATACACCTACGCCGAATACTTCTACCAGGGTTCCATGAAGAGTGACGCTTGGGCAAAATTCCTCAAGCAATAAAAAAGTGATCCGACTTAACAGATTGGTAGCAGTCGCATTAGCTCGAAACAAAGGGATATGCACTTTTTCACATAGCGCAACCATTTCTTTTGGAGGCCTGAAGCCCCGGGCCGTAATGACCGCCGGCGTCATAGTCGTTAAAATATTTTTCAGCCGTAAATCCCGAGTCGGAGAGTCGAGCTCTTTCAAGTATTCGATCTCCTGCTTGCCGAATACGAGGATCCTAGATGAAACGAAGCCTTTCATATAGCCCATGAGGCTCAAGCCGGGGCGATGAACTTCGGCTCGATTGATCCTTCGGGCAAGGCCCGGAGCGCCTGCGAGAAGATCTAACCCCAGGTGTTTTCCATGCTGTTCAAAGAGATGCTGCACGAGGTACATAAGTTAAGGAGCGATCTCCATCCCCTCCAAGTAGGAAGCTAGCCACTCCAAAAAAGTCGGGAATGCGCCATTGTCACCCCAAGCTTCTCGAAGAGCGGTATCTGAGACTGTGTAATCAATTCCGGAAAAATAAACATTGCCCATTTCATTTCCAGGATACCAATCTGCATAAAAACATTGAAATGAACTCAATCCTGATACTTCGAAAAAAGGAACCAGGGAACTCGGATCGATCACTGTGTCGCCCGATTTGACCACCTGAGGAGCTTTGAGCAGCATGTCCATCACCTTTCGGCGAACGCTGGGGATTTCTTCGATCTTCAAAAGATTCAATTCCGATAATTTCCCAAACCCATTGTGAATCTTGGTAAAAGCGATCCAATCGCTAGGGAAAGCAAAATCGAGCTCGTCTTTTAATTCCTCTGCCTGTTCGTCCGATAAGGGATGAAGCCCCCTAAAAAAGCAACTGTTGTCCATGAAGCTATAGATTAATTGCGGCTCCCAAGATTCCTTTTTTTTTGATAGGATGACTCCGACATCGTCCAGAGAATTGAAAAAGTCGGAGATGGCGGCGTGAGCTTTTGGGTGGAACGGAAGACGCTTGAGCCAAAAAGAACGGATAAATTCCACTCGGTCTTCGGATGGGACGCGGCTCAACTCGTACCATCCGCGAGGAAACCCCGGGATCATCCGTTCGACATCGTTCCAATTTCTCTCGGGTCCTTCGCTCAAAACCAAGACCTCTTCAAAATTTGCTTCTTCGTAAAAATATCGGCGAACCAGCGCATTCATTCGGACAATTTTTCACTCTGCCATAAAAAGCCATCGATCAACGCTTCAACAATCATGTGCTTCTATGTTAGCAGTTTAATTTGAGCGGCTATACTTTTTTCGATTGACGAAACCTTATCCTCTCAAATCCAAAAACCCATAGATAGCCTCTAAAACGAGAATAGTTAAATATTCCTTTCCTCCCAAGGATTTTCTGCTATAATCTCTACCTTTGTGCAATTTTTCAGAACATTCTGCCTGAAAAGCTGTACTAAATCTGAGAATCTAGGGATGTACTCGCAAAAAATCGTGCGGTCGAGATAATTAGAAGAAGATGGCAAGTTCGAAGGTTTTGATTCTCGGCGGGGGGTTCGGAGGGTTGAATGCCGCAAAGGCATTGGGCAATTCGAAATTCGACGTCTGGCTGCTCGACAAAACGAACCATCATCTTTTCCAACCGCTGCTTTATCAAGTCGCAAGCGCAGCCCTCTCTCCCGGCGATATAGCCGTTCCTATCCGCGAGATCCTCAGTCCCTATGACAACGTGACGGTTATCATGGGCGAGGTCGTAAAAATCGACAAGGAAAACCGGCATGTCATCTTAAAAAATGGCGACCGAGTCGCTTACGAATACTTGATCGTGGCGTTGGGCGCCCGCCACTCCTATTTCGGAAACAACCAATGGGAAGAATTCGCGCCCGGCCTGAAAACATTAACCGACGCCTTAAGTATTCGGGAAAGGATCTTGATCTCATTTGAGAAAGCGGAGCGGTGCGACAGCATTTCGGAAGCCAAGAAGTATCTCAATTTCGTTATCATCGGCGGAGGGCCGACCGGAGTCGAGATGGCGGGAGCCATTGCCGAGATCGCTTACGAGACCCTGCTGAAAAATTTCCGGAGGATCGACACAACCACGACTCGAATCTATCTCATCGAAGGGTCGCCCAACATTCTTCCCGTCTATCCTGAAAAGTTATCGAAAAAAGCGAAAGGCTATTTGGAACATTTCGGAGTCCACGTCATTACCGGAAAGCGGGTGACCAATGTAACGCACGAAGGAGTCACGGTCGAGGACACCGTGATTCCTGCCGAAAACATCCTTTGGGCTGCTGGAAATCAGGCCTCCTCCGTACTCGCAACGCTTAACGTCCCTCTCGACAGGCAAGGGCGAGCCAATGTCGATGCCGACCTTTCCATTCCGGACCATCCCGAGATTTTTGTCATTGGCGATTGCGCTTGCGCGCTCGACAAAAAAGGAAAACCGCTTCCGGCCCTCGCACCCGTCGCAGTGCAGCAAGGGCGCTATGTCGCGAAGATTCTCCGCAAACAGCTTCCTAAAAATCAGCGGTCTCCCTTCTCCTATCTCGACAAAGGGACCATGGCGACCATCGGCAAGACAAAAGCCATTGGCATGTTCGGCAAATTCCAGTTCAGCGGGCTTTTCGCCTGGTTCGCCTGGTGCTTCGTCCACATCTTGTACCTCATAGGATTCCGCAACCGGATCGTCGTTCTCATGCAATGGCTCTTTGGTTATTTTTCTCCAAGAAGAGGCGCCCGGCTCATCTATCGCATTTCCGAATCGGACGAAGAATTTCCTCATATCCATCAATAGGTAGCTTTTGGGATTATTTTGGTCGATTTTTGCTCCAAAATGAAGGGACGTATACAAATGTCGATACAGTCTCCCTTCATTTTGGATCGAAAATCGGCTCAAAAGAACCCAAAAATCGACAGAAGAATTTTTACGGTACACTCCCTAACCATTTTTTCCTATGACGCCGATCGAAGACCATAGGTTTTTTTGGCGGCAGCATCCTGCGCTTCTCTTCGCCCTTACCCTATATATAGGCACCGCCGCAGCGCTCTTCTGGCAAAATCTTTCGAACTGGATCTTCCCGCTCTTTTGGTGCAGCTACCTCGTTTGGCTAAAAAAATGGCCAGTCCTGCTCGTTTTAGTCGCAAGCGCCGCTTATTGCCATTTTCTTACAGATCGCGCGCCACAGACCGGCATGGCTAAAGGAATTTTTTCTATTTCCACCCTGCAGCCCCACCAATCCCCCTTTGCAAAAGGCTCAGTCTACAAAGGAACCTTCTATGCTATAGAAGGTTCGGTCCCTTGCGACATCTATACCCATGGGCCGAAGCCTCCTCAAACAGCGAACCGCGATTATTTCGTGAGCGGCAAACTCGACCGCAGAGGCCCTTGCCAATACGCATTCAAACCCAAGGAATGGATTCCCATCGAAGGGAGTTGGAGCTTCGCAGAGTGGCGCTATGCAACTAAAGAACGGTATCGCCATTTCCTTTCTGAAATATGCTCCGATTATCCCCGCGCGGCCCGATTCCTCGCAGCTCTCACAACCGGAGACGTCGACGACAGGCTTCTCAAATACGAATTCGGCCGATTGGGCTTGCAGCATCTTTTAGCAATTTCCGGTTTTCATTTCGGGATTCTGATCGCTTTTGCATCTCTAGTCCTTTCCCTATTCCTTCCTCGCTCTTGGAAACTCTTATTTCTCCTCGTAAGCCTTACCGCCTATTATTTCTTCGTCGGTCCATTTCCGGCTGTCCAAAGAAGTTGGCTCACGGCGATGGCCTATTTAATGGGAAAACTCATCAACCGGCAGACTAGCGGATTGAACCTCCTCGGCTTCGCTTTAGGGTTTGAAATCGTCTCCAACCCCTTCATCTGCTCCCATCTCGGCTTCCAATTCAGTTTCGCAAGCTGCGCCGGAATCCTCCTCTTCCACTCCCCTTTTGAGCGAAAGCTCCGCTTGATGCTGCCGAAAAGATCCTCGGATGAAACGACCTTTCTTCCCTTCTTCGCAAAACACGGCTATCTTCTCTCCAGTTTCCTTAGAAATTCCATCGCACTGAACCTAGCCGTGAATACGGCCATACTTCCTATTCTCCTTTTCCATTTTCACGCCTTTCCCCTGCTCAGCCTTCTCTACAACCTCTTTTTCCCTTTCTGTGTCGGCATCGCTCTTTGCGGGCTCTTGGTTGCCCTCACCCTCCATCTTTTGATCCCTTCGATCGCCTCCTTCTTCTTTTCCGCGACCGCCTGCTTCACCGCCCAACTTCTCGATATTGCCGCCTATCCCCCTTCCGCGCTCGATTACACGATTGTCGTATCCCAGTTGCCTTCTTGGTCGATCCCTTTTTGGCTCTTTGCGCTCCTAGTATTCTGTCTCAAAAATTCTTCAGTAATTTCTAGCGTGAAAGCTGCGTAGAAGATCGACCGCAGGCTACGCAAGTGGATCCGTATCCATGCAATAGGGATTCATTTGCGATCATCGTCGATGATA
>Ga0105242_10001767_pt1 | contig 17047 bp, 15 predicted proteins | sample KBSM24metaG_FD_81521 | JGI IMG/M metagenome (GOLD analysis project Ga0105242, IMG submission 81521) | Miscanthus rhizosphere microbial communities from Kellogg Biological Station, Michigan, USA - KBS M2-4 metaG | ecosystem: Host-associated > Plants > Roots > Rhizosphere > Soil | place... | reverse complement strand
CTCACCAATTCACTCGTCAGCGTGCGTTCACCGGCTCGAGGGTGAGCAGATCGAGCGGGTTCACGGTGATCGCGCCGTAGCGCGCGGTCCAGTGGAGGTGTGGGCCTGTCACGCGGCCGGTTGCGCCGACGCGGCCGATGACCTGGCCGCGCGTGACGTGGTCGCCCACGTCGACCAGCGTCTTGCTGAGGTGCAGGTAGCCCGTGGTGAGTCCGCCGCCGTGGTCGATGTACACGACGTTCCCGCCGAGGAAGAAGTTGTCGACGAGCGCGACGACGCCGTCGTTCGCGGCACGGATGGGCGCGCCCACGGCTCCGCGGAAATCGACGCCGAGATGCCGGCTGGTCACCTGCCCGTTGAAGGTGCGGCCTGAGCCGAACCGGCTGCTGATCTCGGAGGCGCGCGGCTTCCTGAACGGCGCGGTCCACTTCGGTGGCTCCTCCTGCGATTGGCGCCCCACCGCGATCGCGCGCTTGTTCTCCTGCTCCACCCGCGCCGCGGTGGCCGAGTCCATCGGCCGGCCGAACTGCGTGGCGACCGCGAGCTGCTCCTTCGGTGGTGGAAGCGGGGGCGGCGTGACGGACGCGCTCAGTGTGTCGGTGCGGCCCGACGCGCGCGAAGCGATCACGTGCGCGGCGACCTCGCCGCCGGAATCGACGGGCACGGCACCGATGGCGCGCCACGCGCCCTTCCCGCCGGCGAAGTGCAGTGGTTCTCCCGCCATCGTGCCGGCGACGCCGACGATCGCGTCGCTCGATCCGGCATCGGAGAGAGAGAGTCGCACGATCGCGCCGGGGAGCGGGCGTGCTGGGGCGATGGCGAGGTGTGCCTGCTGGCCCTCTAGCTCGAAGGGAGCGATGAGCATGAGGCCGAACATCCCGGCAGCAACCGCTGATGCCATCCGCAGCCGTGTACGCATCCGACGACGCTCCGTTGCCAGTGGTCTGAATCGAGGCCGACGTCGAACAGTATGGTACGTACCGGCGCGCCGGGATGCCGGACACGAAGAAGGGCTGGTCCGCGTCGTCACGCGAACCAGCCCAGACTCTACGCTACGCTATGTAATGCTACGATTCGATCACGGAGACGTCGCAACGGTCGGCTTTGTCGCGGCAGGCGCCATCTTGCCGAGATAGTACACGCCGGCCACACGCCATTCGTTCTTCTGCACGCGCGACGGTTGATCGTAGGTGATGAACGACGGCGACTGGACCGATCGGTTGCCGTTGAACGCGCTGGGCGTGTTCGTCGTATTCCATTCCACGCGCGCGAAGAACTCCTGGGTGAGGCGGACCTGGGCTCCGAGATTCGCCGTGGCGCCGAAGCCGAATTTCTGGCTGCCGCCAGGAGTCTCCAGGAACTGAGTCGGAGTATTGGGGGCAAAGACGCTGGCGCCGACGACGTCGGGGCTCACGTGAGACCATGCACCGGCAACGCCGAAACCGGCATACGGGCTGATCAGCGAGCGCGACCCGACGAAGTAGTGGTTCGCCGAGACCGTCACGACGTTGCTCGTGAGTTTTCCGATATTGCTGACGTTCAGCAGATTCGATCCGATGCCTCTCCAGTCCCTGTACTGCAGCTGCGAGCCGCTATACGCGTAGTCCAGCGCGATCTGGTTGTTTGCATCGATGTCGAACCCACCGCCGCCTCCGAAGGTGAAGGCCCGGTTGGCGCGAAGCGCAACCGCACCCAACGGAGTCTGCTGCAGCAGAAGGTTTCCGAAGGTGCCGGCTCCGCCATGGAGCGCCACGTGCCAACGTGATGCGTCCGTGATCATGTCGACCACGCTGGTGACTAGCGAGTCATTGTTCGCGCTCTGGGCGCCGGCAGGGGTTGCGACTGCCAGGCCGAAGCCGAACGCGAGCAAGCGATAACTTTGGCGCACGAGATAAGCTCCGTTGAGAGTTCGCCTCAGCCTACCCGACGAACCGCGCGCCTCGCATTGGACCTAGGTCAGCGTAACCATTGGCAGGATCGTGAGATCACAGCGGTCAGAGCGATGCCGTGAGCTCCTCGCCCGGATTGACGAAACGGTTCCGGGCGGCTCGCTGCTGCTGCTCGTACAGTCGCGCATAGCGTCCATGCAGCGCGAGTAGTTCATCATGCGTGCCGCTCTCCACGAGCCGTCCCCCGTCGAGCACGAGGATCTGATCGGCGCTGAGAATGGTCGAGAGACGATGCGCGATGACGAATGTCGTACGCCCGTGCCGCAGCGCGTTCAGCCCTTCCTGGATCAGCGCCTCGCTCTCGCTGTCCAGGCTCGACGTCGCTTCGTCGAGCAGGAGGATCGAGGGATCTGCGAGAAGTGCCCGCGCGATCGCGACACGTTGGCGCTGTCCTCCCGACAGCTTCACGCCACGCTCGCCGACTACGGTCTCGTAGCGGTCGGGCATCCGCTCGATGAACTCGTCACAGTGCGCGATGCGCGCGACGCGCATGACGTCGGCAAGCGACGCGTCGGGACGCGAGTAGCGGATGTTCTCGAGGATCGTTCCGTCGAACAGGAAAGTGTCCTGCAGCACGAGCCCGAGCTGCGCGCGATAGCGCCTGAGCTCGAAGTCGCCGATGGGCGTGCCGTCGATGCAGATGCGACCGGATGTCGGCGCGTGGAAGGCGGCCATCAAGCCGAGCAGCGTGCTCTTGCCCGAGCCGCTCGGCCCCACGAGCGCCGTCGTCGATCCGGCGGGCGCATGAAAGCTCACGTGCCGGAGCGCGGGCACACCGGCGCGGTACTCGAACGACACGTCCTCCACGCTGACCGCGCCGACGAGACGCCCGCGCGGCTCGCCGCCGACGACGTGTGCGTCTTCGGTGGGCTCGTCCAGCAGCTCGCGCGCGCGCTCCAGTCCAGCGAGCGCATCGGAGAGCTGCGTGCCGACCTGTGCGACCTGGATCAACGGCGCGGCCACGAGCCCGGTGAACAACGCGTACATCGCGAGATCGCCCAGCGTGAGCGAGCCGCCGAGCACGGCCCGACCGCCGACCAGGATCAACGTCGCGCCGATGGCGCCGACGGCGAGCGAAGTGAGCGCCCCCACCGCGGCCCATCCCGAGATCGTCACTACAACAAGCCGCAACATGCGGTGCACGCCGCGCGTGAAGATCAGATCCTCGCGCCGCTCGGCCACGTACGCCTTGAGCACGCGAATCCCGCCGAGCGCTTCATTCAACCGGCCGGTGACGCGCGCGAACTCCACGCTGCGCTCGCGGTTGATCGGCCGGAGTCTCGCGAACGCGTAGCCGACGCCGACGCCGATCGCGGCGAGGAAGAGCAGCATGATGCTCGTCATCCGCCAGTCGATCCAGAAGAGGACACCGAGCGCCGCCGTCGCTGTGACCAGCGCGCCGAGCAGCTGCACGAGACCGGAGCCGAGCAGGTTCCTGATCCCGTCGGGATCGCTCATGATGCGCGAGCTGAGGATTCCCGTCTGCGTTGCGTCGAACTTCTCGACGGGAAGTCGCAGCACGTGCGCCGCGAGCTGCCGGCGCAGCTCCGCGACCGCGCGCTGAGCGGCGACGCCGAGCACGCGCGCCAACGCGTAGCCGGTGCCCGCCTGAACTATCGTGGCCACGAGCACGATCGCCGCGAGGGGGAGCAGCAGGCTCGTGCGCCGCTCCACGAGCACGTGGTCGATGAAGTACTTGGACGAGGCGGGAAGGACGAGACCGGCCAGCCGGCTGACGAGCGTGAGCACGACACCGGCGACGACGTGGCCCCGATGACGGCGCAGCAGGATGCGGAGCTCGCGCCATGCACGTGCCGACCGCTCAGCGGCCTCACCTGGCGACTCCATCATCTCCTCCGGCTTGGGGAGACGGTCGCCGCGCGGGAACATGCGCATGGGCGCCGTCATCGCGCTCCCCTCGGCTGCGCTGCGCTCACGCGGCGGTGGATCTGTCTGCCATCCACGGCGCGCTGCGCTGCGCGACCCAGCGGATAAGCGTGGCCAATCCGATCCCGATCGCGGCGATGACGACGAGGATGGCGTAGAGATGATCGATCCGGAACGTCTGCCAGGACAGCCACAGCATCGCCCCCATGCCGGTGCGCGAGCCGACCATCTCGACACCGATCGTGGAGTGAAAGGCGACGTTCGCCGAGAGGCGGAGCCCGGTGAGCATGAGCGGCATGCTGCCCGGCAGCAGCACGTGCAGGAACATCTGCCGTCGATCCGCGCCGTAGTTGCGCGCGACCTCGAGGTGTACCGGGTTCATCCCGCGCACACCGGCCACTGTGTTGAGCAGCATCGGGAAGAATGCGCCGAGCGCCACCGCGGCGAGCTTCGACGTCTCACCGACGCCGAGCACTACGATCAAGAGAGGAAAGAAGGCGAGCCGCGGAATCGGGTGGATCGCGGCGACGACCGGATCGAGCACGCGACGCAGCGCCTTCGACGTGCCCATCGCGAGCCCGAGCACAACGCCGAGCCCCGCACCGCAGACGAGGCCGAGAGCGATGCGGCTCATCGTGGCGCCGAGGTTCGTGGCGAGCGAGCCGTCGGTGATCATCCGGCCGAGGGACATCGCCACTGCCGATGGCGCCGGGAGGAAGAGGCTGGTCTCTACTCCCGATTCCACGAGCAACTCGAGTGTGAGCAGGATCGCGATCCACACGCCGAAGAAGCGGAGCGACCAGCGGACCGGCACCGCTGCCGGCGCCGTAGCGGGACGTGTCTCGGCGGGTGCGTTGCTCACGGCTCGACCGCGATGGACGGATCCAGCAGACGCCACACGTCCTCGATGATCCCGCGCGCTTCGGCGGCATCGCGACGAAAGTCGCGCGGCCGCGCGAAGGGAACGGGAATATCGGCCAGCACGCGGCCCGGACGTCCGGACATTACGATGACGCGATCGCCGAGCAGGACTGCTTCGTCGATGTCGTGCGTGACGAACACCACGGTGCGCCGATCGGCGGCCCAGATGCCGAGCAGCTCGTTCTGCATGTGCCGGCGCGTCTGCGCGTCGAGCGCACCGAAGGGCTCGTCCATCAGAAGCAGCGGTGCCTCGCCGACCATCGCCCTTCCGATACCCAAGCGCTGTCTCATTCCAACTGAAAGCTCGTGCGGGTAGTGCTGGGCGAACGCAGCGAGCCCGACGCGCTCGAGATAGGTCATCGCGCGTGCGCGACGCTCCGACATCGGCACTCCCGCCAGCTTGAGCCCGAACGCAACGTTATCCACGGCGGACAGCCAGGGGAAAGTGCCGTGCTCCTGCACGACCAGTCCGCTCCGGCCGCGATGGGCCGCGCGCTCGCCCTCGAAGCGCACGACGCCCGCCGTCGGCGCCTGCAGGTCGGCGATGATGCGCAGCAGCGTCGACTTGCCGCAGCCGCTCGGCCCGACGATGCAGAGGAACTCATTCACGTTCACCGCGAGGCTGACGTCGGTGAGCGCGACGACCTCTCCGCGATCGCCGGTGAAGGTCTGACCCAACCCCTCGCAGGTGAAGTGGCGCTCGCGCTCGCGCGGCGCGTACCTGGCGGCGCTTTCGACGGCCGACGTCGCTACCATGCGCTCACCATGCAGCGCGGATCCCCGCGGTGATCCAGCGCGGCGCACCCATGTCGGCGAAGCCTGAGCGGGTGCGTGCGACCTCGAACTGCTTGTCGAGGAGATTCTCGACCTTCACGTGCGCCGTGAGGCCGCGACCGATCGCGCGGTTGACGCGCGCGCTGATGAGCCAGAACTGGTCGAGCTGGACCTCGTTGAGATCGTCGTCGAAGCGCGCACCGATGTGGCGGGCCTCCACCGACGCAGACGCCCAACGCGGCGAGTCGAACGAGATGGAGGAAGTGAAGGTGTGGCGCGCGGCGCGGATGGCCCAGTTGCCGTCCACCGGCTGGCCAGGCGCGATCACGTTCGTCGGGCTGAACGCGTAGCCGCCGGCGACGCTCCACACGTTGGTCGGATGCCACTCGAGGTCCGTCTCCACGCCCCTGCTGAGCAGGCCGGGCACGTTCCGACGCTGGCCGCACGTCTGCTTGGCCGGCATCAACGCGCATGGATCGATCACCTGCGCCGTCGCGCCCGCCGTGCCGACGGTGACATCCATGATCGGCGACGTGACGCGATTGCGATACAGCGTGACGCGCCCGAGCAGCGACGAGGTGGGCGTGACGTCGAATCCTCCCTCGATGCCGCGCAGCCGCTCCGCGTCGAGCTGGGCGTTCGCCTCGGTCACCGTTCCCTTGCTCGAGAATCGCGCGAAGTACAGCTCGTACATGCTGGGCGTGCGGAAGGCGTCGTACACGCTGGCGCGCCAGCCGAGCCACTCCGTGACCTGATGCCGCAGTCCGAGCGAATAGGTGAGCTGCGAGGTCGCGCGATCCTTGAACGTCGAGTCGGAAAGGACGGCGCCCGTGTTGATATCGCTCAGCACGCGTGAGCCGTCGACGTTCCAGACGCGGTCGCCGCGTATGCTCGCGACCAGCCTCACACCGGCGCCGAGGTCCGCCGCGTCCTGCACGAAGAGACCGGCGATGCGCTGCACGCCACCGACTTCGCGCTCGCGCGTCGGGCTGCTGAAGACGTAGGTGAATCGCTCGGAGAAGGTGCCCACGGCCCTCGAGACGTCGACGCCGGCGGTGAGCTGATGACGCGCGAACGCCATCTGGGTCCACTGCGTCGAGAGGCCGATCGAGTGCGCGGGAGAGCTGCTGTGGCGCTGCGGCGTCTCGGTGGTGCGCGCCGCGTCGATCGTGAAACTGTTCCCTTCCGACGTTCTATGGTTGCCGAAGAGTGCAGCGGTGAGCACGCCGCCCTTTGGCGAGAGCCACCGCAGTCCGCCGCGTCCTTCATTGAATGTCTGGAAGTCTTCCGTGCGAAGGGGACGCTCGCCGCCGGTGAAGACGCCACCCGCGGACCAGAGCTGCAGCGCAGGCGTCCTGTTCCAGGTCGCCTTGGCGGAAAGGGCGCGATTCGTCGTGCCGAGTGGCTCATCTACAGGGCCAGCCTGGTCCTTGCGCGCGGTGATGAAGCCGTCGGTGTTCCAGAAGTCGCCGCCCAGCGCGATGGACGCATTGTCGAAGCGCGCGCTCGCCATGCCGGTGCCGTGATACGTGCCGAGGCTGCCCCCCTCGATCATCAGCGTGGCGCCGTCGCGGTGTGGATCGATCGTGCGGAGGTTCACCACGCCGCCGAGCGAGCGACTTCCCCACACCGTGGAGCTGCCGCCGCGCACCACCTCGGCGGATTGCAGGAGGAGCAGCGGGATGCGGCCCCAGTCGAGCCATCCCGAGAAGGGATCGCCCGCCGGGATGCCGTCGAGGAGCACGAGCGCTCGGCCGGCAGAGGAGCCGCCGAGCCCGCGGAAGGAGACGATCGACTGGCTCGGGCCGGCGACGAGCCCCGACTGGAAGTCGCGCGTCGTGAAGCCGGGGACGGAACGCAGCAGGTCGGGCACCGTCTGCGCCGCCGACTCGGTGATCTTCACCTCGCCGACGACGATGACGTGCATGGGAAGCGACTTCAGCGCCTGCTCCGTGCGCGTCGCCGACACGACGACGGCATCGAGCGACGTCGCGCGCGGCGGCGTGGAATCCGTGCGCTCCTGCGCGTCGAGCGCAGCGGGAAAGACGGCGAGAGCGGCGGCCAACGTGAGACGAGGATACTGTCGTGAAACGAACGGTGGCCGTGTCATGGTGACTCCGTGTACGTGCGGGTGCGGGCCGCGCTGACGAAGCTCGAATCCCAGACCTGATCGCGCGTGACGGTGCGCTCCATCAGGCGCTCAGTGTTGGCCCAGCGTTGAAACTGTGCGATGCTCTCCCAGTCGATCCCCGATCCGACGGGGAAACTCGGCCAGCACGCCTCTCGCGTGAGCTGCTCCGAGTCGCCCGTCGCCTTGGCGATGATGGAGACGTTGCGCGGAGTCTTACCCTGCCGATACTGCTCGGCGCCGCGCTCGTAAGCGCGCATGAAGCGGATGCCCGTGTCACGATCCTTCTCGAGCAGTCGTTCGCCGAAGGCGATCACTCCCCACTGGAAGTCGGGCAGAACGTCCTGTGCCCTGACCCATAGCTTGCCGACCTTGGTGCTGCGCGTCAGGCCGGGCTCCGAGATGGCGACAGCGTCGATGGTACCTCGCTCGAGCGACGACACGAGCACCGCCTCCGGCAGACGAATCGTCTCGATGGAAGAGAGCGGGATGTGGTGCGGCTCGAGCATGCGGCTGACGATGTAGCGCGCCACGCCGTCCTGGCTCGTGCGCATCCTCTTGATCGGTGTCGCCGGCGAAGGCTGCAGCCCCGGTCGCACGACGATGCCGAAGTACGTGCAGCCGTCGCGCGAGAGCTCGCCCTGTCCGCCGACGATGCGGATCTTCGCCCCCTGCGCCACCGCCGAGAGAAAGCCGGCGCGAACCGGCCCGGGCAGAACGTCGATGCCGTCGGTGACGAGCGCGGCCACCCCTTCCTCCGAGCGGAGGCCGGTCACATGCTCGACGTCGAGGCCTTCCGCTTTGAAGAATCCCTCGGCCTCGGCGATCATGATCGGGGCCCAGCTCACGTGCGGCAGGAACATCACGCGCAGCTTGCGCGGCGCGGACACAGCGACGGCGGTGCGATCGGCGGTGCGATCGGCGCGACTGCAGCCGGCGAGCGCGACGAGCAGCCCGCAGCAATGCACGACATGGCGCTTCATGTCGTGACGCGGCTGCGCAGGTCCAGCGGCATCATCTTGCCGCGCATCGTCATCGCGGGCTGCTCGCGGCGCACTCGCAGTGTTCCCGCCTGCCGCCAGAGCGATTGCGCGACGGCCGAGCCGCCGCCCGCGTCGCTCAGCGCGCGCAGCACGAACTCCACGACTTCCGACTCGTCGGGGATGATCACCTGCGGCGCGACGCGCAGTGTGAGACGCGTGAAGCCGCGCTCGTCCTCTTCCTCGGCGAACTGATAATCGAGCGCGCTGCCGCCGAAGCGTGCGGGGAGCAGCTCATCGAGGATGCGCTCCATGTCGCTGCCCACGAGCGTGACGCCTTCACCGGTGAGCTTGCGGAAGCTGCGGATGTCGCGGAGGTGCGTGCGGAATCCGAGCTGCTCCCATGTGCAGCCGCACGGGCGACGATCCACCGTGCCGTAGTCGTCCGACTCCACATTGAGCAGCAGTTTGGGCGCGCTCGTGAGAAGGCTCGTGTAGCAGAACGCGGGCACCTCGATCGAGAAGCCGGGCACAGGACGCGACGCCTGGATCATCGCGAGATGATCTTCCATGAAATGCTGATCGTTCGGTCCGTCGGCGTTCAGACACGAGGAGCCCACCGTGCCCACCTCGCTGAAAGCATAGCTCGAACGGAACGTCGCGCCACTCGCGACGATCTGCGAGATCTTGGCGGGCGTCGGCGGCTCTCCACCGCCTCGCAGCACCGTACCGGTCAGATCAATTCCCTCGGCGTTCGCCGCGATGGCGATGCGGAGGATGCGACTGACCGACGAGTGAATGGTGCATGCGCCATGGCGCTGCACCTGATCGCGAGCCCATCGGGCGAGCGTGACCGCTTCCTCGAACGGCACGTACTGCGGCCAGCTGATGTTCGCACCTGAAGCGCGCGCCACGATGATCGCGGCGTGCGTCGCCATGCGGAACCGCAGCGGCATCGCGGGGCCGCGCAGCGGACGCGCCGAGAACCAGTGCGTCGCGTCTTCCCCCGCGGCGGCGTGCAGCAGCACGCCCTTGAGTCCGCCGCCAGGTGGCAGGTCGGACCATGACGCTGCCGGCACGCCGGTGATCTCCTGCACGTGCCGCACGACGATCCGTCCGGGAAGCAGCGCGTGTAGATGCTCCAGATCGAGCTGCACGCGACGACCGACGCCGGTGCTTCCGCCCGTCGTCGTCGAGAAGAAGCTGCTCGCTTCCGGGTTGTCGAAGTCGGCCGGCGTCGTGTCGAGCGTGAGGCTGCCGCGCACGATCGGCTTCGTGCCCTTGAACTCCTCGAAGCTGACGTAGACGCCGGCGCGTCGCAGCTCGAGCAGTGTGCTGTCGAGCCCTTCGCGCGCCAGCAGCTCGCGCACGTCGTTGGCGGTCAACCCCGCGTGGTCGAGCAATGCGCGATAAGGACTGCGCGGGTTGCCGAGGACCCCGCGATCGAGCACACGCAGGAAGTTGGTCTCGCGGCTGTACAGCCGCTCCTGCACGATCGCCATCGCTTCGGCGACGCTCATGCGCCGGCGCACGAGGCGCGGCAGCCCGCCGAGGAAGCGCGCGAAGGCCAGAAGTTCGGAAGCTACGTCATCGCGCGGTGCTGTCATGGTTTCCCCGACGCTTGCTCATTTGTCGCGCGATTCCCACGCGAAATCGTAGAACACACGCAACAGATTCCCATCGAGGTCCACCACGGTGAACTCGTGCAGCTTCCAAGGCTTCGACTCGGGAGGAGAGAGGATCTTCCCTCCCGAGCGACTCCACTGCGCATGCAGATCGTCCACCTGGAGCTTGCTGCTCAGGTTCAGCCAGACCAGGACGGGCGCCGCGTTGCCATAGCGTCGCTCCCGGAAGGCACGATCGGCAAGGAACAGCCGGCAGCTTCCCTGCGAGATGCCAGCAATTCCGCCGCCGCTCTCGCCACCCCAGTCGTGGGTGAAACCGAGCTGATGCGTGTAGTATGCCAGCGCGGCGCCGAGGTCCTCGACCGGTATCTCTGGTACAGCGCCAGGGAGCTCGTATGCCATGCCGGCCGCTCAGGTCTTCGGCTTCCAGAGCGCGGCGTCCAGCACCGACCACAGATGGATCGCCCAGCCAAGCAGGAAGAACCAGAGCACACCCGCGAGAACGAACTGGACGATCGCCATCAGCAGTCGTCCCTGGATCAGCTGCCCGAGACCTGGAATGAAGAAGCTCGCGAGGGCAGCGATGACATTTCCCGTGGATCCCTGACCACCCATGATCGCCTCACGTCGATGGTGAGCGCTTCGCCGTTACGGCTCGTCCGCGCTCGGTCCGTAGATCTGCGGCACGGTGGATCCCATCGGTCGCAGGTAGGTCGTGATCTGTCCGCGATGATGCACGATGTCGAACAGGAAGCCCCACGCCATCTCCGACGACGAGCGCTGCTGCCCGAAGAAGACGAGGGTGCCGTTCCATTTCTCGGCGGGGAGCTCGTTCCACCGCTTGGGTAGTTCTGCGCTCTGGCGCTCGTACGCCGCGAGCACCTCCTTCATCGTCGGCGGTGCAGGCGCCGGCGCCCACTCGGCCTGCCCGTTCTCGAGCGCCTCGATGATCATCTTCTCTTCGCAGACGATCTGCCAGGCGATCTCCATCGCCGTGCGCGAGCGCGGATCGGGGCGGTAGTCGGACGACTCCGGGATTCGCGCGATCACGTTGCGCGTCGTCTTCGATTCGTTCGTCCAGAACTTCGTGAAGAGCGCTTTCTCGTCCATTGATCGATCTCCTGTTGATCACTCCTGCCTACGGCGCTTCGCACCCAGGGCTCCGCGCATGCTTATTGTCCCAGCAGCGAGTCGAGGAGTCCCTGGCGAAAGGTGAGCGTCGTCGGGTCGTAGACACCGAAGCCGGAGGCGAACTCCCAGTAGTCCCAGCTCATGCCACGCGACTCCATGGCCTGACGCATCTTGCGGTCGAAGTCGAAGCGCGACGTCGAGTCGGCCTTGCTATACGCGCCGAACTCGCCGACGAACACCGGATAGCGCGTCGCTGTCGACCACGCTTTCGCGACGTCGAGCGGCGCCGTCATCTCCGCTTCCTGCGCCGTGCTGCAGCAGGTCACGCCGGTGGGCATGACGGGAGTGACCCACTCCGCGCCCTGATGCGTGAACTGGAAGGGATTGTAGTTGTGCACGGTGGCGATCAGGTTCGCGTCGTTCGGCATCTTGAGCAGACGCAGGTCGCCCGCCGAATTCCAGCTCGTCGGTCCGACCACGACGATACGATCCGGGTTGGTCTTGCGCACCACCTTCAGCGCACGCGCGGCGAGCACGTTCCATGGCTCGCCATTCATCCGGCCGTGCGGCTCGTTGTACAGCTCGAACACGAGGCGCGGCCCGCGCCCCTGGAAGTACGTCGCGATCTGGTCCCACAGCATCACGAAGCGCACGTCCACGACGCCGCCGGCAACCGATGACTCACCGGCGTCGAGGTTATCGCCGTCGAGCTGCCGGTAGTGGTGCATGTTGAGGACGACCACCACGTTCTTCGCCAGCAGCTTGTCGACGACGGATGCGACGCGCGCCATGAACGCCGCGTCGATCGTGAACGGCGCCTGGGCGCCGGCGTGATTGCTCCAGCGCACCGGCAGTCGCACCGACTTGAAGCCGGCCGCCGTCGCCTTGTCGATGAAGTCGTCGGTGACGGTCAGGCCCCACGCATCTTCCGTGGGCGCCTCGAACATGTTGCCGAAGTTCACACCGCGACCGATCGCCGTCGCGGTTGCCTTCGCAGCGGCGGACGCGCCGGGCGCGGCGTCGTTCGCCATGGGCGGGTACGCACTGATGTCAGGACCCGTCTGTTGCGGGCCGGGGGCCGCTGTGGTGCTGCCACCGGCACAACCGGTCGCCACCACGAGGGCGACGACCGGCACCACGGCACGGCGAACGGACATCCAGTGGCGCACGGACACGCGCAGCGCCTCCGATCAGATCTGGGAGAACGGCGTTGGGCGGAGAATGAGGTCGGTGATGGCCGAGACGTTCTCCTTGTATTGCGGATCGCCGGAGAGGGTCTTCCAATCGGGATCCTTGATGAAGGCGGCCCACGCCGCGTCGCGCGCCGCCATGTCCGGGAAGGTCAGCATGTAGTTCAGGCTCGGCATCTTCTCGCCGATGAGCGTCTCACCGAAGAAGACGGGGGTGAGGCCCGTCTTGCGGAAGATCGGCACCTCACCGGCGTTGAACATCTTGAGCTTGTTGAGCGCGGCCTTGTCGTTGTGGCTCTCGTAGGTGCGCAGCTCGTAGATGCGCGGAGTCGTCGACCCGACGGCCGTGGAAGGCTCGAGCGTCGGCATCGACTCGATGGCGCGCAGCAGCGTGCTCTCCACGCGCACGAACGGCGGATCGGCCAGCGGCGCATCGAGGAAGGCCGCGGCGGCGCGTGTGTACTCCGCGTCGGCTGCCATCTTGTCGCGCAGCGACACGACCGATTCGAGGGAGTTGTGCGTGAGAACGAGGAGGAGCGACGGCGCATTCTCGCCGTAGATGACGCCGAACGCGCCGACCTTGCCGACGCCCGCGCGGTTCATGGCGGGGATCGCCGCGTCCTGGAGGTAGGTGCCGAAGGCGCGCTGCTTCGCACCTGGAAGCAGGTGGTAGCGCCGCAGCTCGATGAACTGGCGGTTGGCCGCCTGGGCGAGCGCATCGAGCTTGTCGAGCTTCGGCATCGGCGAGACGGCGGCAACGGCCGTCGCTGCGAGAAATTCACGTCGGTCCACGAGCACCTCGTCGGAAGTTGGGACCGCCGCGCGACCGCCCAGCCACCGGGCGCGTCGGACCGCAGCGGTCGGCTCAATATGCGGTGCACCTCTCAGGTTGCACCAGCGCGCAACGCGGGAATGGGGGAATGCGGGTGCCACGGCGTCGCCGCTGGACGAACCGAGGTAGCGAGCGTCAGTTTCGTGCGCCATGAGATCCCTGTCCCTGTTCGCCGTATCGCTCGCGCTGTGCGGCAGCTCGTTCGCCCACGCACCGTCACCGGAGCGTGTCATCCCGAACGACAATCGCACCGCGGCCGGAACGCTGCGCAACGGCGTGTTGACGGTGCACCTCGAGGCGCGTGAAGGGCTCTGGTTCCCGGACGAGGATGCCGGCCCGAGCATCGCGCTCCAGATGTTCGCCGAGGTCGGGAAGGCACCGCAGAATCCGGGGCCGCTGATCCGCGTGCCTGCCGGCACGTTGTTGCGCGTCTCGGTCCGCAACTCGCTGCGCGACTCCGTGCTCCTGCTGCACGGCTTCCAGACGCGTCCCAGCACGCTTGACGATACCGTACAGGTTGCGGCCGGCGCGACGCGCGAACTGGAGTTTCGCGCCGGCGCGCCCGGCACCTACTTCTATTGGGGAACCACCACGCACCAGGCGGTTTCCGACCGCAGCGGCATCGACAGCCAGCTCCATGGCGCGTTCATCGTCGATCCCGCCGGCGTCCGCCCGCCGCCCGACCGGATCTTCGTGCTGGGCGACTATTCGGGCCCCGCCGACAGCGCCGGTGACAACGCCGAGCTGCGCGTGATCAACGGACTGTCGTGGCCACACACAGAGCGGTTCACCTACAGCGCCGGCGACACCGTGCGGTGGCGCTGGGTGAATCCGTCCGACAGTCCGCATCCGATGCACCTGCACGGCTTCTACTTCGACGTCGCGAGCCGCGGTACGTGGGCCAGGGACAGCACGTTCGCGCGACGCGACGTCTCGCACGTCGTGACCGAGATGCCGCTCTCCGGTGAGACGTTCGCGATGACCTGGGTGCCGCGCGAGCCTGGCAACTGGCTGTTCCACTGTCACGTCGCCTTTCACACGTCGCTGTACCTCTCGGCGGCGATCGTCCGGAACCCAGCCGATCCGCTCCTCGTCGACCCGATGCAGGGGATGCACGGGATGGTGCTCGCCGTCACCGTGAAGCCCGGCGCGGGTGCCGCGCGCGCGACTCGGCCCGACTCCGTGCAGGGCGCACACACCATTCGTCTCATCGCGCAGTACGCCCCAAAGCGGTTCCGCAACCAGCTCGATGAGATGTCCTTCGTCCGTCAGGAAGGCGACACTCCTCCCGCCGCCGATTCCGTGCCGATGGTGAGCTCGCCGCTCGTGCTGCGACGTGGCGAGCCCGTTCGCATCACGATCGTCAATCACACGCGCACGACGACCGCGGTGCACTGGCACGGCATCGAAGTGCCGTCGTACAGCGACGGGGTTCCCGGCTGGAGTGGCTCAGGTGCGCGAACCGCGCCCGCGATCGCGCCCGGAGACTCTTTCGTCGCGTCGTTCACGCCGCCACGGAGCGGCACTTTCATGTATCACGCGCACGCGAACGAGTTCTTCCAGGTGAACCTCGGCCTCTTCGGTGCACTCCTCGTCGTCGATTCCACCTTCGACGCAGCGCACGAACGGCTCATCGTCCTGGGGGGCAACGCTCCGGGAGGCAGGCACCCGCGCATCAACGGCAAGGAGCACCCCGACACACTGCGGCTCACCGCCGGCACGACCTATCGCCTCAGGCTGCTCAACGTCATCGCGGACTGGACGACGCGCATCGCGCTGACACGCGACGACAGCGTCGTGCACTGGCGGGCGCTCGCGCGGGACGGCGCTGAGCTGCCGCGACGCGCCCAGACCGAGCGGTCTGCGTCGTTCATCGGTGGTCCCGGGCAGACGATGGACTTCGAGTATCGCCCGACCGTTCCGGGGCTCATGCGGCTCGAGGTGCAGCAACGACAGGGGATCTGGAAGACGGAGCTCCCGATTCGCGTCGACCCCTAGGCGGCCGAGCGCACAACCTGATCCTGCCCGCCACCCGGCGACTCCTTCCTTACCAGGCGCGGCGCGAAGTGCTCGGTCAGCACGGGGCCGAGGATCGCCGTGCAGAGCATCAGCGCGAGCACGACGTTGAGCATCCGATCGTCGAGCAGATGCGCGCCGGTGCGATTCACCGTCCTGTACGCGACGAGCGTGGCCGCGAGGGTGGCGGCGACCTGCGGGAGGGTGAGCGACCAGATGGTGAGCTTCTCGTCGCGCGAGTAGCCGTACATGCGTCCCGTGATCTCCGCCGCGGCGAACTTTCCGACGACGAGCGCGGCGATGATCGACAGCACGAGCGGGAGATCGCTCGCCAGGCTGTGCGCGAGGGCGCGCGGATCGATGAGGAAGCCCGTCGCGATGAAGAAGGCTGGGATGAAGAGTGAATTGGCGATGAACTCCAGCTCCTTCTTCGCCTCTTTCTCCTTGACGGCGGCGTTCAGCGAGAGGCCGGAGAGGAATGCGCCGACGATATCGGGAAGCTGGATGAGCTGCGCGAGCGAGCTCGCGACCGCCACGATGGCGATCATGACCGCGAAGTACGCGCCCTCGTTGCTCTCGAACCTTCTCAATACGGCGGCGCCGACGCGGCTCAGGCCGAAGAGGATCACGGGGACGAAGACCGCGATCTCGACGAGAAGGAGCGCGAGGCTCCCGATGGCGAATCCGCGCTGGAAGGTGGAGACGCAGATCGCGAAGACGATCAGCGAGCTCGTGTCGGAGAAAACCGTCGCGCCATACGTGATCGTGATCGGCTCGAGCTTCGTCTCACCCAGACGCGTAATGGTCGACGCCGCGAGCAACGTATGTGACGCGAGCAGCGACCCGATGACGATCGCCGGCAACACGCCGTAGCCGAACACGAGCCCGACCACAGTGCCGAGTATCAGCGGCAGCGACGTCGTGATCACCCCGAAGGTGATCGCCTTCTTCTGCACGCGCTTGAAGAGCGCCAGATCGATCTCGAGCCCGGCCATGAACATCAGCAGGATCTTTCCGAGCTCGCTGAAGAAATCGATGATGGGCCTCGATTTCCCGAAGACCTCGAGGCCGTACGGCCCGATGACCACGCCGGCCAGCAGCAGGCTGACGACCGCTGGAAGGTGCACGCGACGGAAGAGTTGTGGCACGACGATGAAGACGCCGAGCGCCACGGCAAACTTCACCAGCAGCGGCAGCGCGAGTGCGTGCGAGCGGATCCACTCCATGCTCACACCAACTGCATGGACCGTTCTCGATCTGGAACATCGCTTGCCACCATGACCTCACAGGCACAGCGCGCATCGAGGACAGTGTGAAGTACTCACCGAAGCACATCGCGACACGATCCGTCAAACGGTGTTGGCAGACCGTGGCGCGGCTCGATCGTCGCACGCGTTGGACCTTGGGCCCACTGCTCGTGCTGGTGATCTTCTCGGTGCCGCTCTGGAGCGCGGCGAGTCGCCTCCGAGCGTACGTGTCGGGGGATACCGGCCCCGTCGTCGTCCCGATCCTCGTCTACCACAGCGTGGCCGCCAAGCATCCGGGACAGAGCAAGGAGCAACGTTTGCTCGACGTCGACACGGCGATGTTCCGCCAGCAGATGTACTACCTCGT
>Ga0105242_10001758_pt1 | contig 17100 bp, 13 predicted proteins | sample KBSM24metaG_FD_81521 | JGI IMG/M metagenome (GOLD analysis project Ga0105242, IMG submission 81521) | Miscanthus rhizosphere microbial communities from Kellogg Biological Station, Michigan, USA - KBS M2-4 metaG | ecosystem: Host-associated > Plants > Roots > Rhizosphere > Soil | place... | reverse complement strand
GCATTCGTTATGAGGAACGCGGACCAGCCGTCAGCGCAGAGGCAAAGAAGGTGCAAGCGCGCAAGATGATCCGCGAACTGCGAAGTCTCGGCTATCGCGTCGAACCTCTTCCAGCTCCCTCGAGCAACCCGGCATGATCGGGAGAGATTTTCGACCCCGGCTCATCCTGGCCAGTTAAACAGGGGGACCGCCATCCTACAGGACATAGGATCCGCAAGACGCGGATGGCCTCCTAAGCTTACCATCCTTCAGCGATCCGCTCAGGTGTATAGTGCCGATTCTCTATCGACGCGCCCGCCCCGCCGACATCACGCCTGCCTGGCCAACGGTTCGGTCAGATTGGGGACTCTTTGGTGGCACGATGCTGCCACGCATCCCCGCCATCGTCGCGGAGCTTGTCGCCTCCGAGCGCCTCACGATGTGCCTGTTCGAAGACTCGCAACGCAGACGGCCGGTGCTAATGGGCGGATTCGGCTTTCTACGTCGCACTTTTATTGAACGCGCCATGAAGGTCGACGGCCAGTCTGTCCTCGAACAGGCTTTCGAGGCCGAGGCGCGGTCCGTGCCGACCTTCCTTGGCCGGCGACAGATCGCCCTCGGAAACCGTGGGCGGAACCTCGAGATGGTGAACTTCCTTGCGTCTCCGCCAGAGAGTCGCGATGACTCACTCCACTTGGTGTCCGCGATCTACGATGCCTGGCAGTTCTTCGTCAAGGGCTTCGAACTAAACGGCGTGTGGCAGGAGAACGCGTCACCACGTCATGAAGCGACGCTTGTGGCGGCGGGATACCGCGTCGTTCGAAAGTTCGTACGGCCGAACAGGGCCGTCGTGACGCTCCTTCATGCCTCACGCATGGACGAAGAAAGCCAGGCCGGCTCGCTCATCGACTCGGTCATGACCTGTCCGCCTCCGGTGTTTGGCTTCAGCCGCGCGGAGCAACGGTTGCTTGAGTGCGTCCTGCTCGATCAGACCGACCAGGAGGCTGCCAGCATTCTCAATGTCACGCCGGACGCCATCAAGAAGCGCTGGCGCAGCATCCACGCAAAGGTGCTGGCGCAAGAACCGGCGATCTTTGGCGCGAGCACATCCGCCGTCGGCCGGCGTCGGGCGATTCTCGGACGGGTCCGTCCCCGCCTGGAGGAGCTCAGACCCTACTGAAGCCGTCCTACCTACCCCGCAGGCGGAACATTTTGACGACGGATTCCTCATCTGTTTAGCATCGCCATTCGTTCAGGCTCAACTCGATTTTGCTGAGCCCTCGCCCCCAGAAACGACGATGGCACATCGATTCAGGGGTCGAGCGGACGTCTGACTTTCAACTCCGCGATGTAGCCGGAGAGGGAGACCGCGATGAAGCGTATGTGGAACGTCGTCGTGTTCGTTGCGTTGTGTGCGAGGCCCGCCTACGCACAAACCGACCTCACCGACCAGCAGCGCATTCAAGACCTGGATCAGCTGGCGACACTCTTTGCCAAACACTATGCCGCGTACGAATGGAAGCGCGACGTCATTGGTTTCGATCTCCTGCGGCTGAATCCCTGGCTACAGGACATTCACAAACAAGACGACCTGGACTTCGAGGAGACCCTGATCGACTACGTCGCATCTCTCAATGACGCGCACGATTCCATCATCTTCCCGTCGAACTTCACCGCCAACCTTCCTCTGACCGTCGATCTCTACGACGGCAAGGTGCTCGTGGACAACATCGACCGTACGCTGCTGCCGAAAGCGCAGTTTCCGTTCACGATCGGTGACGAGCTCGTGTTGCTTGATGGAGTGCCAATCAACGGCGCCCTCGAATCCCTGTACAAATACTCGGTCCTGGCGAACTCACGCAGCACGGCCCGCCTCGCCGCGGGACAGCTGACCAGCCGCAGTCAGCAGTTCTTGCCTCACGCTGGTGATGTTGCGGACACGGCGTTCCTGACGATCCGCCTGGCGGCGACGGGACAGTTGCAGACGTATGAAATCCCCTGGATCAAACGCGGATTTCCGCTCCTGTCCGCGGGCACTGCTCCTTTGCCAGGCCGCAAACCATACCGTGAGGACAACAACCCGCCAACGAAGACCAATCTCGGACCAGGCCACGTCACGCCGTCAGACTTCCACCGTCATCGCAACCCGATCGCCGATGATTCTCTGCCCGACTACATGCGGCCGCTCGCACCATTCCTCAATGGCGTGACGGCGTCCGACGACATGGGTTACATCAATTGGGGCGCGAAGTCGCCGGTGTTTGCACCTCCGCCTGGGTTTGTCCTGCGACGCGGAGCCGCATCGACCGATTTCTTCCTGACCGGGACCTACGTCGCGAACGGCGCCCGCATCGGCTTTCTTCGCATCCCGAACGAGGCGCCACCCAGCGTGACGACAGCCCTCCAGCAACTCGACGCCGAGATGGCGTACTTCAATGCCAACACCGATGGTCTGATCGTTGATGTGATGAACAACTCGGGAGGCAGCCTGAGCTTCGCTGAATCGATTCTGCAGCGCCTGATCCCGGCACCGTTCCACACCATGGGCTTTGAGATTCGTCCTACGCCGGACTGGTCGTCAGCGTTTGCGGAGATGTTGACGAGAGCCGAGGAAACAAACGCACCAGCGGGTGTCATCCAGAACCTGCAGATGATCTTCGACGAGGTACGCCGTGCCGCGGAACAAGGCGGACGCACGATGCCGGTGTCGCTCAATAGTACCGGCAGCCTCACGCTGACGCCGAAAGCGAACGCCTACCAGAAGCCGCTGCTCCTCTTGACGGACGAATTAACGCTCTCTGCCGGCGACATGATCGCGGCCGTGATTCAGGACAATAACCGAGGGCCGCTCTTCGGCATGCGGACGGTCGGGGCCGGCGGCTCGGTCGTCGTTTACGACGCGACGGCAAATACGAACGCCCAGGTGTCGATCACGGTGTCGCTGATGAACCGCGGCCGGCTTATTCAGACGCCAGAGTTTCCACCGACGCCCTATATCGAAAACGTCGGTGTCCGACCGAACATCGTCAACGACTACATGACGCGCACCAACCTGCTCACCGGCGGCGCGGCCTATGTGCAGGCGTTCACGGCGGCGCTGCTGAGCCTGATCCAACCCTGATTCGCGAGGCAGCGGCAGCCCGCCGAGAAGCCGAGTACGCCAATCTTCAGCGGGTTGATCTGCCGTTGAACCGCCTGATGTCGTACCAGCCCAAGCGCGCGTTGTGCGCCCTGCAGTGCCGGCGGGCAATCGCGATATGGACCGCCGTTCGAGCAGGGCACGCGATACAAGACGAGCACGCAGGTGACGCCCTTCGATGTCAGCCAGTCACAGGCCTCGTGCCTTCGAGATCGATCGCCAGCACGTTGTAGAAGCCGACATGAGCACACCGATGGCCGTAGCCAGACACATCCATGACGTGTGCGCTCCGAACATGCCGCAGATTGTGGTCGCTCACGTCGACGTTGGTTGAGCAGCGGATGGTTACAGCTTCAGCGGCGGTCCAACCGCTAGCCCTTAGCTTTACCCGTCGAAGGTAACGAGCCTGAAACAGTGACGAGGAGGCCGGCCGGGATTTGACGCCATTCGGGCACGCCGAAGGCGGGTCGTTCGCGATCCGCGTGATCGCCCTCCGTCGGAACCCGCGTGAGAATAATCTGTTTGGGATTCGAACTCGCCGATCGACGCCAACATCCTGATAACGAGGGCGTTAGACGGTGAGACTCGTGAGACGCCTCACGGGTCCGGACGGGGGCACTCGCAATGGAACTGGCAACTCATTGCGGTGGAGGAGGCGAGCCGCCTTCGCTGCAAGAGTTCCGCGCAGCTTCGGGGCCCAAGAGCGTGCGTTGAACCAGCAAACGGGAAGGAGTCGTGGTGCGTACGGCGCGGGCAACGAGCGAAGCGATGTTGGCTCCGAGCTGGATTCGAGCCCGAGGCGGCGAGCGACGCGAGCCGGCGAGTGCCTGAAGACGTGCCGACCAGCTAGAAGCGTTTTTCATAGTTGTCGTACATCGGCAACGTTCCGCATTCCGAAGGCAACACGGCTCAAACGTCACGCCGACGCTCATCGCCGCCTCAGAATCAGACGATGATTCGTGGATTCGCAGTGCGCGTAGGTCATGGCCAGACCTGGAATCGGCTCTCCGGTCGTGTTTGAGGTTCCACAGTTGTAGCCGGCCCCCATGGGTGCCTTCATGACGCAGTAGTCAATCCAGCCCTCGAAAGACGCGGTCAGATTCGAAACGGGTGATGCCCCCACGGATGCCTTGGCATTTCCGCTGAACGCAAGGTAGGTGTTCGGTCCGAGCTGCTCTACCAGGGCCGCGTCGTGGCCGCCATGGAGCCACAGGTCGACGTAATCCTGAACCACTCCAATCAGGAAACTGGTGTGAGTGCCCAGGAAAGCCGCACCGGTCGCCATGGCGGTAAACGAAGTGCCGATCGGCGTGTTGGGCGTGGTCGATGGCGTGATCGTGGCGCTATACGTACGGGTCCGAAACTCATCGGGGATGTCCGTGCATGCGCTATCGGCGATCAAGGTCAGGGTGTAGTCGCCCGTGAGGCTCACGGGCTGGCCCAGTGAAGCCAGATAGAACCCCAACCACGGACGCGAGCCCATCGCGTCTGGACAGGAGGGCACGCTGCAACTCCAAGTCTGAGTGGCGGTGACGTGCCCTTCTTTCATGGCACGAAATCTCGTGGTGTTGTCAAAAGCCCCGGCCAGCGAGAATTGACCGCCGGCATCGGCGGTCGTCGAGGTGCCCGCGCGCGGGCCGTCCACAACCGTCACTGTGGCGCCGCCGAGGGGCCTGAATCCTGTGTCTAGGACGAAGCCCGAGATGCCTGTCACCGGCGGCGGTTGCGGCGGAACCACTGGTGGCAGCGACTGACCGGTTTGCAATAGTCGCGAGGGCGCTGACGGAAACGAAGGCGATGAAGATGGCGCGGATCCGGAGCCGCTGCAGCCAACCAGCCCTTGAGCGATGACAAGCATCGCGATCCCCGCAAGCACGTCTTTAGCCATTCTCTGTCTCCCTGTGCGGTACCCACGCGGCAACATGGAAGTGTCCGCCCGTCGTATCTTCACGTGATGCCTCACAGCTTGCGCAGATATGAGAGCAGGGCCTGACGCTCTTCCGGCAATGGCGCGCGGTCGAAATGCACACCATCTGTCGTCGTCGGAGCCGGAAGCGGCCCTCCGGGGGGAGTCTGGACACGCAATTGCGTGAAAAACGCCATGTAGTGATCGATCACGTCGTCGAGCGTGGCCGCGCTGTTGTTGTGGAAATACGGTGCGGTCTTGCCGATGCCGCGAAGCTGAGGGACGTCGAGCTTGTTCCAATCGTCAAAGGGCGCAGGTCCACCGACGACGCCCGTCAGCAACGCTCGTCCAGGATCTGAACTCGTGCGGCGGGTTGTGATCCCTCCGGGCATTGAGATTTCGTACGTCCGCGCATTTCGGGCCAACCGCTCCGGACATGCAGGGAAAACGAATCGCGGCGGCGTGACGGTATCGACCGGACGCGGGCACTGCGTTCGGATGTCCTGAAAATGCGGAACCGGGGCCTGCGCCGATGATTGATCGGGTCCGCCGTGGCACTGGCCGCAGGCGCGTGCGAACACCGCCTTACCCTGTTGTTCCAAGTCGGTGAGCGGTGGATCCGGGTCGGGTAACACCGACGCTCCCGTACGGACGGCCTCGGCGAGATCTTTGACCTGCGTGCGGGTAAACAGGTTGCGCTGAAAGGACGACAGGTCGTCGAGCATTCGCGGCGTCGGCGGCTGTTGCACTTGCGCATGGTTGACGAACGCACCGAGCGCCTGCTCCTGCAGGGTCCCGACACGCGCATCCAACTGGTAGCCGCCGAAGGCGTTCGGCTCACGCGGCCACGGGTTGGCACTACCGGGTCCGGTCAACGCGACATTCAGCACCGACGGCACGCTTCGCCAGACGTCGACCAGCGCCTCAGCCGACGGCAGGTTCGTCACCGGATCGATCAGCCTGATGTTAGGCGGCAAGGGAAACACGATACGTACCAACCCGTTGCTTCGCAGGTTGCTGAAGTCTCGGGCTCGATCGCCGTTCACTCTGAAGTCATCGGCATCAACAGGCCGGAACAACGGATCGTCGGCGTTTCGATTGAACAGGCGCTCTACCTGCAGCAGACGATACCGGAATTCAACGTCCGCAGGCGCAAGCTGGAACTGACTCGTCGGCATGTGGCAATCGGCACATGATCGCCCGTTGCCGTCGAGTCCGACGAGCCGCCGGTCGAGGAACGTAAGGAAACCGCGTGCCACAGCGTCACATGGCTCACCGCTACAAGCGCTGGACGGGTGGTCGGCCGGCGAGGCCGATTGTGGCGCAGCAGCCAGTGCGCGGCCGTCGTGGCGTACCGTGATTACAACAGCCGCGATCAGGGCAAGCCCGGCCACGGTTATCGAACGGATCATCATATTCCGCACCGCTCCTGTTTTTGAGTTCGGCACTAGAATAGGGACCTCTGCTCTGCGAGTCCCAGGGATTTTGCAGGGAATTGACAGGTTTTCTCGAGGCTCCGTGACAACGATCTTCGGTCCGTTCGTGATTGACGACGAGACGAGGCAACTGCGGCGTCACGGGCGCGCGGTTCACCTATCACCAAAAGCGTACGAGCTGCTCGTCACGTTGCTGGCCGTTCGTCCACGCGTGCTATCCAAAGCGGAACTCCAGGAGCGGCTGTGGCCGGATACGTTCGTGGCCGAAGCGAACCTATCCAATCTGGTGGCTGAAGTTCGTGAGGCCTTAGGCGACGCGGCCCGCACGCCGCGGTTCGTCCGGACAGCGCATGGTTTCGGCTACGCGTTCTGCGGTGAGGCGACCGCAAACCATGCCTTGCCGGTCCTCAACCCACCGCCCCCGGTATGCTGGCTCGTGTGGGGTGACCGCCAATTCCATTTATGCGCGGGTGAGCACGTCGTCGGTCGTGATGCGGGTGCCGATGTCAGGTTGGACGCGTCCACCGTCTCACGCCGCCACGCCCGCCTCGTCGTCAGCGATGGGCAGGTACGACTCGAAGATCTCGGCAGCAAGAATGGCACCTTTCGGGCAGATAGTCGCGTTGACACGCTGGTTCCATTGTCTGACGGTGACCTGGTGCGTTTTGGCTCACTGGCGGTGACCATCCACGTGCAGCGACCGTCAGCCACAACCGATACCGCTGTATAGCGGCACCTTCAGACACCGCATTCCATCCTATGGCCCTCACGAGCGGTGCGCGGATCGGCCCCTTCGAAATCGCCGGGTGGATCGGCGCCGGCGGCATGGGCGAAGTCTACCGGGCTCGAGACACACGATTGGGCCGTGAGGTGGCCATCAAGGTCATCTCCGAGCACTTCTCAAGAGACCCTCAGCGGGTTCATCGGTTCGAGCAGGAGGCCTGTGCCGCCGGACAGCTCAATCATCCCAACGTATTGGCCGTCTACGATGTCGGCGTCCATAACGGCACGCCGTACATCGTTTCCGAGCTCCTCACAGGAGAATCACTCCGGATCCGCCTGAGTCATGGCCGTTTGGCACCCTACCGCGCCATCGACTACGCACGGCAAACGGCGGAGGGCCTCGCGGCCGCACATGCCAAGGGCATCGTGCACCGCGATCTCAAACCAGACAACCTTTTCGTGACGATCGACGATCGCATCAAGATTCTGGATTTCGGCCTGGCCAAGCTCCTGCAGACAACCGACCCGGCGATACCCGCCGGCGCCGACACAGAGATCGGATCGGTTCTGGGGACAACCGACTACATGTCTCCCGAACAGGTGCGCGCGGAATCCGTGGACATCCGCACTGACATTTTCAGTCTGGGAATCATCCTGCAGGAGATGCTCACCGGTCGCGCGCCATTTGCGCGGACGACAACCGCAGACACGATGGCCGCCATTCTCAAAGACGATCCGGTGGCCTTGTTGCCCGCCGAATTGCCGGCTTCGGTTGAACGCATCGTCAGCCGCTGTCTGGAAAAGGCGCGTGAGATGCGCTTTCAATCGGCTCGCGATCTGGCCTTCGGCCTGGAGGGGCTCGCAAATACACCGTTGTCGTCCCGGTCGCGTGCGTACTGGTTCGGCTGGATCCGCAAGCCGGCGTTGCCGTGGGCCGTTGTGGCCAGTCTCGCCGCAACCTTGGCCGTCACGTTCTACCAATCGCCAGTGCCGCGGTCAGTTCAAACAACGACGCCGTACCGGCTGAGTGTCGACCTTGGCGCAGACGCCGCGCTCGCCCCGTTCAACGTGCAATTCGGCAACGCTCTTGCGATTTCTCCGGACGGCACGACGCTCGCGTTTGTCGCGCAGCGAAATCCGGACGTCACGCCCCAGCTATACGTCCGACGCCTCGACGAGCAACGGGCGAAGGCCCTGCCGGGGACGGAAGGAGCGAACGCACCGTTTTTCTCCCCTGATGGCACCTGGATCGGATTCGATACAGGCCTGCAGGTGAAGAAGGTCGCTGTCACGGGTGGCGCGCCCCTTGTCGTGGCGAACGAAACCTCGTTTCGCGGCGCCGCCTGGAATGCTGACGCCACGCTCGTGTTGTCGCCTGGGCAAACGCCGGGGGTTCGCCTGATGCGCGTGCCTCCGAGCGGCGGCACGCCCAGTCCGCTGACCACTCTGGCCGAAGACGAGGTCATTCACGTTTGGCCCCAACTGCTGCCGGGTGGCAAAGCGGTGCTGTATACGAGCAGTCATGTGACGGGCGCCTTTAACGATGCGAATCTCGTCGTGCAGTCCTTACCAGTCGGGACAAGCAAGGTTGTCCAGCGCGGGGGGTATCACGGCCTCTACGTACGAAGCGGCCATATCATCTACGCCCATGACGGCGCCCTGTACGCGTTGCCGTTTGACGCCGACCGGCTGGAACCGACCGGACCCGCGGTTCGGGTCCTCGACGGTCTCGCGTCGAACGCGATTACGGGCGGCGTCCAATTCTCAGTGTCCGACAGCGGCACGCTCGTCTATCTTCCAGGTCGGAGTCTCGGGACCGGGGCTCCTCTCGATCTCGTCGATCGCCAGGGACACACAACACCGCTGCGTGCCACGCTGGCGAACTGGTTTACACCGGCATTCTCGCCCGATGGTCAGCGAGTGGCGTTCTCCATTCGAGAAGGGCCGTCTGAGGCCGGCGACATCTGGGTGCACCACGCGGGAGGTCCGTCACTCGTACGCGTCACCTCGGACCCGGCATTGGACGCGAAACCGGTGTGGACACCAGACGGCCGGCGCATTACGTTCGCGTCGGACCGTGGTGATCCGACATCGATACCGAACCTGTATTGGCAATTCGCTGACGGATCAGGCCGGGCCCAGCGCCTGACGACGAGCAGCAACGAGCAGCAGCCCGGGTCGTGGCATCCGAGCGGCCGGTTCCTTGCGTTCGAAGAGCTGCACGCGGACACTATGCGCGACGTCATGATCCTCCCGATGGAGGGTGACGATGCATCCGGATGGAAGCCGGGCACACCGACGGCTTTCGTCCGCGGACCACAGATGGACTGGGAGCCGCGATTCTCACCTGACGGCCGGTGGCTGGCGTACGCGTCGACGGTGTCGGGCCAGCGTGAGGTCTATGTCCAACCTTTTCCCGGCCCCGGTCCGGCTGTCCAAGTCTCTTCAGGAGGAGGCGAGCTGCCGACATGGTCTGCGACAAGACGCGAAATCGTCTATGGCCTCGAGGGACAGTTAATGATCGCACCCTACGAGGTCGAAGGCGCACGTCTTCTTCCGAAAACGCCACGGCTATGGCCTGGAGGCCACTATCAGACACGCGGACGTGTCCGCATGTTCGACCTGCATCCCGATGGCGAACGCGCCGTCCTGGCGCTTGCGATGGCACCAGCCGACACGCCGCATACCGCGCAGTTCGTCTTCAACTTCTTCGACGAGTTGCAACGCCTCGCGCCTGGAAGAGCGTCGATGCGTTCACACTGATTGCGTCGACCAGTATTCGGCTCTTCTTGAAAGCATTGATTGTGGTGGCTTCCACGGATATTCAACAAGACGGGTGGGTCGGCAAAAGCCTTCGGTCCAGAACCGGACGCTCAGTGCGAGTCCAAATCTCGGGACGGCAGGAAGGCACCTTCACGCGGTGGTCTGGCTGGCTTCGTTGATTGACAACTCGGCCTCTGCGACGCACGATCGCGACGCATTTCCCGTCGCTCTCAAAGAGCGACGACCGCAAACTATTGCTTTGTTAGGAGTTTCGGACTTAGCGGGGAACTGGCGGAGAGAGAGGGATTCGGACCCGGCAGGACGCTGTAGATTCTGTAACTTACAGATTCACTAATGCCGTGGCTGCCGTCGATGCCACGGACGCCGTGGTGGTGCCTTGCCCGCCATTGCCCGCAAGGCTGAGGGTTAGATGCCACTCGTCAAGGGCTCGCATGAAACCCTGTTGCTCCGCGCTAGGGCGTCCCCCCACTTCGGCAATGCTGCAGCTCTGCTTCCTTCAGTCGCCCTGCCGGGCAATCGTCCTTGTCGGTGCGCCCGTCACCACTATCCGGAGCCGCAGCGCCGTCGCACCAATGACGATCAAACAGCCGTCCGCCAGCGGCGTCGGCTCTTGAATCGGACGCCCGTCCAGCGTCGTTCCGTTCTTGCTCGCCAGATCCTCGAGCGTCGCGCCGCGTGAATCGATCGTGATACGCGCATGATGGCGCGAGACCCCGACATCATCGACCAGCACATCTGCCTCAGCGGACCGGCCGATGATGTACTTTCCGGACGCGAGGGGGATCTCACGCTGGCCGACGATCAGCTGGAACATCGCGCGGCCAGCGCGACTCTTGCTGGCTGACCGGAGATCTCGAATCTCACCGATGAACGCGTACCCGTAACCGTGAACGGTTCGGACAAGCCGAGGTGTCTTCGCGTCGTCGCCGATCGCGCCGCGAAGCTCAGCGACGAGGCTGGTGAGCGTGGCGTCCGCGACAAACGTGCCGGGCCAGATGTCTTTATGGATTTCTTCTTTTTTGACGGCGCGCGGCGCCGCGTCCAGCAGGAGCTCCAGCAGGGCGAGCAGCTTCGGGCCGCAGTGAACGCTGGTGTTTCTGCGCGTCAGCTCGCGCGTGTCCCTGTCAAACACACAATCGCCGAAGGACTGTTTCATTCTCGAAAAGACGTCATTCTAGTCGATGCCGCGTTGATCTCTCTCCGCGATGGTCGTACAGTACCGAGCTGAATCCATTCCTCATGACGGCGCTTCCGGAGCGGTTCGGTCCGTTCGTCGTATCGGGCACGGTCGGCGCCGGCGGCATGGGGGCGGTCTATCGCGCCCGCGATTCCCGCCTCCATCGCGACGTCGCCATCAAAGTGATCTCGGCGGCGGGCAGCGAAGCCGCACGCCGCTTCGCTGACGAAGCCCGGGCGGCCAGCGCACTGAACCATCCCAACATTGTCACCGTGTACGACGTCGGCGTGCACGACGGCGTGCCGTACATCGTGTCGGAGCTGGTAGACGGTATCTCGCTTCGAAGTCTCCTGACGCATGCGCCTCTGCCTGTCCGGCAGGTGCTCGATCTCGCCGTCCAGATGGCCGATGGACTGGCGGCGGCGCACGCTGCCGGCATCGTGCATCGGGATTTCAAGCCCGACAACGTCATGGTGACGCGCGACGGGCGCGTGAAGATTCTCGACTTCGGTCTCGCCGTGGCCGGCTCGCGCAATGGTCTGGCCGGCACGTGCGAGGCGACGCAGACGATGACCCTCATCGAAGGAACCGTCCCGTACATGAGCCCCGAGCAGGCGCGAGGCGAGACGGTGGACTATCACACCGATCAGTTCTCGCTGGGCCTCACGCTGTTCGAGCTCGTCACGGGACGCCGGGCCTTCAGGAAGGAGACGGCGGCCCAGACGCTGGCCTCGATCCTAGAGGACGAGCCCGAGGCCATGCTCACACTGAACCCGCGAGTGCCGGCTCCGCTGCGCTGGATCATCGACCGCTGTCTCGCCAAGGATCCGCGCCAGCGGTACGATTCAACGACGGATCTCGCGCGCGACCTTCGCGTGCTCCGCGATCGCGTCAGCGAGTGCTCGACGACGGACGACGCGCCGGCGCCGGTTGGTGCGCGGCGCCGACTGATCATCGCGGCCGCTGTTGTCGGCATCATCGCCACAGGCGTTGGGGTGTTTGCGGGGCGGCTCTGGGGTGCGACTCCCCCGCTCGATCGCTACCGCTTCACCCCATTTGCGACCGACGCCGGGTATCAGAGCTCTCCAGCCTGGTCGCCCGATGGAAAGACGCTTGCGTATGTGGCCGCGGTGGACGGCGTCCTGCAGCTGTTCACGAAAGCCGTCGGCTCGCCATTGCGAGCCCAGGTCACGCACGCCAGGTTCGACTGTCAGGATCCGTTCTGGTCGCCAGACGGCACCCGCCTCTACTACGTCTCGCTGGCGCGCGACCGCTACGGTCTCTGGTCGATTTCCACCGTCGGCGGCGATCCCGATCTCGTGATGGAGAACGTCGTGCGCGCAGCGATGTCGCCCGACGGCAAGGTCCTGGCCCTCATGCGGGCGGCGGACAACGAATACGGTGGCGTGAACACCCTGTGGCTGTCGTCGCCGCCGGGGACCCCGCCGACCCAATACACGAGAGGATCGTTCGGCGACCACAAGTTCTTCGAGAGCCGGCTCAGCTTCTCGCCGGACGGCTCGAAAATCGGCCTGATGACGCAGAACTCGGCGGTCCCCGAATTCTGGGTGATCCCGCTCGGCGACGAGAACCCCCACCTCGTTTCGTCCAGGCCTGACCTGCCGAACTTTGCCGCGCCGTTCTCCTGGCTCCCCGACAGCCGGTACATCGTCAGTGCGATGCCCTTCCCACGGCCCGGCGTCCATCTATGGCTCACGGACACGATGTCGTCACACGAGCGTCTGATCACGGCCAGCGGGAGCGTGGAGAACGACCCGGCGGTCTCCCCGGACGGCAGCCGCCTGGCGACGGCCTTTCAGCAGGCGAACTACGACCTGTACCAGATCTCGCTCGATCAAGTGACGCCGGTTCCGATCCTCACGTCGGCGCGGAACGAGATGGACCCGGCGTGGTCGTCTGCCGGCTCCCAGCTGGCCTATACCACCGACCGATCGGGCTCCGATGAAATCTGGCTCCGCAGCCGGAACGGCGAGTTCGAGCGGCCGCTCGTCACGGCGGCGGATTTTCGCGACCTTCAAACCCACATCCTGAGCGCGCCCGCATTTTCGCCGGACGGCCAGCGGATCGCGTATTTCCGCCAGGGCTCCGATGGCGGGCGCATCTGGATCTCGCCGGTGGCTGGAGGACCCGCTGTCGTCCTGTTCCCAAGCGACAGCGCGCAGGATCTGCCGAACTGGTCGCCCGACGGCTCCTGGATTGCCTATCCACAGAATTCGGGAGGACGAATCGGCAAATGGTCCCTCGCGAAGACCCGAGTCGGCACGAAGGTGCCTCCACAAGTCCTGGCGCCCGATATCGTCCCGCTCTCACCGGTCAAATGGGCACCAAACGGTGAATGGATCGCGTTCGACGGCCGCTCGGGCCTGTCGGTGGTCTCGCCCGACGGTGCGTCCACGCGCACGATATCGGACCAGCCCTGGATGGCGTTCGACTGGTCGGGCGACAGCCGGCAGTTGATCGGCATCCGCCAGAGTGACGACTTCACCCACCTCACGTTTACGTCGATCGACGTCGGCTCAGGAGCCGAGCACGTGCTCGCTGCGAATCTCCTGTCGATGCCGGTGGCCGCACAACCGGTGCGCGGGTTCGCACGCACGTCCGCAGGAACGTTCCTGACCTCCATCGTGCACGTCAGCTCCGATATCTGGCTCGTCGACGGGTTCGCGCCGCCGGCCGGCGTTACCCTCGACTGGAGACGGTTCTGGCCCGGTCGCCGCTAAACCCGCGAAAACCCCGGAGATTCCCGGTGCCTGGACGACGGGGTTCCTGCGAAGATCGTCAAGCGATCGGATTTCATATGCGCGCTGGGAGGTCGAAGATCATGCGAGTCTGCGCGATGCTCTCCTGGATCGTCGTCGTGGCGGTCGCCCAGGCCGACGGTGTCCAGGCATGTGGTGACAAGTTCCTGCTCGTCGGACGCGGCGTCAAGTTCCGTCAGGCCTACGCCGCCATCCATCCCGCCAGTATCGTCCTCTACGCGCAGCCGGCGTCACGCAGCGCGGCAACGGCCATCCTCGATCCACGCCTGCAGGCGAGCCTGAAGGCCGCGGGACACCACGTGACCGTCGCCGGGGACGAACGCGCACTGGCACGCACGCTGGAGTCCGATCCGGTCGACCTCGTGCTGACCGACGTCGCGGACGCCGATCGCATCGCCAGCGAGGCCGCCAACGCGCCCACGCGTCCGGCGGTGCTGCCCGTGATGTTCGAGCCGTCCAAGGAGGAGGCGAAGGCGATCGAAGCGCGCTACAACTGCCGGCTGACCAGCGCCGATCGCCCCGACCGCTACCTCTCGGCTATCGACGACGCGATGAAAGCCCGTGTGAGTCAGCGGAAGAAGAAGCCATAGAGACGAGGTCATGGGCCGCACGCACCGAATCCTGTTCTGGTCGACCGCGATGGCTGCGGCCGCGATGCTCGGCACCGCCCAACCCGTTGACGCGCAGGCGTTCGTGCCGGCCCAGGGCGAAGGTTCCGTCTCTGTGCTTTTCCAGAATCAGTTCTTCAAGTATCACGTCGTGCCGACGAGGGAGGTGGACATCGGCCACATCTACTCGAACAGCGTCCTCGCCGACATGACGTACGGACTGACCGACAAGGTGGCGATCGGTCTCGGGCTGCCGTGGGTGGCCACGCGCTACAACGGATCGGCGCCGCACCCGCTCGCGGACTTTTCCGGCCCCAACCCGGTGGACGACGGGACCTGGCACTCGACGGCGCAGGATCTTCGTTTCGATGTTCGCTACAACATCACGCGCAATCTGATGAATGCGGGCGTCGTCGTCACGCCCTTCGTCGGCTCGGTGACGCCGAGCCACGCCTACACGTACTTCGCCCACGCCGGCTTCGGCCGCGACTTGAACGAGGTGCAGGTCGGGGCATCGGTTGCGAAGCTGTTCGAGAAAGGTGTCCCGGGACTGCTCATCCAGGGCCGCTATTCATACGGTTTCGTGCAGCAGGTCGTGGACATCTCGCACAACCGGAGCCTGGCGTCGGTCGAAGCGGCATACTTCGCAACGCCGAGTCTTCGGCTGCTGGCGCTCACGTCCGGACAGATGACGCACGGCGGGATCGATTTCTATGGGTCGGCCATATCCCGCGTGCTGCTGACGACCGATCAGTTCGTCCATCACGATCAGATCGTGCGCGAGAACATCCTGACGATCGGTGGCGGCGCATCGTACTCGCTGAAGGAATCACTCGATCTGTTCGCGTCGGTGATGCATACGGTCGCCCAGCGCAACGGGCACGAGTTGGATCTTGGTCTGTCGATGGGCCTCACCTGGAGCTTCACGACGGCACGGGCGAGGGCGCACGAGCGCACACAGGCGCAGAGCTCGCTCGCGCGTTGCCTGTGCGAAAAGGGAACGAAGTAGCGCCATGCCCCGCACCGGGCTTGCCTCTATTGCTCTCGTCCTGGCGCTGGCGGGCGGAGCGGTGTCGGCCGCGCAGTCTGGCTCCGCTTCACTGGTGTCGTTGGCGGGCCAGCCCGCCCCTGAAATCGAATCGGGGATTGCGATTGGGCCACGCATTCTGCGACCCAGCACAGCGCCGCGAGAGCCCCAGCTCCTGTTCTTCTGGGCGCATTGGTGTCCGGAGTGCAAAGGCGAGAGCCCGGTCCTCGCGAGAATCGCGGAAAAGTACCGGGGGCGCGGGCTGAGCGTGATTGCGCCGACGCGTCGCTATGGGTACGGCGAAAACGGCCAGCCGGCCGCTCCCGACAGAGAGCTGCGCCACATCGTGCAGGTGCGCGACCGTTACTACCCGTTTCTGCGCCACGTGCCTGTGCCGGTGTCCGACGCCAACTACGCCGCCTACGGCGTCGCCGCGGTTCCCACGCACGTGCTGATCGATCGAGATGGGATCGTTCGCCTCTTCCAGCCAGGCCGGATGACCGAGGGAGAACTCGACGCAGCCATCGCTCGCGTTCTCGAGCCCTGAGTTCCGGCCCGATTTCAGAGACCAGCAAATCCCCGGGATTTTCCCAGAGTTCCTTCCCCGGCAACCGCGCGATCATGCGGTATGCGCTCACGTTGCTTTGTCCTGTTTGCTGCGGTCGTGGCGATGACTGCGTGCGGGACCTCCACCTCTGGTCCGGCTGGTCCATCTCAGCCTTCTTCGCCGCCATCGGTGCCGTCACTGGCTCCCGCAACATCCGGCCGCCATATCTACGGCGTGGTGGCGGATGGCGACAATGGCTCGCCGATTGCCGGCGCGATGGTCACGGCGCAATTGTCGTCGTTTCCACCAGCCGTGACGGACGACAACGGCTACTACGATCTCGTGGCCACTGCTGGTTCCGGCGCCTACCCGGCCAACTACCTGACAATCGCGAAGCCGGGCTACGACCGCACGCTGGCATGGGCCTCCGGGAACCGAGACGAACGGCATGATTTCCGCCTGTATCGCCCGCTCCAGGCGACGGCCGGTTCCACAGTCGAACTGGCGTTGAACGAGTACAGCTCGTTCTGTGGCTACGACGATGAGTTCAAGTGCCGCGTCGTCTACATCGCCGTCCCGGCGGGCGGAACGCTCGTCATGGAGACCTCCGCGAGCGATTCGACCGGTCCGTACTGGTTGTTGATCGGCGACCCGCAGTATCCGTTTCACGGCGTCACTCGTCTCGAGACACCTGTGACGGCGTCAGCCACGGTCGCCGTGCAGGTCTTGCACGACTGGACCGCACCGGCTGGTGTCGTGACGCTGCGAACGACGTTGTCGAACTGAGGGCAGGTCAGTGCTCTCGATGTCGATTCGCACGTGTCGGCGCCGTCTGGTGAGCTGGATCCGCGTTTTCGATTTGGAGCTCAAGCAGCCATGAATCGCTCGTCTGCCAAATACGGTAGCTGCATCGCCGCCGTCCTGATGGCTACGGCGTGTGGAGGACACGGAGATTCGTCGTCCGTCACCGGTCCATCGCCGCGGAACCTCTTTC